>ERZ1066117.49-NODE-49-length-145596-cov-15.869830_pt1 | contig 145596 bp, 101 predicted proteins | sample MGYA00382764_ERZ1066117 | MGnify/ENA primary metagenome ERZ1066117 (study PRJEB33369, sample SAMEA5778347) | biofilm metagenome | biome: Industrial cooling water; feature: Water cooling tower basin; material: Biofilm | place: United Arab Emirates | collected...
GCTGGGCTGGCGGGCCGCAGAAAGCCCAAAATCGCGACCAGCTGCGGAACTTGGGCTAGTGCCGGGCCAACGCTACGAGCTGTCGTTCGACCTGCAGCCCGACGACCAGGTGATCGCCGCCGGCAAGCGCATCGCGCTGATGGTGTTCGCCAGCGATCGCGACTTCACGCTGTGGCCGGCCGCAGGCACCGAGCTGACCGTGGACCTCGACGCCACCTCGCTCACGCTGCCGGTCGTCGGCGGCCGCGCCGCCTTCGACCAGGCGCTCGGCGAACGGCGTTGAACGGCGGTTCTGCGCACGGCGCCTCGACCACCCGCGCCTCGGCTCACGCCCCCATCGCGCGCGCCAGCGAGATGTCGGCCCCGCCGGTCGCATCGCGCAGGGCTTCGTACTGCCGCTTCGCATCCGCGTCCGGACCGCCGCGTCGCATCGCCCGGATCAACGTGTTCTTCGGCGTGTGCTGCGACGGCACGAACTCCACCACGCGGGTCTCGTAGCCCGCAGCGCGCAGCAGCAGCGCCCGCATCGTGTCGGTGATCACAGCCGCAGCCTCGCGGCGCAGGTGCGGCGTGCTCCACAGCGGCTGCAGCGGGCCGGCCGCGCTGGTGGCGAGTTCGGCCCACGCCCGCGCCAGCTCCGCCTGGCAGCACGGAGCCACCGCGATCAACTCGGCACCGTGCCGCAGGCCGAGCGCGATCGCGTCGTCGGTCGCGGTGTCACACGCATGCAGCGCCAGGATCGCGTGCACCTTGCCGTCCGGTTCGAACGCCCCGATCGCGCCCGCCTGGAACGTCAACACGTCGTCCAGATCGAGCTGCGCTGCGCTCGCGCGGCCGGCGGCGACGCGTCGCTCGTCGCGGTCGATGCCGACCAGCGTCGCCGGATGCCGGAACACGTGGCGGAAGCACCACGCCAACGACAACGTGAGGTACGACAGCCCGCAGCCGGCATCGACGAGGCGCAGCGGCTCGCCGCGTTCGATCAGTTCCAGCAGCGGCGGGCGCAGCATCCGGATCATGTGGTTGAGCTGGAGGAACTTGCGGACCTGCGGCGGCGGCATCGACGCGTCGCGGTGCAGCAGACCGAGCGCGCGCAGCAGCGTCGGCGCGTTCGACGGCAGGATCGGCAGGTCCTTGCCCTCGGTGACGCGGTGCACGGCGTCGTCGGTCCAGACTGCGCGCGCGCGCAGTTCGAACTCCTGGGCCCATCGCTCGCTCATCCGCACACCTGAGCCGTTCGCGCGATCGCGGGCAAGCTCGCAGCCCGTGGCGGAGGTTCTGGTCGCGACGTCGGCCAGCAATCGGATCGTGCACGGAACCGGCGCTTTCGCGTACAGAAACAGCCATCGACGGTGTCCTGGTCTCCGATGCCCCCCGAACACGACCTCCAGCGGCTGCTCGACGAAGAGCCGTTCGTGCGCGACCTCGCCCGCCAGCTCGTGGCCGGCGAGGCCGACGAGGTCGTCCAGCGCACCTGGCTCTGCGCCGTGCAGCAAGGTGGATCCGGGGTCGAGAAGCCCCGCCACTGGCTCGCGCGCATCCTGCGCAACGTCGTCGCCAACCTGCGGCGCGACCACCGGCGCCGCAGCGCGCGCGAACGTGCCGTCACGGTGCCGGACCTGGTGCCGTCGTCGCAGGAGCTGGCGCAACGCGAAGAGAGCCGCCGCGCGCTGGTCGCCGCCGTCGACGCGCTGCCGACGACGCTGCGGACCGTCGTCCTGCTGCGATGGTTCGACGGCAAGGCGCCGCGCCAGATCGCCGCAGCCCTCGGCGTGCCCGCGGCCACGGTGTCGACGCAGCTGCAGCGGGCCCTGGTGCTGCTGCGCCAACGGCTCGATGCCGACCACGGCGGCGACCGCCGCGCCTGGATGGTGCCGCTGGTGCCGTTCGCGCTGCGGCCGGAACTGCCGCCGGCGCTGACGGCCCTTCCCGTCGTCGGCGCCGCCACGGCGCCGCCCCTTCTGCTCGGAGCGATCGCGATGACCTCGAAGACCAAGTTGGCGGCCGCTGCGGCGCTGGTGCTCGCGGCGTGTGCCTGGCTCGTGTTCCACGACCCGATGCCACAGGTGCCGAACCCTCCGGTGCCGGCGACCACTCCTGCGGCGATACCGCAGCAGGGCACGCTCGGCATCGCCGCCGACGCCGACGCACCCGCAGCCGCGCTGGAACGGGAGGTGGCGCCGGTGCCGAGCGCCGCCGCCGCTGCGGAGTCCGGGACCGTGGTCGTCCGCCTCGTGCACCAGGACCGCACTCCCGTCGCCGGGGCGATGCTGACGTTGCGCGAACGCACCGAGGACGCACTGTTCGGGGGACTGCGCCAGCGCACCGATGCCGACGGCACCGCGCGGTTCGAGGCGGTGGCTCCCGGCCGTCTGGTCGCCGCCTTCGAACTGAGCTGGGAAGCCAGGAAGAGCTTCGACCTCCGCGCCGGCAAGACCGTCGAAGTGGAACTCGAACTCGCGGGCGGCCTCGCGGTGCGCGGCGTCGTCGTCGATGCCAAGAAGAACCCAGTCGCCGGCGCCCTGGTGGAGCTGGCGATGATGGCCCGCGCCGACGCGTTCCCCGAAGTGGTCGCGGTGACCGGCGCCGACGGCCGCTTCGTCGCGCGTGGCTGTCCGGAGCTCTGCCTGCTCGGCGCCCGCGCCGAGGGCCATCGCGCCTCCAACCTCCGGTTCCTGCACGGCAAGGCGGGCAACCACGCCGAGGTCGAACTGGTGCTGGGCGGCGACGGCGGGACCGTGCGCGGCCTGGTCGTCGACCCCACCGGCAAGCCGGTCGGCGGAGCCGTGGTGATCGTCGGGGCCGAGGACGTGGCCGGAATCGGCGGCCGCGACAACCTGCCGCCGTTCGGTGGACTCACGCGCACGGACGAACGAGGCGAGTTCTCGGTGGTCGGCCTGGCTGCGGGCACGCAACCGATCCGTGCGCGCGGTGCCCGCTTCGCGCCGTGGCGTGGTGAGGTCGAGGTGCGAGCGGGCCTGACCGTCACGCAGCGCATCGAACTCGGCCCAGGTGCCGTGCTGCGCGGCCGCGTCGTCGAGGGCACCGGCAAACCGGTCGCGCGCGCCGAGATCGAGATCGGCGAATGGGGCGACATCGACCACTTCCACGGCGTCAGCGACGCCGAGGGCGGCTTCGCGCTGCGCGGCCTGCCGGTCGGGGAGGTCGTGGTGCGAGCCGAACAACGGGACCACGGCAAGGCCCGGGGGAACGTGCCAACCAGCGCGACCGACGTGGCGACCTGCACCCTCACGCTGTCACGCGGCCTCGAACTGACGGGGCGCGTCGTCGACCAGGACGGCCAGCCGATCGCCGCCGCCACCATCGAGTGCATGGCCGAGGGTCCACAGGACCCGTGGGTCGCAATCGCCCACAGCGACGCCCAAGGGCGCTTCGTCGCCGCGAACCGCCCCGAGCAGGGCAAGGTGGCGCTCACGGCCAACGCCAGCGGCTACCAGGAACGGCTGGTGCGCGGCGTCGACCCGAGCAAGGAAGTCGAGCTGCGGCTGCAACGCATGCAGCCCGCCACGGTGCGCATCACGGGCCGCGTCGTCGATCCGGATGGCCGCCCCGTGGCCAACGCCATCGCCCATGCCTTCTGCCAGAGCGTGCGCAGCGGTTCGAACCACGACGTCACCGACGACGACGGTCGCTTCGAGCTCGGTCCATTGGCCCCAGGCGAGTGGGCGCTGCACGTGCGCGCCGCGGGACATCCCGACTTCCGCAGCGACACGCGGTCCCTCGCTGCCAACCTCGCGTGGGACCTGGGCACGATCACGCTGCAACGCGGCGGCACCGCCCGGTTGCGCCTCGTGGGCGAACCGATCGACGACACCCGCTTCTCCGTCGTCGATGCGGCGCGCAACCAGACCTTCGGAGTCGTCACGACGGCCGACGGCAAGCGCACCGAGGCACTCGCCGCCGGCGACTACTTGCTGCTGGTCCAGGGGCCGACGGTGGCCGCGACGGCGGTGCCGTTCACGATCCGGGTCGGGGAAGAGGCGGTCGTCGACGCCCCGCTCGAGCGCGCCCAACCGCAGACCTTCCGCGTCGAGGCCCCGGCCGGTGCGGCGACCGACAGCGTGAAGCTGCTGCTGTTCCGTGGGGAGACGTTCGTCGGTCGCGCCTGGGTCGACGGCACGAGCCAGGAGCCGAGTGGCGCCATCGGCCTCGCCCCGGGCACGTACCGCGCCGTCGGGGAAGTCGGCACGCTGCGCGGCAGTGCGACGTTCGTCGTCGGCACGACGAGCGGGCCGCCGGTGACGATCGTGCTGCGGTGAGCGGCGCGCGACGGAACGGCGCCGACGCCAGGAAGGGTTGGGCGCGTTCCCTCAGAGGCTGAGAGAGAATCCTCTCGAAGCCTCTGCGCGGCTGCGAATGCAGCCGCCAAACATGACTCTGAGAGCCCGTAGCATGATTTCTTCTCGGGCTCTCAGCGCACGCCGAGCGTCACGACGACGCCGTTGCTGGTGACGAGGCCGAGCGCGTTCGCCGCGCTGTCGATCACGAAGGCTTGCTGGCGGAACTGCATCGCCGCGAGCGCTGGCGTGTTCGGGATGGGCAGCGCCCACTCGGCACGACCGGCCGCGGCAGCGCGGAACTCGAGGACATCGAGCGGCACCAGCAGGTCGCATCCGGGCATGCCGACTCCGGCGAGCGGCAGCGGCGGCGTGCTGCCGAAACTCGACACGAAGAACGCACCGGGACTCGCCGCCGGCGTGGCCTGCACGACGTTGCTCATGGTGTCCCCGAGCCAGGGCAGCGAGAACGCCTTGGCGGTGAGTGCTGGCGTTCCCGCAGTGCCGGCGCAGCCACTGCCGAACGGCACGACGTCGGCCGGCATTGGCGTCTGGAACGACCACGTGTCGTTCAGCCAGACCGTGCTCCCGCGGAGCTGGACGTAGCCACCGGTCACGATGGCGCGGCGCGCGAGGGCGTCGTAGCCGAGGCCGAAGATGGCTCGCGGTGCCGGGTTCGCCTGGTAGCGAGGGTTCCACTGCGCACCATCCCATTCCCACGCGAAGGGGTCGTTGGTCACGCCGCCGAGCATCACGACTCGCTGCCGGTGCAGGTCGGTGACCATGCCGGCCAGCAGGCGCGGCGAGGGCGGCGTCGCCGGGAAACGCTGCTGCCATTGCGTGCCGTCGTAGCTCCAGGTGTCGTTGAACACGTTGTAGTACTGGCCGACGAACACATAGCCGCCGTGCAGCACCATCGCGCCACTCACCGGGTCGAAGGCCAGCATCGCACCGGCGCGCCCGGATGGCGGGTTCGGCACGTTCTGCAACTGCCAGGTCGTGCCGTTCCACTCCCATAGGTCGGCGAGGTTCTGGTTGGCGGCGTCGCGGCCACCGAACAGGACCACCACACCGCGGCGGTGGTCGAAGGCCATCGCCGGCGCCTGCCGCGCCGAGGGGGACACAGCCGGATTCGCCTGCGTCCAGTTCACGCCGTTCCACAACCAGGTGTCGGTGAACATCTGGCTGGTGATCGGCGAGTAGCCGCCGAACAACACGGCCTGCTGGCGCACCGCGTCATAGGCGGTCGACGCGCCGTCACGCAGCGGCGGCAGCGGTCCCGGCTGCAGTGCCCACGAACCGCCCTGGAATCGCCAGGCCGTCGTCGCGAAGGTGCCGCTCGCCAGGTCGAAGCCGAAGAGTTGCAGCAACGAGCCGCTCGCATCGTGCGAGACGTAGGTTGCACTGCCGCGCAGGGGCGGGCTCTGGCTCGGATTGAGCTGCGTCCACGACGCCTGGGCGACCAGCGGCAACGAGGCCAACAGCAACGCAAAGATGACGCGCATGGGGTTCTCCGGGCGGCGCAGGCTAGACGCACCGATGCAGCGGGCCTAGCCCCGGTCCACGCGACGCAGTCGGCCAGGAGCCACGCGGCTAGCATGCGTCGGTGCGCCTGCTCCACCTCACCCCGGTCACCCGAAGCGCTGCCATCCTGCGCGGTGGCATCTCGGCCCAACCCACCCGGATCGAGATCGCCGGCCAGTCCAAGATCCGCGGCGTCTACGCGATGCCGATCGTCGCCGACTTCTGGACGACGTACCAATGGTTGCGCGAACTGCGCAGTGAACACGGCCAGCGCATGGTGGCGGTGCACTTCCGCATCCCGGACGACGAAGCGGTGCACGTCGGCTGCTACTGGAAGACGCACCACACCACCACCGCCGCCGAAGCGGCAGCCTGGGTGATGGCCAACCCGAAGGGCGCCGAGGTGGTCGTGCCGCGCAAGATCGACAGGAAGGAGATCCTGCGCGTCGTCGAACCGAGGCAACTGGTCGGCTGGACCAAGTCCCCCGATCCCCTGCCGACCGCGTTGTGTGTGTGCTTCGGTTGCCTCGGCTCCGGGGATCCGAAGTTCATGCGGCGACTGCGGGCCGCCTACGCCCGCGGCTGGGAGGTCGTTCGCCGCGCGACCGACGTCGAGGTACTGCTGGGAGGCCTGCGCGACCTCGACGAGCCGCTGTCGCGAGCCAAAGGGCGCATCGGGTTCGACAGCCTGCTCCGCCTCCGACGGCACGCGGATCCATCGGTCCGGAGGCTGGTCGCCGACCTGCTGGGTCACGGCACCGAGAAGCAGGTGCGTGACGCGTTGGTCGCGCTGCTGGAACAGGACGGCGACGAGGGCGTGCGAGAGAACGCGGCCGAGAGCCTCATCAAGGTGCTCGGTTGCCGGCGAGCCACGCCGGAGATCCTGCACGCGCCGGTCGCCTGCCAACGGGTCCTGCTGGAGGCCGCGAGCTACGCGCGCGAGGATGCAGTCGCCGATTGGGTACTGGAGCAACTGCGCCGGCACGGCGACGCGTCGTTGCACGCCGAGATCGAAGCCGTCGCCGCGGAGCGGCTTTTGGAATAGCCACGGCATCCGTCGGTGCCGGCACTGCCGCCTTGCGATGCTCGGCGACCGCATCGTCCGGCCACTGCGCCAACAGCGCCCAGCCGGCTGCTGGGAGAGGAACCCACTAGAAGACGCCGATCGTCGCCACCAGCGCGTTGGAACTGGTGAACGCGGTGATCGTCCCCGCGAGGTCCAGTTCGAACGCCACCACTTGCCGATGGAGCTGCTGCCCCGCCAGTGCGGCGACGGCTGGCAACGGAAGCGACACCGTCACCTGTCCACCGACCGCGATGTGCGCGCTGAACAGGTCGGGGGCAGCGTGCAGCATGCACCCCGCGACACCTTCCGGCAGGATCGCGGGCAACGGCACGGCCAGGGCGCTGAAGCCGCACACGGCGATCGCGATCGAGTTCGCGGCCAAACCCGTCGTGCGCACCTCGAACGAGCCGCCCGCCCACGGTGGCGTGGTCGCGGTCATCACGTTGGGCCCGCCGGATCCGGCGCAACCCGCGCCGGTGGCGGCGATCGCCGGTGGGCACGAGGGCGCCAGCTCGGCGAAGTACGGCGAGTAGTTCGAACCGGACATTTGGAAGCGGCCACCGACAGCGACCGTACCTTCGCCGGGGAACGCGAACGCGTGCGCGATGTCGCTCAGCCCCTCGGCGAAGCCAGCCCAGCTGGTGCCGTCCCAGCTGGCGAAGTGCAGCGCGAACTGACCGCCCGCCAGCCAGAACGAACCACTCGCGAGCAGGTCGCCGTTGGGATGGACGGCGAGGGATCTCACGATGCCGTTCAGCCCTGTGCCCAGAGCCGACCAACCGACCCCATTCCAGCGGGCGAGGCCCAGGGCGGGTACGCCGAACTGCCCGCCGGCGACCAGATCGCCGTTCGGCAGCACCGCGAGGCAGTCGACGGGGCCGTTGAACGACCCACCGAGCGATGTCCAACTCGTGCCGTTCCAGCGCGCGAGGTAGGCAGTGCCAGCCGCACCCGCGGTCGTGAAGGTGCCGCCGGCGACGAGATCCCCGTTGGCAAGGCGCACCACGGCGTTGACGAAGCCGTCGGGGATGGCGCCGAGTTGCGTCCACACCGAGCCATTCCTACGGGCAATGCGTGCCACGCTGTAGCCACCGAGACTCGTGAAGCTGCCGGCGGCGACGATGTCGCCACCTGGTAGCGGCAACACAGCCGAGACGGCGGCGTTCGCCGGCGATGCCTGGCCGAGGCTCGCCCAACCAACACCGTTCCAGCGCCAGACACCATTCAGCCCCGCGATCAGGTCACCGTTCTCCGCAGTCGCCAGACTGGAGACGGTCGAGGAGGACGGCAGCCCGGGCATGCTGCTCCAGGTGCCCCCCGATCGTCGCGCGACACCGGTCGTGCTGCCGGGGCTTCCGAACCGTCCGCCGGCGACGAGACTCCCATCCGGCAGCGTCGCGAGCGCCCAGATCCAATTGTCGAAAACCGAGGCGACCACATTGCTCGTCGCGCGCCAGGCGGAGCCGTCCCACGCAGCGAGGCCGCGCGCGACGACCGCGCCGGAGTTGAGGAACGAACCACCAGCCCAGAGGTCGCCGTTCGCCCACCACGAAGTGGTGTAGACAATGCCGAGGTCGCCACTCCCGATCGCGGACCACGCGGTGCCGTTCCAGCGCGCGATGCCGTTCGTGGGGATGCCATCCACATGGGTGAAGGCGCCGCCGACGATTACCGCACCAGTGCCATCGAACCTGAGGTTTGCGACCAGAGGAAACTGCAGGCCGGCAGGGGTGCCCATCGTCGAGCACGGCAACGACCACCCGCTCGCGGTGCGGATGGCGAGGTTCTTGGCCGGAAGCCAGGAATCGAGCTGATCGAACCTTCCCCCCACCAGCAGGTCGCCGCTCGGCAGCGCCAACAGCGCTTCCACCGAGGGTTGCGGTCCGAACGGTACCGAACCGCCCAGACTCGAGGCGAGGGACACCCAGTTGCTGCCATTCCAGCGGGCGAGACCGGCAGAGAGACTGCCGCCGGCCAACGAGAATCGGCCGCCGACTGCCAGGTCACCGTTGGGGTACAACGCGAGCGCATTCACGCTGCCGGAATTGAGCGTCGCACTGCCGATCCCCGCGCCGAGCGGCGACCACGTCGTGCCGTTCCAGCGGGCAACGCGCCGAGCGGCAACGCCGCCGATCGAAGTGAAGTCGCCGCCGACGATCAGGTCGCCGCCGGGCGCCACGAGCAGGGCGCGCAGATACCCGTTGCCCAAGCTGCCGCCCAACGGGATCCAGGACGTGCCGGACCATTGCGCGAGCCCCCGAACGGACGCACTGCCCGACGACACGAACTCCCCAGCTGCGAGCAGTTGGCCCGTGGGCAGAACGGTCAGAGCCCACACGTTGCCGCTCAGACCGTTCCCGAGTGCCGACCAGGATCCGCTCGCTGGATCGAACGTAGCGACCCGGTCCGCGAACACGCCGCCAGCGCGCGTGAAGTTACCGCCGATGACGAGCACGGGGCTCGCGGGCCCAGCACCATCCGGATCCCACGCCACACTCGACAGCACGACGCCATCGGTCCCCGGGGCCGTGCTGCCCAGCCAGCTCGAACCGCAGGGCGACTGCGCGGGCAGTGTCGCGACCAGGAGGATAGAGGCCGCCGCACGGAGGAAATGGTTGCGCATGGTCGACTCGCGGCGGCGGCCAAGCACTCGCATCGAGCTCGAGTCCGACCGTTCCCGCCGCGACAAGCTAGCAGCCGGGTCACGGGGGCGGCAAGGGGCGGGACCGATGGCCGCCGATGCATCGGCACCTGTCTACACAAATGCCCGCGCCGACAGTTGCCAACGACGACCACACTGCGGGTCAACGCAGCGTCAACCGGCGACTGCCCTGCACGAACACCACGCGGAACCCGTGGAAGCGCGGCAGCGCCGCCGCCGGCGGCTCCTTGAGCTTGCGCGCCTTGCCGTCGATCGGCTCGAGCTCCACCGTCCGACTCGTCGGCCGCACGGTGCATGCGTACTGACCGCCCTCGTGCAGCCACACGCGCGGGAAGGCCTTCAGGATCGGCGCCGCGATCCACGCGGGCACTCCGGTCGCCGCCTCCAGATCGGGAACGAGGTCCTTCGCGTCGAGCAGCGCCAGATCCTCGGCCGCTTCGACGCCGAGCGTCGCCAGCCGCTGCGTGAGCCAGGCCGCGGCATCCGTCGGTGCCGGCGCCGACACCTTGCGATGTTCGGCGACCGACTCGTCCGGCCACTGCGCCAACAGCGCCCAGCCGTGCAGCGCATCGCGCAGGTCTTCGCCTGCGCCGCGGAAGAGCCGGTTCGCGAGCACAAAGTCGGCGATGGCCCGATGCAGGTCGGCGCCCGTGAGTTCGACTTCGTCGCTCGCCAGGCGCACTCCGGCGAGCTGCAGCTCGCGCGTTGCCGTGATCCTGATCCGACCCGACGAACCCTTGTCGAGCTGCACGTCGGTGAGCGTCGCTTCGCCAAGGCGCGCGGCGGCGAACACCTTCGGGTCCGACGGCAGCAGCATGCGACCGATGCCGCGCACACCGCTCGCCGACGCCAGCCACTCGGTCTCGAGGATGACGGCGGCGCTGCACGGGCGCGGCTCGACCGCCGGGTCGAGCGGTTCGAACGAGAACACCTGCACCTCGACGGTGCCATTGGCCCAGGGCACGGAACGCGCCGTCGACGTCTCCGCGCGCGGCCGCCGGACGAAGCCCACCTGCGGCAGGCGCGCCACGAGGAAGGCGTCGAGGCCCTTCGTCGCTTCGCCGCGAGCGCCGGTCAGCTCGCGCAGTTGCCGGCTGATCGCACGCGCTTCGTCGAGCCGCTTCTGGCTGAGATGGTGCGTTCTCGCCTCGCCGGCGCGCAACAAGCGCAGGTTCGTGGTGACCTCGTCGCCGACGCCGGCGAGCAGTTCGCTGCGCGCGGCCATCGCCGCGGCGCGCTCGCCAGGGCCGAGTTCGTCGAGGTGGCGCAGGAAGCCACCGCGGGTCTGCAGGATCGCGACGAGGTCGCAGAGCGTCGCGTCGATCGCGGGCGGCGCGTCGACGAGCAGGACCGCTTCGTCCGCCGACACCGGCAGCCGGGCCAGCCGCTTGCCGCGTTCCGTCAACCCACGCTGGTCCACCGCCGCCAGCGACTGCATGCGCGCGAGCGCGCGCTGCACCGCGAACGCCGGCGGCGGCGTGATCCACGTGGCGCGGTCGAACGCAGCGCCGACGAGGCCGAGCTCCGCGGCCTGCAGCAGCAGGTCGTCGAGTTCGACGCGTTCGATCTCCGGGCGCTGGTAGGGCTCGACCCCGAAGCGCTCCGACCACAGCCGCACGCACACGCCGGCCGCGACGCGTCCCGCGCGCCCGGCGCGCTGCTGCATCGACGCCTGCGAGATCGGCACCGTCGCCAGCACGGCGCGCCCTGCGCGATGCAGCTGTGTCTTCGCCAGGCCGCTGTCGATCACGATGCGCACGCCGGGCAGCGTGATCGAGGTCTCCGCGACGTTGGTCGCCAGGTAGATCCGCCGACGCGTCGAACGCTGGAACACGCGCCGCATCGCCTCCGGTGGCTGCGAGCCGTGCACGACCAGCACCTCTTCGGGGCATCGACCGAGCGACGCCTCGACCGCGCGGATCTCCTTGAGCCCGGGCAGGAACACCAGCACGTCGCCTTCGTGCGTTCGCAGCGCCTTGCCGATCGCGTTCGCTGCCCGCGGACCGATCTGCTCGGCGTTCGGCTCGATCGTCTCCGCCTCGTAGGACACGTCGACGGGGAACATGCGGCCGGTCGCGTGCAGCGTGGTCGCAGCGAGCGGCCGGGCCGCCGCCTCGGCGTCGATCGTGGCGGAGGTCAGGATCAGCGGTACTTCGCGCAGGCGCGGCACGCTCGCCGCCGCGGCGACCACGAGGTCCATCTGCCACGACCGTTCGTGGAACTCGTCGACGACGATCGCGCCCGGTGCCGGCGCCTCGACCAGCATGCGCAGCGCCACGCCGGGCGTGCAGAACAGGACGCGCGTGCGTTCGCTCGATCGATCCGAGAAGCGCACGCGACTGCCGAAGAAGCCGCCGGTGGCCTCGCCGCGTTCCGCCGACAGGAAGTCCGCCAGCGCGTCGCAGGCGACGCGGCGCGGTTCGACCACCAGGATCAGGCCGGGGAAGAGTTCGGCCAGCCAGACCGGCACGCGCGTCGACTTGCCGGCGCCGGTCTCGGCGGTGACGACGAGGCGGTTGGCAGCGTGCAGGCGACGTTCGAACTCGTCGCGGATCTCGTCGATCGGCAGGGTCACCCGCCGAGTCTAGCAACCTCGGGAACCGAGTCGCTTCTTCACGTCGTGGGGCAGGGATGGAAACGATGGCTTCCTGCCGGCAGCGACAGGAACGACGAGCATGACCGACGCGGCCGACTCCTTCCGCGCCGGCGCTGCCCGACATCGGGCAGCTACGACACCTCGACCGACCACTCCATCGCCCTGAGCACCCGCGCGATCGACGCCGGATCATGGATCGCCGCCAGCACTGCCCGAGTGGGCCCGAGCTCACTCGAGCGTCACGATCCGCAGCGCCCCGGTCGCCGCCGCCGCGCCGGTCCCAGAAGTCCGATCCTCGGGCGTGCCAGGCATGACGAAGAACACGCGCAGGCCGGGACGGAACCAGTGGGCGCCGTTGCGCGCGACCAGCGCCGTGGCTTCGGCCAACGGCAACGCGCGCCCCAGCAGATCGGTCAACCCCTGCGCGTGGTCCTTGCCCAACCACGCGAAGGGCGCGCCATCGAGCGGTCGGTGCACGACGATGGGGTTCTTGGCGAGCCCGAGCGCGTAGACGCCGTATGCCATCGCCATGTCTCGGCGCTCGAAGACGAGGAACCTGATCGGCGCGGCATCCTCGTCGGCATTGCGGCACACCACCTCGCAGCCGACGAGTTCGGCAGTGATGCCGATGCCGGTGTCAGGGCCGCTCTCGGCGATCAGCAGCGAACCTTCGACGGTTCGGTGCACCGCCGCGCGGTCCATCGCGCAAGCGGTGAGGGTGGCAAGGAGCCCGAGCGTACGGATGGAGTTGGGGAGCATGCCGACGTCGTGCGCAGTCGCTCGCCGACGCGCGGTCGATGGTCGGGCGACGCACGGCAACGATGCGCGGCCCAGGTGGACTGTCAACACGACTTCGTCCCTTGGGCCCGGCGATCCAGTAGGGACGATGTTCGATCGGCCGGCTCGTGCCGCCGACCTATGCCGACTGGACCATGCTCGCGCGCGCGTTCGCTCGGCTTCGCAACCGGGGAATCTGCCAGCGGCCTCGGCGCCGGACCCCGCGCGGGTGCAGTTCGCCAGGGATGCGGATGAAACAACGGTGAAGACCGGCGCTGGGGCGGCTCCTCGCTCGCGGCCCATGCCGGTGCCCACCCACATGCCATTGCTCGACTTGCGGTGTTCGCGCCGCCGCGACGGTCGGCCCTGCCGAGCCGGTGGCGGGCGACCACACCGGACTGGGGCCTGAGGCGGATTCCGCGCGAACGGGGTGCAGCTAGCATGCGCGCCTCGGGATTGGTGTCGCAGGACCAAGCTCCGCGGACCGGATTCGGTGACTCGTCACACCAAGGAGAACCATGCATCGTCTCGCTATCGGCATGCCCGTCATGCTGCTCGCCTCTGCCCTGGCATTGCCAGCCCAGACCCACAACGAAGTCGGCGACGCCGGCGACCTGCCGCTGTCGGCGCAGGTGCCGGGCGGCACCATCACCAACCTGACCGCGATCGCCGGAACGTTGGCCGACGGCGACGTCGACATGTATGTGATCGACATCGTCGATCCGGCGGCGTTCACCGCCTCGACGGTCGGCGGCACCACGCTCGACACGCAGTTGTTCCTGTTCTTCGCCGACGGCCGCGGCGTCACGCACCAGGACGGATTCAATGGCGCGTCCGGTCTCCAATCGGCGATCACGGGTCAGTTCGTGCCCTATCCCGGCACCTACCTGCTGGCGGTCAACAACTACAATCGCGACCCGATCGCCAAGGGCCAGCTGATCTGGGAGGACGCGCCGTTCAACACCGAACGGGCAGCGGACGGGCCGCGTCGCCACGAGCCGATCGACGGATGGAACGGCCAGCCGATCGTCGCCTCCAGCACCTACACGATCGCACTCACGGGGGTCACGCGCCCCGCCAAGACCGTGGTGCTTCCCGACAACCACCACCTGAGCGAATCCACGCTGCAGCTCGGGGCGGACGGCTCGAACGTTTGGTGGCGCAACGGCGGCGGCCGCTTCCAGGTGATCTACGAAGGCAGCCACTTCACGTCGGCTGGCGTCACCGGCAACGTCTTCCTGGACAAGCTGATGTTCCGCGGCGAGGACGGGGAACCCAACCGCGGCGGGCAGTCCTGGGCCAACGTGCAGGTGCGTCTGGGGCGGACCAACCTGGCTCCTTCGGCCCTCGGCACCAACTTCGCCCTCAATCTCGCCGCGGCGGTCAACGTGCAGACGGTGACCTTCCCGCTCGTCACCGTGGCCCGGTCGATCGGCTCGACGCCGAACAACTACAACATCCAGCTCGACCTCTACAACTCGCCGATCAACGGCTACAGCTTCAACCCGACGCTGGGCAACCTGCTGGTCGACGTGACCATCCCGACTCCGGCCACCGTGCTCCCGGGTGTCGGGCCGGTGATGGACATGCAGGACACCAGCGGCGGTACCGCCGTGGTGCGCGGGGCAGGCGTCACCACCGCCACGACGGCGTCGCTGACCGGAACCCTGTCGGACGCGCCGCCGGTCATGGCCTTCAAGATCGATGGCGCGGGCGGCCGTGCCGTGACGCTGCCGGCTCGCAACGAGACCTACGGTGCCGCCTGCGGCGGGGAAGCATCCACGTTCTACGAGGGCTTCGTCACCGGCCAGCCGTTCGATCTGGTGGGTCTGACGCTTGTTCCGAACAACCCGACGACGCCGACCACGTACACCGTTCTCCCGGGCGCTGGTGCTTTCGACGCGACCCGCGTCAACGCAGCGCCGAACGCCGGCGGCGACGGCGGCTTCGCCGATCTCAACCTCGGCTTCTCCTTCGCCTATCCGGGTGGCTCCACGACGGCGATCCGCGCCTCGGTCGACGGCTTCGCCTGGCTCGCCGCGTCCGGCGGCTCCGACTTCTCGGTGACCGCCCAGGAGTTCCTGACCCAGGCCGCACGCCTGGCGCCTTGCTGGTACGACTTCCACGCCGGTCGCAACACGGCGGGCAATGCCAATGCCGGCTTGCACGTCTTGGTCGCCGGAACGGCACCGAGCCGCGTCGCCTACGTGACGTGGCTCGACGTCGGCACCTTCGAGTCGGTCTCCGGTGCCGGCATCACCGGCCACGGGGTCTACAACCTGCAGTTGGCGATCTTCGAAACCACCAACGTGGTCGAGTTCCGCTACGGCTCGATGCCGAGCTACACGTCGAACAACGAAGCCACCAACCCGAGCTACAACGCCCTCGTGGGGTTCAGCCGCGGCGGCAGCATCGCCGCCCCGCTGGTCGATCCGCAGTCGCGCGACCTGTCGGTCGAGGTGCCGTTCACGACCAGCGTCGAGGGCACGGTCGGCAACATCGGCCAGCGTGTGCTCGCCACGCCGACCGGCGGTGGCATCGCCTACAACGGCCGTGCCTTCGCCGGCCAGACGCTGACCTTCGACGCCGTCGGTGTGCCGGCCGGAACCGTGATCGGCGCCCAGCTGCTCGACATCGTGGTCAGCCGGCCCGGTCTCAGCGTGCCGGGCATCCACCCGCTCGGCTGCAGCCAAGGGGTCTTCGTGTCGCCCGTGGTGCACCAGGTGTTCCTGGTGCCGACCAGCAACGTGGTCGGCACGGTGCCGCTGCCGGTGCCGCCGGGTGTCGAAGGGGCGGAGGTCTATGCCCAGTTCGTGGTGCTCGACGGCCTGCTCGGTGGCCCGAACCTCATGACGCGGCTGAGCAACTCGGTGCGGATCCAGGTCGGACAGAACTGATCGACACGGATCGACCGCCAGCGGCCGCAGTCGCTCGCCAGCGACTGCGGCCAGGCTCAGGCCGGGGACGCGCTCGGCGAGCCAAAGCGGCACGCGCGTCGACTTGCCGGCGCCGGTCGCCGCGGTGACGACGCGGCGGTTCGCCGCGCGGTGCGGCTACTCGATGGACTCGAGCCGGCAGTCGTCGAGCCAGACCTCGCCGCCGAGCACCATCACGAGTTGCACCAAGGCGCGCGTGCCCTTGCCGACCTCGACGACCTTCTCGAGCTTGCGCCAGTCGCCGCTGCCGCGCAGGTGCGCGACGTCGACGTCCTCGGCGACGAGCTGGTCCTTGGCGTCGTAGACCCAGAGCTTGAGGAACGCGTTCTTGCAGTCCTTGGTCTTCACCTGGCACGAGAACCGCAGCTTCGTTCCCGACCGCAGCGCCACCTGCTGCGAGATCAGGTCGAGCGGCAGCGCTCCACGCTTCTGCAGGTGCAGCGCCTTCTCCCCTTGGACCTTGTCGTCGGTGACGGCCGCCACCAAGAGCCGCGTGCTGTTGTCCACCACCTGCCAGCCGACCACACCACCTTCGAAGCCGCCGTTCTGCAGCAGGTTGCCGTCCTTGCTCGGCTCGGTGCCCGCCGGCCACGCGGGCGCCTTCGCCGCCTGCTCCGAATAGAGCCAGGCGAGGTTCGCCCGCAGTCGCGCCAACGGATCGTCCTGCCAGCCGTGGCCACCGCGATAGACCGACATCTGCACCGTGGCGCCGGCCTCGGTGAGCGCGGTGTAGGCCGCGCGCGCGTGCGAGAAGTCCGTGACCCGGTCGTCCGGCGACTGGTCGAGCACGAAGCGCCGGCCCTTCGCAGCGGTCAGCCCCTTCGCGTCGACGGCAGGCCACACCGACATCGCGACGTAGCCGCGCGCGAACGGCCCCTTCGGGTCCAGCAGCATCGGGTAGACGGCCGGACCGCTCGACGACCACGCCAGCACCGCGATGCGCTTTGGATCGATGGCGGCCTCCGCCTGCACTGCTTCGACGACGGCGGCGACGAAGGCCTCGGTCGTCCACAGCTGGCCCTGCACCTTGTTCTGCGCCGTCGGCCACACCACCTTCTGGTCGTCTCGCCACTTCCCACTGGTGACGAGCACGCCGGTGCAGTCTTCGGGGGCGTTGCCGAGGATGCCGTTCTCGACGAAGGGCAGGAAGTCGCGAGAACCGTCACCTCCGGGCAGCACGACCAGCAGCGGCCCCTTCTTGCCGGCGACCGGTGCCTTCGCCGGGATCGTGAAGTAGACGCCGCGCGGGAAGTCCTTCAGCGTGTGTTCGACCGCGCGCGACGGCTTCTGCTGGGCGCTGGCGAGCGCGGCGAGCACGAGGGCGGGAACGAGCCGGCGAACGGTGGACCACTCCATCGCGGCGATGGTAGTGCGCGGGCAGCTGCGCCGATGTCGACCGGGTGGACCTGACCGTGCGGGACAGGCGGCACCACGCGGACGCGCGCCGTGATCGACGCTGCGCTGGCTGTCGGCGACACCTCGCGAACCGCTGGTTCGCGGCGCACGCGCAGCCCTGACCAAGATCGTGGTCGGCAAGCCGACCACACCGCCGATCGGCGCACGAGCCGCGCCATCCGATCCCGCAACCACATCTAAAACAACAGCTTGCAACCTTTCTTGCAACTTCGGATCTGCATTCCGATTTGCATCCATGCCCTCCATCCCCATCGCACGGGCCGGTCACGCCAGAGCGGTCACCGCAGCACTCGAACGAGCCCCCATCGTCGCACTGCTCGGCGCCCGCCAATGCGGCAAGACCACCCTCGCGCGAGGGCTCGCTCCAACGGCGATCTTCGATCTCGAGAGTTCGATCGACCGCGGCGCGCTGGCGGTCGCACCGGAGAGCACGCTCGGCGCGCTGCGTGGCCTCGTCGTGCTCGACGAGATCCAGACCATGCCCGACCTGTTGCTGATCCTGCGCGTGCTCGCCGATCGGCCGGGCCAGCCAGCGCAGTTCCTGCTGCTCGGCAGCGCTTCGCCGGACCTGATGCGCGGCGCGTCCGAGACGTTGGCTGGCCGCGTCGCCTTCGTCCATCTGCGTGGCTTCGACGTCGACGAGGTCGGCGCTGCGATGATGCATCGCCTGTGGCACCGCGGCGGCTTCCCGCGCTCGTTCCTCGCCGCGGACGATGCCGCGAGCTACGCGTGGCGACAGGATTTCGTCGAGACCTTCCTGAGTCGCGACGCGGCGCGCTTCGGCATTTCGTTGCCGCCCGAGCAGCTGCGCCGATTCTGGACCATGATCGCCCACTGCCACGGCGGACCGCTGAACGCATCGGAGTTGGCGCGTGGCATCGGCGTCGACCAGAAGACCGCGACGAAGTACGTCGACGTCCTCGTCGGCACCTTCCTGGTGCGCCGTCTGCAGCCGTGGTTCGTCAACACGCAGAAGCGGCTGGTCAAGACGCCGAAGGTCTATCTGCGCGACAGCGGCGTGCTGCACGCCTTGCTGGCGTTGCGCGATGGCACCGAGGTCCTCGCGCATCCTCGCTTCGGCATGTCGTGGGAAGGGTTCGCGCTCGAGCACGTGATCCAGGCGCTGCGGGCGGAGCGCGACGCCTGCTTCTGGGGCTCGCCGTCGGGAGCGGAGGTCGACCTCGTCGTTCCGCGCGGCGGCAAGCTGTACGGCTTCGAGTTCCAGTACAGCGATGCGCCGACGAGCAGCAAGTCGATGCAGGTGGCGCGGAGCGAGTTGGAACTCGAACGGCTCGATGTCGTGTATCCGGGCTCGCGCGAGTTCGAGATCGCGAACGGGATTCGCGCCTTGCCGCTGACGCGCGTGCTCGAGGAGCTGGGCGGTCTGTAGTTCGCGCTCGGTCCGTGCCACGATCCGCCCGCTGCGCGCGCAGCGACGAGGTTCGCGCGAAGCCAGGGGAGCAGCGCCGAGCGCCGCGACTTCTTCGGCTCAACGCGTCTCGGCCGGGGTGGCCTTGGTCGCGTCGCGTAGCTTCGCCTCGAAGTCGATCTCGGCGACACCGACCTCGAGCTTCCAGAAGCCCACGCTGGGGTCGGTGACCATCTGGAGCAATCGCCGCACGTCCCGCCACTCCGTCCACACGTCCGCGCAGACCAGGAACGGCAGGTCGAGCACCTCGCGTCGATCGCTCGGTCGCTTGACCAGGTACCCCTTCGCGACGAGGTCGGCGCGCAGTTCGGCAAGGCGCGCACGCAACGGCTCCAGGTCGTCGGCTTTGCCCGCCACCCAGGTGAACAACGTCGCGCCGTCCACCACGATGCGGCTGTCCTGATGCACCTCGAACACCGGGCGCAGCCGGTGCGGACGATCGTCCGGTTCGTGGAAGAGGGCCTTGGGCACGATCATCGCGCCGGCGTCGAGCAGCGGATGGTCGATCATCTTCGGCACGAGCCACGGAGTACCCGCGCCTTCGAGCGAAACATCCACGAACCCAGCCGCCATCGCGGCATCGAACGACTGCGCCACATCACACCACCGCGCGTCGTCGTCGGGCCGGAGCAGCAACGGCAGCAGTTCCTTCCTGCCCGGCTGGCCGACGCTGTCGCGCAGCGACTTCGGATCCCGTGCGATCCGAAGAAGCTCGCGCTCGACGTCGGCCAGCGTGTCGAGCTTCGTGGTGTCGCCGATGTGCCAAACCAGCTTGCGACCTTCCCATCGACGCGCCTTCCGCGCGGCGGCGGGCGCCTTCGGATCGGTCGTGCGCGGCACGGGCGAACCTGGGGCGGCGCACTCGATGCGCACGACGAGCGCCGGTGCGGGCTTGGTCTCGGGTTGCGGCACCTGCGCGCTGAGGGTGGCGGCGAGCAGGACGATCGGCGAGAGGCGCATGGGGTCGGCAGTCTACGCCGAGCGCAGGCGGCGAGGGGTCTTCGTGCCGCGGCCTCGGGCACCGCACCGAATGCGGGCCGTGGATCGCCGCCAGCGCGATGGACAGCAGTCGTCAGGAGGCTGGCTACCGGTGCGGGTGTGGCGGCTCTCGCCGCCGCTCACCCGGCGACCCGCGCACGGCACTCGTTGCGTGACGCTCGGCGGCAGCCAGGCGTTGTTCCGCCCCGTGGGTGATCGGCCCGCGGCGAATCGGTCGCTCCCGCAGCCAGCGGACGCGGTTCCAGCGCGGCCACCGCAGCGCAGCCACTTCGTCGGCGGTGTAGCTGTCGTGAGCGACGAACGACTCTCGCAGTCGCTCGCGCAGCGCAGCCATCAGCTCGGGCCCGCGGTGCAACCATCGGAAGTTCAGGGTGAGCGGGAGGAAGCGCCCATCGCGGAATCGCAGATAGAGGGCGGTCGCGCGCTGGTCCTCGAGGTTGCGAAGGCTCGCACGGATCCGCGGGTGGAAGCGCATCCAACGCAGCCACCGGGCCGTGTGCGGCGGCAAGCCGAGCACCACGGAGTCGAGATCGGTGAAGTGGAGGACCTGGGCACTGTTGCCGCGGCCGAGTTGCAGCGCGGTGTCGGTGAGTTCGTAGTGCAGCCGGGTGCGGTCGAAACGAATCACCAGCAATGTGAGCAGAGCGGTCGCGGTCGCCCACATGGCCTGGACCTCGTGCTGTGCAGGCCGGAGGTCGAGCCAATTGGTGACGACGGCGTGCAGCAGCACGCTCAGCATCAGCCCCGCGAAGGGCATCACCAGCACATAGCTCCACCAGTAGCCAGCCTTCGGACGAGCGAGGATCGGCAGATTGGACATCGGGGAGCCTGTGGTGCATTCGGCCCGACCGGGGTCGCCGAGGCAAGGGCCCTCGATCCCGAACGCCTGCTGCAGCAACTCCGCCCACGAGGATCGCCGCCAACCACCACGTCGCCTGCCGCCACCATGCACAAATCGCAACCGCGCCCGTCATCACCACCGCCGGCGTGCCAGGCGCCGCCATTCCAGCCTCACTGCTCCGCTGCCGGCTGTCCGCCATGGTCCGCAGCCGTGCATCGACGTTCGTTCCCAGCCTGCGAAGTGCGCGGTCCGGTCGATCCGGTCCCGTTCGAGCACATGTCCATCACTGGCGCGGTTCCGCGCAAGTGTGGAACTTGCCGATTCCTGTTCGAAGGCGAATGCACGCGTGCGGTCGAGCAGGTGCAGGGCTCTCTCGCGCTCGACCACGGTCCGTGCCCGATCCCCGGCGACACGACACCGACGCTCGTCGTCGCCGGGCATCCGTTCGGCACCGTCTCGATTCCCACGAAGTGCCGTGCTTGCGCCCACCTCGTGACGGACCCGATCCGTGGGTTCACGTGTGGCTACGAGCGTGAGCGGTGGGGCGCCTGCCCGCGAACGCTCGACTGGGGCGATTGGTCGCCGGAGCTGCCGAACGTCGGGCTCGCGTCGAGACGCCCCGTGTCGACGGCGCTCCTGCGTGCGGTTGCAGCCGGCCATGAAGTCCAGGCGATCAAGGCGTTTCGCGCGGACTTCCCCGAAGCGACGATCGCCGAGGCACGGCACGCGTTCGCGGAGTTGGCGGAGAGGCTGCGGAAGGCACGCTGACACGCGGCGCGGTGCGAGGGTCGATCGACATCGCGTGCGCGGCCCAGGTGGACCACGCATGACGCTGCCGCCGTTCAGAGGGATCCAGGTCGCCGGCGCCGGCCATGGAAGACACGGCACCCTAGGCGCGCAGCCGCGCGCGCAGGCGCTCGTCAGCATGCGGCATCCCGTGCGCCCCACCACCAGGCTCCCGCTCCACCGCCACCACGAGTAGAGTCCGACGGTCACGCGCCAAGGAGACGCAATGAACCGCTCGCTGCCCGTCGGGATCCTGCTGTTGGCGCTCGCCATCGGCACCTGGTTGCTCTGGCCGCACGTCGAGCCTCCGGCACCGGCGCCGCTCCAGCCGACGCCACCCGCCGCAGCCGACGGCGCGGCACCGGCGCCAGCAGCGCTCGTCGAAGCCACGGCTGCGAAGGATGCTGCGCCCGAAGCCCATGCGGAACGCACCGCGGCGCCGACTGTCGCGGCCGCGGGGCCCGTCTGCACGCTGCGCGGCCGCTGTGTCGACGCGAACGGCCAGCCGATCGCCGGCATGAACGCGACCCTGACCGGCTGGGGCGCCAACGACCAACGCGTGCAAGCGTGGCTCCGCGAGCACGACGAGCCAAAGCGCATCGACGAGAAGCGGACGACCGGACCCGACGGCGTGTTCGAGTTCCGCTTCTGGCCACCACCGCCGTTCCAGTTCGCGTTGCGGCTGCACAACGACGGCTTCGCGACGTGGGGCAGCCGTTGGAGCGAACTCGGCGCCGGCACCACCAAGGACCTCGGCGACGTGAAGCTCGAGCGCGGCACGGTGCTGCGCGGACGCGTCGTGGACGCCGCAGGGGCGCCGCTGGCGAAGGCCGAGGTCCGCATCGACAGAGCCGCCGGTCGACAGGGCGGCAACGGCTTCGAGGACTGGACGACGGCCTACACGGACGCCGCGGGCACGTTCCGCGCCCGCTGGCCGCTGCTGCCCGGCGACTACAAGCTCGCCATCGACGACCAGCAGATCGAACGCGGCGAACTCGTCACGCTCGCCGGCGAACCGGAGCAGACCGTCGAGGTCGTGCTGAAGCGGCTCGACGACCGCGAGGCGATCGCCGGCGTCGTCGTCGACCAGGACGGTTCGCCCGTGCGCGGCGCCACCGTGCATCCAGCACTCAACGGCCCCGGCCGCGTGATCTCGACGGATCGCGACGGCCGGTTCCGGGTGCAGCGCCCGGCCGAGGACGCGCCCGACCGCGTGCATCTGTGGGTCACGTGCAGGGGCTACGAAGCCCCGCCAGACCGGCAGGAATACGAGTGGGGCCGCAACGACGTTCGCATCGTGCTCCGGAAGGGTGCGGCCCTCGAGGTCCTGGTCGTGCGCGCGAGCGACGGCACACCGGTCGAGGACTACACGCTGCGCATCGTGCCGCTGACCGGCCATTCGTTCAGCTCCGACGACCAGCGACCGCGTGGCAAGGGCCCGCACGCAGGAGGGCGGCAGCGGGTCGACGGCATCCGCGTCGGCGAGCACCAGGTGATCGTGGAGACGAAGGGCGACGAGTTGGCGATCGGCGTGACGACGGCGACGATGACCAGCACCGGCGCCGCCCCCGTCGTCGTGCGCCTCGCCGCCAACTCGCCGCGGCAAGTCCGGGTGCGCTTCGCCGACGACCGCCCGGTGGCCGGCGCGCGGGTGCAGCTGGTCGATCCGCTCGGCCTGTCGCTGACGACGCAGACGCCGATCTACCAGCTGTCGGAATGGGGCAACACGAACGCCCAGAAGGCCATCGTGCTCGACGCCGGGACCACCGACGAACGTGGCGAGGTGACGCTGCAGGCACCCGCCGATCGACCGCTCGGCTTGTCGCTGCCCGGGCCGACCCACGCGCCGATGGTCGTTCCGGTCGCCACGTTCCCGGCCGAGGGCCCGCTGGTCGTGACCGTCGACCAGGGGGCGGTGCTGATCGCGTCGGTGGGCCCGCCGGAAGCACTCGCCGAGCTCCGCAGCCTCGCCGGCGCTGGCCAGGGCGCCGAGCTCGACGGCTGGCGGCTCCCGGGGCTCCATCTGCAAAGCGACGATCCGCGGGCCCCGGTCCGTTTCCCCGAACTGCGCGAACGCTGCTCGATGCAAGCGGACGGCACGTTCACGCTGCGCGGCATCACCGCCGGCCGCTGGCATGTGACCGTGCAGTGCTTCCACCAGCAGGAACGCGGCGGCAGCTACCTCGAGTTTCCCGGTGGCACGGTCGACCTCGTCACCGGCCAGGAAGCGAGACTCGCGATCGACCTCACCGCGCTGTTGCCGAGCGAGTTGTCGGGCCTCGTGCTGCACAACGGCGTCCCGTTGGCGAACACGAAGGTGCAGCTCCATGGTGTGCTGGGCACGAACGCCAGCGACCGCGAGGCGCGAATCCACGCACCGATCACGACCGACGGGGAAGGTCGTTTTCGCACCTCGGTGCGCGGCACGTCCCAGTGGCTGTCGTGGAGTTGGAAGACCGAACGACGATGGACCAGCCTGCGCAGCGCGGAGACCGTCACCTGCCAGCCCGGGCAGACGATGCAGGCGACGTTCACGCTGTCGTCGGGCTCGCTGAAGGTTCGGTTGCTCGATGCCGCGGGCGCACCGGCCGCATCGGTCCGCGTCATGCTGCGTGGTGCGGCCGCGGACGACGTGGCATGGCTGCCGCCGACCGACGCGGACGGCTACGCGACGATCACCGGTGCGGTCGGGGCCTACGACCTGCGGGTGCTGCCGAAGGCGCTGCAGGACCAGGATGCGCTGCGGGCGTTCTACCAGGCCCACGCCGGCGAGCCCGACCCGACGGCTGCGGTGATGCTGCCGCTCGGGGTCGCGACGGTGCGGACCGGTGAGACCACGGAGGTCGAGTTGCGATTGCCGGCGACCTGGCAGGAATAGGACAGCGACCGTCCGCGCGTCGCCGCCCTCGAGAGAACACCGAACACAGTGCACCCTAAGTAATTACCGCATCTTCTTGTGCACTCCACTAGAGCACCCCGATCGTCGCAATCAGCGCGTTGGTGCTAGTGTTCTGCACGAAGCTCAGGCTGCTGTCAACCTCAAGCGCGACAAGTTGCTGGTGCAGCACTACGCCCGCGAGTGACAGCGTGTTCGGCAGCGCGATCTGCGATTCGACCGTCCCGGCGTTCGATATCGTGAGTTCGACCACATCCGGCGAAGCCAAGAGCACGCACCCGCCCGGCGACGGCGGCAGCACTGCGGCCAGCGGGATCGATGTTGCGCTGAAGCCGCTGACCACTGCAACGAACGCAACCGAAGGTAAGCCAGTGCCAAGCGTGCGATACGCTGAGCCGGCCCATGGCAATGTCAAACCAACGTAGGTGTTTGCGCCGCCCGAGCTTGCGCATCCGGCGCCAGTGGCGACGCAGGACGCTGGACAAGTAGTGACGTTGAGTGCTATCGCAGGGGAAGGCAGTCCACCGGCTTGCAGGAAGCCCCCAGCAGCCACAATCCCACCATTCGGCAGGTGCGCAACCGCGAGTACGGCGTTACTTGTACCAGAGCCGAAACCAGACCAAGTCCCACCATCCCAACGGGCGAGGAAGTTCACGGTAGTGCCGCCCGCCGACTGGAAGATGCCGCCCGCGATGAGGTCGCCGTTTGGCAGCACATCTAGATCGAAGACGGTCGAACTCAGGCCGCTGCCAAGCGGCAACCAAGAGCTGCCGTTCCAACGCGCCACTTTGTTGGCGACAGCGCCTCCTGCGGTCGAGAAAGACCCACCCGCGACCAGATCGCCATTCGGCATCGTTGCAAGCGCATTGACTCCAATATTCATACCACCCCCGATTGGGACCCATACACTTCCAGTCCACCGCGCGATATGATTTACGGTAGTCCCACTAAACAACGAGCTCGAGTTGGCCAGCGAGAAATTGCCACCCGCGACAAGGTCACCGTTACCCAATACAGCGAGCGCCAAAACCTGCCCGTTAAAGCCAACGTTCATAGCTGACCACGAGATGCCGTTCCAACGCGCAATACGGGAGGCGGGCACGCCGCCAGCCGCACTGAAAGTGCCACCCACAACCAGGTCGCCATTTGGCATCACAGCGAGCGCCGTGATTGTCCCAGGTGATGAGCCGAGGGTGACACCGCCTCCGATCGATGACCAGGAACTGCCATCCCATCGCCCAAGACCACCGAAGGAAACCCCACCAAAGAATCTCCCGCCTGCGATGAGATCGTTATTGGGCATGACTGCCAACGCGTAAACGGGGCCTGTGACCGAGCCAAGCGTCCCCCATGCCCCCGTCGCCGGATTAAGGGTCGCGATGTCTTGAGTGACAGTTGGGCCTGTAGTGCCGAACGCGCCACCCGCAACAACCCGGGACGTCAGCGGCCCTGATCCGTCTGGATCCCAGATGATTGTGGCTCTAATTTCGCCATTAATGCCCACCTGGGGAAGCCACTGGCGAGCACACTGGGCCACGGCGCGCGCGCCAGGCAACAAGGCGAACACAAGGGACAAGATAAGGAATATGGTGGGCATGGGCAGCTATAGGTTTGAACGAACGGTATCGTAGCAGGTCCAGCGAACGACGGGAATCATGGAAGCCGTGAGACTGCCGGAGCAGGCGGGGTGCCGAGCGCCGCCGGCGGGAGACGGGGTCTTCGCCGGCGGCGAGGCTGTCGCGGAGTGATGTCCGCCTGGGATCCTTGACCTCGGGCAGGTCGTGGCGGGGGAGCGGTGCGCTCGTCTGGCGCCAAAGTGGCGGAAACCAGCCGCAACTCCGCCACTGCTGGACGCGCTGCGTAGCGACACAGCTTCTCCAGCTTCTCGCGATCGCGCGCCGAGACCCACGCGCCCGCGTGCAGCGAGAACCCCTCGATCTCCGCACACAGCGGCCCCTTCACCACCGGCTCCCACCGACCGTCGCGGCCGACGCGACCATCCCGCTGGCCAGCTCGTTCGCCGGGCGCGGCGCGCCCTTCGACGCCGCGGCCGCGAGCTCGGGCAGCAACTCGTCGCCCACACCATCGCCGCTGTCCGCCGCCGCATCCACGTCGACCCATTTCCCGCCTTGCGCAGCGCACGCAACGCCCGATCAAAGATCCGACGCACCAACTGCTGCACGTCGGCGTCGTTCACCTCCCGATGCGCGTGAAATCCCGGCCGACCCCGGCCAGGCTCCCAGCCGTACACCCCATCGAGCCACAGCACGTGGAAGTGCACGTTCAGCCGCAGCCCCGAATCGAAGCGCTGCACGAACGCCACAGCACCTGCCCGCGGCCGCGGCACGCCCGAGCGCTTCGCCGTTCGCTCGTAGAAGCCTGACACCGCGCGCACCATCAGCCCACGCACCAGCGCGCAGGCCTCGGTGTCGTACGCACACAGCGTCCGCACCCGATACGGCAGCGACAGCACCCACTGCCGCACCGGCACTTCCGGGATCACCGCGTCGCACAGCCACGCCGCCGTGTCCACCATGCGCGCTGCCCCGCACGACGGGCAGAAGCCACGCCCCTTGCAGGAGAACGCCACGACGTCGTCGTGGCCGCAGCCGTCGCAGGGCACGCGCGCGAAGCCGTGCGACAGCACCCCACACTGCAGGAACGCCTCGACCTCCCGCACGCAGAACCGCGGCACCGACCGTTCCCCGGCTTCCACCGAGCCCACGAATGTCCCCCAGGCCGCCTGCACCGCGCGGTACAGAACCGTCCCCTCCGGCTCGCGCCGAGCTCGTCCGCATTCCTTCTTGCTCACGAAGGCTATGGGGCACCAACACCCGCCGCGGTCGCAGCCAAACAGCAAATCCGCGCACTTCCCCTCCGAACGGCGACATCGGAGCCATCCCAGCTGACGCGGATCCAACCCAGCGCCGCTACAGTCCCGCCCGCCCGATGAACCCCGACTTCACGAAGATCCCGTACGGCTTCGCCGAGTTCCCGAAGGCCCAGCTCGCCGACTGGCAGAAGCAGGCCGGCGCCACCACTCCCTGGCAGAGCCCCGAGGGCATCCAGCACCGCGGCGTCTACACGCCCGCCGACGCGAACGTCGCCCACGCAGGCGGCCTGCCCGGCATCCCGCCGTTCCTCGGTGGCCCCTACGCGACGATGTTCGCGCAGAAGCCTTGGACGATCCGCCAGTACGCCGGCTTCTCCACCGCCGAGAAGACCAACGAGTTCTATCGCAAGGCGCTCGCCGCCGGGCAGCAAGGGCTCAGCGTCGCGTTCGACCTGGCCACGCACCGCGGCTACGACAGCGACCATCCGCGCGTCGCCGGCGACGTCGGCATGGCGGGCGTCGCGATCGACTCGATCGCCGACATGCGCATCCTGTTCGCGGGCATCCCGCTCGACAAGGTGTCGGTGTCGATGACCATGAACGGCGCCGTGCTGCCGATCCTGGCGCTCTACGTGGCCGCCGCGGCCGAGCAGGGTGTGCCCGCCGCCAAACTCTCAGGAACGATCCAGAACGACATCCTGAAGGAGTTCATGGTCCGGAACACCTACATCTACCCACCCGGACCGAGCATGCGGATCGTGCGCGACATCTTCGCCTGGTGCGGCGAGAAGATGCCGAAGTTCAACACGATCAGCGTCAGCGGCTACCACATCCACGAAGCGGGTGCGTCGGCCGAACTCGAACTCGCCTACACGCTCGCCGACGGCCTCGAGTACCTGCGCACCGGCGTGCAGGCCGGGCTCGACGTCGACAAGCTCGCCGGCCGCATGTCGTTCTTCTTCGCGGTCGGCATGAACTTCTTCACCGAGGTCTGCAAGCTGCGCGCGGCACGACTGCTGTGGAGCAAGATCGTGCACGCGTTCGGGGCGAAGGATCCGAAGTCGCTGGCGCTGCGCACGCACTGCCAGACGTCGGGCTGGTCGCTGGCGGCGCAGGATCCCTACAACAACGTCGTGCGCACGTGCCTCGAGGCGCTCGCGGCGGTGCTCGGCGGCACGCAGTCGCTGCACACCAACGCGCTCGACGAAGCGATCGCGCTGCCGACCGAGTTCTCGGCGCGCATCGCCCGCAACACGCAGCTGATCCTGCAGGAGGAGAGCCACGTGACGCATGTCGCCGACCCGCTGGCGGGCTCGCACTACGTCGAGTGGCTCACCGACCAGCTCGCGCAGAAGGCGTGGGCGCTGATCCAGGAAGTGGAGTCGCTCGGCGGCATGACCAAGGCGATCGAGGCCGGCCTGCCGAAGCTGCGCATCGAGGAATCGGCGGCGCGGCGCCAGGCGGCGATCGACTCGGGCCAGGAGACGATCGTCGGCGTCAACAAGTACCAGCCGGCGCAGCAAGAGCCGCTCGACATCCTGTCGATCGACAACACCGCGGTGCGGCAGGCGCAGATCGAACGATTGAAGGCGCTGAAGGCGAGCCGCGACGGCGCCAAGGTGCAGCAGGCGCTGGCGGCGCTCACTGCGGGCGCACGCGGCAACGCCAACCTGCTCGAACTCGCCGTGCAGGCCGTACAGCTCGGCGCCACCGTCGGCGAAGTGTCGCAAGCGCTCGAAGCCGTGTTCGGCCGCCACACCGCGCACCCGCGCACCGTCGCCGGCGTCTATGCTGCGGCTGGCAAGTCGATGACGCAGTTGCACGAAGCCCAGCAGCGCACGAGCGCGTTCCTGAAGACCCACGGCCGCCGCCCGCGCATCCTGATCGCCAAGATGGGCCAGGACGGCCACGACCGCGGCGCGCGTGTCATCGCCAGCGCGTTCGCCGACATGGGCTTCGACGTCGACATCGGCCCGCTGTTCCAGACGCCCGACGAGGTCTGCAAGCAGGCGATCGAGAACGACGTGCACCTGTGCGGCATCAGCACGCTGGCCGGTGCGCATCGCACGCTGGTGCCGGAGCTGGTGCAGCTGCTGCGCCAGCAGGGTCGCGGCGACGTGCTGGTCGTGGCTGGCGGCGTGATTCCCGAACAGGACTGGCCGGCGCTGCGTGCGTCCGGCGTCGCCGACGTGTTCGGCCCGGGCACCGTGATCCCGCAGGCGGCGCTGCGGTTGCTCGACCTACTGGAGCAGCGGCTCGCGGCGAAGTGATCGCGCGCGGCGGCGCGGGCGGTGCCAACGAGCGTCGTCGCGCCCGAGTCGCCCCTCGGCGACCGCCAACCCGCACTCCCCGCGCATGCCGATGTCGGCGTGGTCGCCGGAGATTCCGCGATTGCTTGCCCCCGCGGACGGCTCTTCGGCACCTTCCCCCCATATGCCTTCCGAGCTCCACCGGCCGGTCGACGACGCGCCCCCGGAGCGTGAAGCAGAGCCATGGCCCGTCCAGGACCTCGCCGCCGTGCGGCGCTACCTGCGGTTCCTCGGCGCCGCGCGGCCCGAGATCGACGATCTCGCCCAGGAGGTGCTGCTGGCGGCGGTGCGCTCGTTCGGGGCCGCGATCCCGCCGCTGCCGTGGCTCCTGGTGGCCGCACGCCATGCGCTGCTGGCCCACCTGCGCCGGTTGGGACGACGGCGCGAGGTTGCGGATCTCGATCGCCTCGCCGCGGCCTGGACCGTGCAGATGGGGAACGACGGCGGGGCCGAACGTCGCGCGGCGCTGGCGCAGTGTCTGCAATCGTTGCCGGAGCGATCCCGCCTCGTCGTCGAGCTGCGCTACCGCGACGGCTGGTCGCGCGACGCGATCGCGGCGCGGACCGGACTCGGCGTCGAAGGCGTGAAGTCGTTGTTGGACCGGGTGCGACGCGCGCTCGGCGAGTGCATCGAACGGAGGACCCGCCATGACTGACCAGCTGCTGCAGGACGACGGACTGCGGTTCGTCGACGTCTTGCTCGAAGAGGAACTCGTCGCGGCCGCGGGCGACTCGGCGCCGGCCGTGGCGCCGCGCCCACGGCCGACGTGGTGGTTGGCGGCAGTCGTCGTGCTCGGCCTCGGCGTCACCGTCGGCGCGGCCGTGCTGCAGCGGTTGCAGACCAGCGCGGTGCCGTTGCAGGAGCCGATCCGGCGGCTCGTGCCGTTCGTGCCGGAGGATGCGCGGCAGTTGGCGGAGTTCCTGCCGCAGGTGGCGATGGTGCGCGTGCAGCCGCTGCACGAGCTGCGGCGCGGCTACGAGACGGAAGGCGTGACCGAGGCGGGCAGCGAAGCCCACAGCGTCGACCCGGCGACGTTGCGGCTGCTGCGTGGCCCCTGGACGCAAATGCCGGCCACGCCGGTCGTGGTCACCGATCGGACCGTCCAGGTGAACGGCGGCAACGTGCTCGTCGCGAGCCCACACGGCGCCGTGGCATCCTGGGCTCGCCTGCAACTGCTCACCGCGGAAGGCCGCTGCCTGCAGCTTTGCTTCGAAGACCCCGCGGTGCTCCACCTCGACACCAGACAGTGGAACCCTGGCGCCGATGCCGCGCGCTGTCTGCACCAGTTGCTGGAGCAGGCGCGGCAGCAGGGGCGGGACACCCGCGCCACCGCGGAGTCCGCCGCCGCGCTGCGCGCCGTGCCGGCGACGGTGCGCTGGCTGTCGTGCCGCCAGGCGAACGTCGACGACCTGCAGGAGCAGTTGCCGCGGTTCTCGCAGCTGGAGTCACTCGATCTCGACGGCGAGTTCGACGATCGCCTGGCGGTCGTGCTGACGGCGCTGCCGCGCTTGCGAGAGCTACGTCTGAACGGGACAGGCTTCACGGCGGCCGGTTGGACGCGCCTTGCACGGTTGCCGAACCTCCGCGCCCTGCACCTCCGCGGCAGCTTCCCGGGCCTGTCGCACGATGCGCTGACGACACTCGGCGCGCGGCTCGAGACGCTCGCCATGGTCGGCGACCCCGCGGTGCCGTTCCCGGTGGCGGCGAGTCTGCTGCCGACGATCGCACGACTGCCGAAACTCGTGGAGCTGCACCTCGCCGTCGATGGCGAAGCCGGCCCGGACGCCGCCGTTCGCGATCGGGATGCCGGTTCGATCGCGGCCACGGTGCTGTCGATGCCGAACCTGCGTCGCCTCGCCCTGGCGGCGCGCCCCAGCGACGCATCGACGTGGTGGCCGGCCCTCGCCCGTTCCAAGCTGGAGAAACTGCGACTGCCTGGGATCGAACTCGATGCCGCGGCGGTGGCGCAGCTCGCCACGATGACGTCACTGCGCGAACTCGACCTGCGCGAGGTGAGCATGCCCGCGGACGCACGCCTGGCCCTGCGGCAGCTGCGGCAACTGACCCGGCTCGATGTCGGCTCGAACGGCTGGCTCGGTGGCATGACGGACCTGCAGCGTGCCTTGCCGCGCTGCAGTGTGCGTGGGGTCGAAGGCGTGCAGAGCCTCACCTTCCCGCCGCTCGCCACCGAGCCGTCGTGGAGTCGTGAGGAGCTGGTCGTGCTGCCGGCTGGCGTCGCTCGGTGACCGCGGCCGCGTCGTGTCCCCGACGACGCTCCCGACCCCAGCCATCGCGTTCGGGCCACTGCGACGGTCGACGTCACTTGGCGGCCGGATCCAGCTCCAAGGCGCGCGTCACGCTCGCCCCGCGCCTGCGGCCGCTCGCCGCCTCACGCGAGATCGCAGCGACGGTAGAAGCGCCGGAGCTCGACGAGCCACAGCCACCGCGTCGCCACGACCGGCACGAGCGCGAGCTGCGGGATCCACGCGTGCAGCGCCTCGGGAAGCTCGGCGCGAAGCCATGCCGAGGACGCGTTCCACGAGTGCCAGATCAGGAGCGAAGCAACGGTCAGGATGCCCATCGCGAGCGCGTAGCAGCACTGGATCCACGGATCCTGCAACTCGGTGACCGCATCCGTCCTCCGCGCCGGCCGGCGCCGATCGACGAGCCACAGTCGCGTCCACCGCACCAGGGGCAGCAGCGTGAACACCACGAGGATCATCGTGGCGAACGGTACGAGGCGCGGCGACGCGTCCCCCGCCGTGATTCGTGCAGCGGCGAACTCCAGCGCGGCGAAGCCGCCGAGCACACCGAGGGCCGCGGCGACCTCTTCCAGCTGCGTCTCGAGCCACACCACGAACGCGAGGCGTCGCCGTGAGATCGGCGGACGGAACGCCTTGCACGAGGCCGCGCGACCCCACATCACGGCGCCCAGCATGATCGCGACGAGGTTGACGGCCATCAGCTCGTCGTCCCGCGACGTGAACAGGTGCACGAACCATCCGGAGGAGACGCTCGCAGAATCCGGCTGCATCGCCGCGGCCCCGGCGCCGACCTCGCGCAGGCTGCCGATCACCCGGAAGAAGCCACGAACGAGCATCGTGACCAGCACCGTCGCGAGCGCGAAGCGGACCGCGCTGCCCAGCAGCCCACCGCGAGCAGCCCCGTAGGTCTGGTGCAACAGCGCCCGCGCCCAGTCGAGATCCGTTCGACGCACGCCGCGGAAGACGTCGGCGCCATCCCGCGGAGCACGGCGCAGCGACGTGGCCGCACCGACGAGTCGGGCATCGATTCCTCGGCGTTCCGCCGCATCCAGCGCATCCGGCGCATCGCCCTGCCGCGCGAGCACCGCACCGAAGCGCCGAGTCGCCACCACCATGGCGCCGGCCGCGAGCAGTGCCCACAGCCAGCCGAAGCTCGCGGTCCCCCGCGCGAGTTCGGGCATCAGGAAGAGCGGCGTCGATGCGAGCAGCAGCCCGAGCGTGCCCGAGAAGCGCGCCCACATCAGCGAACTCAGGCTGTTGACGAGTCCGATGGTGAAGCCGAGCGCCGTGGCGATGGCGAAGAACCAGGTCCCGCCGGTCGCAACACCGTGGAGCGACGTGCCGACGCCAGTCCCCACGCACAGGACGACGATGCCACCCATCGTGATCTCGCGCCGCAACCGCCGATCGAGCCCGGGAACATGCCAGGCGAAGCTGCTCACCCGCAGTTCGAAGGCACCACCTCCGAGCAGTGCGGCGACGACCGCCGCGACGAGATACACGATCGCCCCCTCGACCCATGCGCGGGCCTCGGCGCCGGGTGCCACGGGCCACATGGCCTCGCGCGCCATCGCCGCGAGCAGGCCGAAGCCGGTCGCCGTACCGACGATGCCGGCGGCCCGCAGCAGCGGCCACCAGCCGGCGTAGAGCCGAGGCAGGACGAGCGTGGTCACCGCACACCTCCGCTCGTCCACAGCTTGAACATCTCGGCGAGCCGCAGCCGCTGCACGTCGACGACGACTCCGTGCCGCGCCTCGAACGACTCGCGTTCGGCCTCGCCCGCCTCGACGACGAGGAGCGCGCCGTCCGGTTCGATCTTCTTGCTGCGGATCCACGGCTGCACGAACGCGTCGGCGCGGAGCCCTCCGCCCACGCCCGCCCCTTCCGGAGCCGGCAGCACACGCCAGCGTGCGTAGCGCTCCTGCAGCTCGTCGAGCGCTTCGTCGCACACGACCCGCCCCTGCTCGAGACAGAGGATCCAGTCGACACTGCGTTCGACGTCGTCGAGCTGATGCGAGGAGATGACGATCGCGGGCTCGTCCTCGCGCAGGAGCTCGAAGAGCGTGGTGAACAGCGCTTCACGACTCGGCGGATCGAGCGACGCCGCGGGTTCGTCGAGCAGGATGGCCTCGGGGCGATGGCAGATGGCGGTGACGACGGCGAGCTTCTGCACCGCGCCCGGGGACATGGTGCCGATCCGCTGGCCGAGGTCGAGCTCGAACGCGTCGACGAGCCTGCGTTCGCGCGCGGTGTCCCAACGCGGATGGAACGTGCGCACGAAGTCGAGGTGGGCTCTGCCGCTCATCCACGCGACGAACCGGTTCTCCTGCGACACGACGCCGATCCGCGCCAGCTCCGCGTCGCCGAGCTGCAGCCCGTCGACGCCGAACACGGTCGCACGGCCCGCGGTCGGTGCCGCGAGCCCCTGCAGGCAGCGCAGCAGGGTGGTCTTGCCGCCGCCGTTGCGGCCGACGAGACCGACCACGCGCCCGCGCGGCACCGAGAAGGTGACGCCGGCGAGTGCCATGCGATCGCCGAAGGACTTCGAGAGGTGCTCGGCGGCGAGCACGATCTGGTCGCTCTGGGATTGGGTCATCGTTCGATTCCGTCGTTCGGGGTGGCGGCGTCCGTGGCACGGAGCGCCTTGCGGAAGATCTCGAGGGCATCCTTCGCCGGGACACCGAGCTGGCGCGCGGCACTCGCCGCGGGCCGCAGCAGCCGCGCCAGTTCTTCGTGCTTCAGCGCACGCTCGGCGTCGGCGGCAGCACTGCGATTCGCGCTGCGAGTCGCGCCGGTCGCGACGCCGGTCGCGGCGCCGCGGACGACGAGCGACAGACCCGGACGCCGCTCGAGCAGCCCTTCCTGTTCGAGCAACGCGTAGGCCTTGCTGACGGTCATCGGGTTGATCCCCAGTCGCTCGCCGAGTTCGCGCGTCGAAGGGATCTCCGCGCCGGCGCGCAGCACGCCCGCCGCGACCTGGAAGCGGACCTGGTCACAGATCTGGCGGAAGACAGGCACTCCGGAGTTCCGCTCGAGGGTGATGAGCATGGCGGGAAACCCGAGGGCGAACGCCCTGGGCCAACTGCATTAGTGCATTAATACACTGAAGCAGAGAAAGGTCAAGCCGTGGACGGCCAGGGGACCGCTCGACCGGGGACGGCACCGCCGCAGCGCACGGTCGACGACGGCAGCTCGCTCGCAGAACCGCGGTCGGATCCGTTGCTTGTGGGGAGACTGCCGGCGCGTAGAACGCTGCGGCCGTCATGGACGCAGAGCCCTCCCATCGCCCGCGCTGCTACCGCTGCCTCCGCCCGACGGACCTCTGCTACTGCGCCGAGCTGCCCTCGGTGCCGACGCGCACGCGCATCGTCATCCTGCAGCATCCGCACGAACGCACGCATCCGTTCGGCACGGCGCGCCTGGCGCGGCTGTGCCTGCCGATGGCGAGCGTGCACGTTCCCTGGGCGGGCTTCACCGGCACGCTGGAGGAGCGCGTCGAAGTGCCAGCCGATGCCGCCGTGCTGTATCCGCACCCCGACTCGCCGCTGCTCGATGCGCTGCCGCCCGGCGAACGCCCGTCGACGTTGATCGCGATCGACGGCACCTGGGCCCATTCGAAGCGCCTCTACCGCGAGAACCCGTGGCTGCAGGCCTACCGGCACGTGCGCCTCGATCCGTCGGCGCCGAGCCGCTACCGCATCCGCAAGGAACCGCGGCCCGACTACGTCTCGACGCTCGAGGCGATCCTCGAAGCCCTGCGCATCCTCGAACCCGAGACGCCGAACCTCGAGGCGCCGTTGCTCGCGTTCGATCGCATGATCGACCAGCAGATCGCGAAGAGCAGCCAGGTGCAGCGCTTCGGCCGCCACAAGGCCGAACGACAACGTCCCTCGCGGGCGACGAGCCCGCTGCTCGCCGATCCGCGCCTGTGTGTGGTGTATGCCGAGTCCGCGCTGCCCGGCGGCGACCAGACGGCGCCGCGACAGCTGGTGCAGTGGACCGCCGCGCGCCTCGACGGCAGCACGTTCGAAGCGCTGCTGGCGCCCGGCCCGGTGGCGCCATTGCCGCAGCACCTGGCCCACATGCGCCTCGCACCCACCGACTTCGGCGACGCCGAGCCGATGCACGCGGCAGCCGCACGCTTCGCTTCGTGGCTGCCATCCGGCGCCCCGATCCTGGCCTGGACCCGGACCACGCTCGATTGGGGCGGTCCGGTCCTGCCGGCGGGCAGCCGGACGGCGACGCTCAAGACCGACTACTGCAACGTCCGCAACCGCCGCGCCGGCTTCCTCGAGGAGGTGCTGCAGGCGGAGCAACTGCAGCCGCTGCTGCTGCCTTGCCGTGGACGCGCCAGCGAGCGCCTGGGCAACGCCCTCGCGATCGCCCGCTGGCTGTGCCAGCAACACCTGCTGCTGCAGTCGACCTAGACCAGCGCGGCCCGGTCCCGCGGTCGCTCAGGGGCCGACGACGGCGGCGGCGCCACCCTGCGGTTGGCGATCGGCATCGATCCAGTTGTTCAGCACGATGCCCGTGGCCGGGTCGGCGAGTCGCCGCGACAGCGTGGCGCCGAGCGGGCCCGCCATGTTGGGATCGGTCGCGCCGTCGCGGCGGTTCGGGCCGACGATCGGGCGGTCGAGCGGCTGGTTGCTCGAGCCGTTGCTGACACCCGTCGGGTCGACGACGCGGTCGAGGTCGTAGCGGACGAGCGCCGGATTGAACTGGTTCGCGGGAGCAACGCCGTCGCTGCCGTAGCGGTTCGGGTTGGTGTCGAGCGGGTTCTGCGCGCCGCCGTTGGCGTCGAACAGCCACAGGCCGGTGCCGAGCCCCGCCACCATGTGCACGAAGAACGGGGAGTCGAGCTGATTGCCCGGGTTCCTGCCGATGTGCTGCTTCAGCAGCTGGAACGGCAGGTTGGCGAAGTCGTTGTTGTAGAGCGTCGTGCGGAACGACGCGTACTGGCTGCCATAGGTCGCCACCGAGTTGTCGGTCAGGTGGCAGGACACGCAGTAGCGCGGGCCTTCGTTGGTGGCGCTGACGCGACCGCGGATGCTGTGCGCCAGGAACGCATTGTGGCCCAGCGACGGATACGGCCGCGCCTGCGTGTTGTTGCCACCGCCGTTGCGGTCGGTGAACGCGAACACCGGCGTACGGTCGTTGTTGATGTCCTTGTAGCGGAAGAACACCTTCGTGTTCGTCGCCGACGTGCGGACCTTGTTGTCCATGCCGATGCCGAGGAAGAACGGCACCGGCGACTGGTAGACGAACTCGGCGAACCGCTGGCGGAACACGATGCGCTCGCCGGTGATGTTGCTGAAGTTGTTGCCCTCGTTGTACTCGCCCTCGAGGTGGCAGCCGATGCAGCTGTTGCTCCACGACGAGTGGCACGAGGCGCAGTTCATCGAGTCGAGGTGGCTGAAGCCGGCGTGCGGGCTGCCGGTCTGTTGCGGACCGAGGCCGGTGGCTGCACTGCCGTCGTCGCGGCCCATCGCGAACGAGCCCATCGCCGTGTAGATCGCCTCGCCGGTCACCGGGTGGGTCTTGCCGCTGTCGACGATGACGTCGCGCGTCTGGCGGATGTAGTGGCGACGCCCGTCGAGCTTGCTGGTCAGCCAGAAGTTGCCCGAGCTGTCCCGTTCGACGTGGCGCAGCGGATTGCCGGCGCTGTCGACCGCGAGCGTCGCGGTCTGGCCGCTGTAGTTCTCGCCCGTGGTCGTCGCCGCATAGGCGGTGGCGCTGCCGTGGCAGTCCTCACAGCGGATCTTGATGGCGTGGCCCATGCGACTCACGATGTCGCCGCCGTTGGCCGCGCCCACGTTGCCGTGCACGTCGACGCTGCCGTGGCAGTCGACGCAACCCATGCCGGCTTCGTAGTGCACGTCCGCCGGCGTGTCGTCGCGGCCGTCGCCGTCGTAGTCCTCGGCCACCAGGTATTGGTTGCGGTTGCGGCCGTTGAAGGTGTTGTTGCCAACCTCCGGATCGAACAGGCGCGTGTCGCCGTTCGTCGTACGGAACGTCACCGGGTTGGCCGGATACTGGAAGCCGCGAACGACGTCCTGGTTCTGGTCGAGGCGGATGCCCCAGTACTGCATGACCATGCGGTTGCTGCCCTGATGGCAGCCAGCACACGTGTGGTCGTCGATGCCGGTGACGGCGGTGCCGTTGCTCAGCGTGCGGGCGACGCCGCGAACGCGGTGCGAACGCACGTGCGCGCGCTCCGGATCGTCGATGGCGTCCGGGTTGCGCGGCTCGTCCTTCGGCACGTTCGGGTCCTGCGTGCGACTGCGGCCGTCCTGGCTGTAGGGCATGTGGCATGCCGAACAACCGGACGGACGGAAGTCGCCGTAGCGGTTGTTGGCGCCGCTGCTACCCAGGTGGCAGTCGCCACAGGTGAACGCCACCTGCTCCTGGTAGAGCTTGGCGAGGCGCGAACCGCTCACCACCGAGCCGTCGGCATTGACGTCGTTGACCAGGTTGGCCGCGGTGAAGTCCTGGTTGCGGAAGATGTTCCCCGGCGCGATGACGCGCTTGCTCCACACCGGCGGCTCCAGCAGCTCGCCGATCTTGCCCTCGACGTTCGGGTCGTGGACGTGGGTCGGATCGCTGACGGCGCGCCAGCCGTAGTCGGCGGCGTTGTCCTCGAACAGGCCCTGGTGCGCCGGGTTCGCGTTCTCCATGCCGACCGCATAGAAGGCGCCCGAGAAGATGCCCATCTCGGTGCCGAGCGGCGACCGGCTGACGCTGCTCGCATGCGCCGCATGGCACTCACCGCAGCCGCGCTCCAAGCGCGTCACGCGCAGGTCGCCGGGATTGAGGAACTGCAGGTAGTCGATGCCGGTGTAGGTGCGGCCGTCGACCGTGTAGTCGGCCATCTTGTCGATGCCGGCCAGCGTCAGCTTGTTGAACCACGCGTGCGCGTCGATGTCCTGCTGCGCGCGGTCGCCGATCTCCGGCGGCGGCGGCACGTGGCTGGTCAGCATGTCCACACCGGCCGGATTGCCACCGTGGCACTGCGTGCAACGCAGCACCTCGGCGTCGCCCGGGAACGGATGTGGGTTCTCGAGGCCCGGCCCGGCGTAGTCGTCGTGGATCGAGCCGTTGTGGCACTTCATGCACGACTCGCCGGAGGCCAGCGCCGCCTCGCGACCGCTCTGGTCGACGCAGGACGCCAGGAACACGGAAGTCGTCAGCAGCAGGGCGACGCCCGATGCGGCGAGATGGCGGATGGGATGGTGCATGTTCAGCTCCGCGGCGAGAGGGCACTCCGACCGAGTGCGGGATTCATCGACATACGAACGTCACGAGCCCCGGCGGTCGTCCAAAAGCGGGACCGGGGCGGTCCAGGAACGGGAACGGGCGTCAACGGATCTGCGCCGGCCGCCAGGCGGTCGGCATGTGGCAACGATCGCAGCGATCGACCCAGCCGAGGCCGATGTGCGGCGGATTGGTGGTGCGCGCCGCCTCGTCGAAGTGGCAGCTGACGCAGTCCGGGTCGGTCGGCCGGAAGTTGGTGACCATGGCGCCGGCATGGCAGCGGTGGCAGGCGACCTGCATGTGCGCGCCGGTCAGCGGCAGGCGGCCGTGCAGGTGGTTCACCCGCGCGTTCGGCACCTTCCAGAACTGCTCGTCGTGGCAACGTGCGCAGTCGAGGCCGAGTTCGCCGTAGTGCACGTCGGGATGGCAGCCGGCACAGCCCTGCGCATGGAACGTCGCCACCGGCCCGCGGTCGTTGTGGCAGCGCAGGCAGCGAGCTTCGGCGTGGGCGCCGTTCAGCGGCACGCCGGTGCGCGCGCCATGGTCGAACACGAAGTCGTCGACCAGCTGGTTCCACGACGCGCCGACGTGGCACGTCTTGCAGTCGGCCGGGAACGTCTCGTGCGAGACGACCAGGCCGAAGCCCGCCCACCAGCGATGCAGGTCGCCGCGGTTCTGCACGGTGACGGTGCAGGCCACGACCATCCATGCCAGCAGCAGGACGACGAGCAGCGAACGAGTACGGGGGAGGTTCATCGCGTCACCTCAGAAGTTCTTCTGCAGGTAGAGGGAGAGTCCGAACGACAGCTCGTCGTCCCAGATGGTGGCATCGCCGGTGAAGATCGCGTTCCAGCCAGCACCCAGATCGGTCGTCAGCAGGCCGGCGAGGCGATGCTGCAACAGGTCGTCGCGTTCGTCGGGGAAGCTCTCCTGGTGCACGAACGCGAGTTCGTAGAGCACGTCGAGCCGGCCGAAGCCGAAGGTGCCGCCATGCTGCAGGCGGCCGCCGAACAGCGAACTGAAGGAACCGTTCATCTGGTAGGCAGCGAGCGTCGTCCGCGCGTTCTTGCCGGCGAGGCCGGGGAACTCGACGCCGAGCTCGAGCGAGCCGCCGCTGTCCTCTTCGTCATGCCAGCCGGTCAGCCGCGTGAACCACCGCGTCTCGCCGCCGAACACGAACGCGTGCAGCGACAACCGGTCCTGGCGCGCGTCGATCAGCGTCTGCGGTTGGATCTGCTGCGGCAGCTCGCGCCGGCGGATCTCCGGATACTCCTCGTGGTCGTAGAACAGCTCGAAGCCGCCTTCCTTGTCCCAGCGACGGCTCAGGAACGCGTTGCCGCGGGTGATCTCGAACGACTGGTCCTTCTGCGTGTCGCGCCCCGTGTAGAGATCGACGAACACCGTGCCCTGCAGCAGCCAGCCGCTGAGCGGCAGGTAGCGGAACTTGCCGACGAGCAGGTCGCGGTCGACCTCGAAGCGATGCCACGTCTTCTGGTAGCCGACGCCGAAGCTCAGGCGCTCGGCGACGTCCTGGTTCCACAAGTACCACGCCGACACCTGCAGGTCGGCGAACGACTCCATGTCCTCGTCGAGCTCCGGCAGGTAGCCGAGGCTCGCGCCGACGCGATCGCCGCCCTCGGTGCGCTTGCCCACCGCGACGCCGTCGAGGATGCCGAACTCGGGCATGTCGCGCAGCAGGAAGCGACCGACCTGCCAGAACAGCGGCCGATGGCGCGTGCCGCCCTCCTCGTAGCTCAGCTCGTAGAGGCGCAGGTCCTGGCCGGTCTGTTCCGACGTCTCGCGGCTCCAGTTGAAGTCGCCGTGGAAGTGCAGGATGCCGCCGCGGCCGCCGAGGTTGTCGATGTCGAAGTCGGTGCCGAGCGTCAGGTACGAGTGGTTCCAGGTGTCGAGCGTGCGCACCAGGCTCGTCGACGCGTACATGCGTCCGTTCATCGTGCTCGGTCGTTCCTCCGGACGCGGCGGCCGCGTCACGCCGAGCAACGGCTGCCCCGGCTGCCATTCGTCCGTCTTCGCCTCGGGCTGCCGCTTCTCCGGCGGCAGCGGCGGCGGCACGAGGCGGGTCGGATCCCCGGCTGGTGCCGGAGCCGCGGCGCGGCGCGAACGTGGCAGCGCCACCTGGCCGCGCGTGCCGATCGGCACGGTGTCGTTGGGATTGACGAACTCGACCAGCGAGGTGCGCTCGTCGACCTCGACCACGCGGGCGTTCAGCGACTGGCCGTTGCGCGGCGTCAGCACGACGCGATCGCCGACCTGCACGAGGTCGCGACTGCCGCGGTCGACGACGAACTTGCCGTCGGGGCGGAGCGACGAGACGCGCAGCGCCAGCTGCTCGAACACGTCCTGTTGGGCGCTCGCCACGGCACTGCACAGCAGCGCCGCCGCGAGCGTTCTTGGATGCATCGTCATGCTCATTGCCTCCGGCGCCGGAACGGCGCACCCCCCTCCTCCCGGCCATGGCACTGCACACACTCGGTCGGCAGCGGCACGTAACGCACCACCGTCGCCCCGTCGATCTTCTCGGGCTTGTGGCAACTCGCGCACGGCACCTTCGCGTGCTGGTCGCCGAGCGGGAACTTCGAGTCCAGGTTGTGCCGGAACGACAGCGTCGCGAACGACGAGGTGTTCTTGTGGCAACGATTGCAGTCGACCTGGCCGAGCCGCGCGAACTGGCCCTGGTGCGGGTCGGCGTGGCAGTCCGCACACTGCCGCCCGCGCGCGCGGCCCGTCGTGCGCCCTTCGCTGGTCGGCGTCGCCAGCACCGCATGGCAGGCGCTGCACGCCAGCTCCGCGTGCTTGCCGGTCAGCGCGTGGCCGGTGAACGCCGCGTGGTCGAAGCCGAACGGCAGCGCCCGGAACGACGCCGTGTCGTGGCACCGTTCGCACGCGCGGCGCCCGTCGATCTCGGCCGGTATCTGCGCGCCGTCGAACACGCCGCCGTGCGGGTCGCCATGGCACTCGACGCAGCCGCGGAAGCCGTCGCCGTGGCGCGGCACGCGGCCGAAGCGCCGGCCGAGCCCGTCGGCCTGCGGTGTGCGCGCGTGGCAGTCGGTGCACTCGATCTGCGCGTGCGCACCGGTCACGGCGAAGCCGGTCCAGTCGCGATGGTCGAAGCGTTCGTGGTCGAGCTTGGCGAACGAATCGGTGCCGTGGCACTCGGCACAGGTGCCGCGCGGGCGGGCCTCGAGCCGCGCGGCATGGCGTGCGAACGCCCCGTCGTGCGCGTCGCGATGGCACTGTTCGCAGCGGCTCGGCGTGCCGTGGAACATGCGCGCGCGGTCCTCGGCCGGATCGGCATGGCAACTGCGGCACTCGAGCTCGGCATGGCGGCCGTCGAGCGGCAGCGCGGTGCGCGCATGGTGCTCCCGATCGAACGCGTGCGGCGTCCAGTGCAGCCGTTCGTGGCAGGCGACGCAGCCGCCTTCGGCGAAGGTGCCGGTGCGGAACTGGCCCTCGTGTGGATCGCCGTGGCAGGCGTGGCAGTCGTCGCGGCCGCGGCCCGGATGGCGCTGCGTCCACGGCGTGTTCGGCGCATGGCACATCGCGCACGCCTGCTGGTCGTGCGGCGCCGCCAACGGGAAGCCGCCGTGCTGGTGCTGGGCCGGCGTCACCGTCACCTGCAGGTCGGTGAACTTGCGGTAGTCGAGCGGATGGCAGACCGCGCAGACCTCGCGCGGCGACACCGCGGCGGCCTTGGCGTTGCCCTGCACGAACGCCGCCGAGTGCGGTGCCGCATGGCAGTCGCCGCACTGGCGCGCGCGATCGGCGCTGCCGACGCGCAAGGCCTCGAGCGCGTGCGGCGAACCTTCGGCGTGGCACTGGCGGCAGTCGACGCCTTCGTGCGCGCCAACCAGCGGCAGCCAGCGTTCGTGCGAAGCGACCGCGCGCTCGGCGAACGTCGTCTGGCCGTGGCACGTCGTGCAGCCGAACTGCATGCGCCCGCCGTGCGGATCGGCATGGCAGCTGGCGCAGTCCTGCGACAGGCCGAGGTAGCGCTTCTGGCCTTCCGGCAGCAGCTCGGCCTCGGCGTTGGCATGGCACTTCGTGCATGCCAGCGTGCTGTGCACGCCCTGCATCGCGAAGCCGATCTTCGCATGGTCGAACTTCTTCTCGTCGGGCACGCCGGCCTGCGCGAACGCCAGCGCGTTGACCAGGCGGAACTCGCCGCCGTGGTGTTCGCCGTGGCACAACGAACAGGTCGCCGCCTGCTGCGGCGCCAGCGTGCCGTGCAGGCCCTTCTTGTCGGTGATCTGCGCCGCCACGTCCTCGTGGCAGCTGCTGCAGGCGCTCTGCATGTCGCCGAACCAGCCGCCGTGGCACTGCGCGCACGCATGGCCGCCTTCGATCTGCTCGATGCGGCCGTGCACGGTCGACACCGGGCCGGGCGACTTGCGTTCGGTCGCGGCCATCACCAGCAGCAGCACGGCGATCGCCGACACGATGCCGAGCACGAGCCCGGTGCGTGCGTACTTCACAGCCCACCTCCGCCGGCGAACGCGCCGTGCATGACGGCGACGGCGACGTGCACGAGCACCAGCAGCACCATCAGCAACGCGAGCCAGCGATGCAGCCAGCGCCACGTGCCGAGCAGCGCGCGCAGGTCCTCGAGGTGCGCCATCGCCACGGCGGCGGCGTGCACTTCGCGCGCCTGCACCAGCGCCGCGGCGATCGCGTCGCGCGAGGCCCCGGCCTCGGCGCCGCGGCGGCGCAGGCGCCGTTCGGTGCGCCACAGGTCCCACTGCAGGCCGACCAGCGCCAGCACGCGGCCGAACCACGTCGACCGCCACTGACGGCGTTCGAGCAGCGCCAGCACTTCGTCGTGCGCCGTGCGCGCGAACGCGTCGCCGGGCCGCCCGCGCGCGGCCATCAGCTCGCTGCGCAGCTTGTCGAGCTCGAGCTCGCGGCCGTTCGCACTGCGCGGCAGCCACGCATAGAACCAGCGGCCGACGGCGCCGGTGACGAGCAGTACGACGAGCGCCCAGAACGCGAAGCCGCCGATCGTCTGCCGCGGCGCCATCGCCGCGTGCAGCATCGCCAGCAACACCGCACCGGTGCCGGTGGCGACGTGCGTGGTCATCCACGTCGACAGCTGGCCGAAGCGCAGCCCGAACCACTGCTGCCGCCGCGCCAGGTAGGCGAGGTTGGCGAGCACGGCGCCGACCGCGGCGAGGCCGAACCACAAGCCGAGGCTGCGATCGGAACGCAGCAAGGCGTGCTTCGGATCCGCGGCGCGCTGCGCCGCCGAGCGCAGGTAGTAGTCGCCGTGCCACAGCACGAACGCCAGCACCGCCAGCGCCATCGCGAGGCCGGCGAGCAGCGCCGGCAGCAGGCCGTTGCCGGCCGGTTCCGGCGCCGCCGGGCCCTTCGTCGGCAGGTTCGTGCGCTTGCTCGGATCGAACGACACACCGCTCTTCGCGAGTTGCGCGAACGGGGCGACGCCGCCGGCGTGCACGAACACGCAGTCGGCGCGCAGCTGCAGCGCGACGCGACCGTTGTCGCCGCCCGCGGCCGTGCCGCCGGTCGCACCGGTGGCCACTTCGAGCGCGTGCGCATGCTGCTGCACGGCGACATGGTCGCGCGCGATCGCCGTCACCTCGGCGCGGAACCGCGCCTCGACGCGGCCCGCGGCCAGCGCTTCGTCGAGGCGTTCCTGGTTCTTGCCGCGCAGGCGGAAGAACGCGTCCTGGCGGTAGACGATGGTGACGTGGTTGCCCGGCTGCTCGGCGAGCGCCAACGCCGTCTCGACCGCGCTGTCGCCGCCGCCGACGACGACGCAATGGCTGTCGGTGTAGGCGGCCGCGTCGAGCAGCCCGTAGGCCACGTGCGGCAGGTCCTCGCCAGGAACGCCGAGCCGGCGCGGCGTGCCGCGGCGACCGACCGCGAGCACGACGTGGCGCGCGCGCAGCGCACCACCGTCGGTGTGCACGACGAACGTGCCGTCGCCGGCGCGCTCGACGCGATCGAAGGCGACGCCGCCGCGGAACGGCAGGCGATGCTTCGCCGCCAGCTGCTGCCACAGCGCGATCAGTTCTTCCTTCGCGTACTCCCGCTGCGGCAGCACGCCGTGACCCGGCAGCGCCACGTCGTCGGTCAGCACCAGCTTCCGGCGCGGATACTTGGCGACGGTGCCGCCGATCGTCGTCTCCTGGTCGAGCAGCACGAAGTCGCAGCCCTTCGCCGCGAGGCCCAGCGCGCAGGCGAAACCGCCCGGACCGGCGCCGACGACGACGGCGTCGTGCACGCCCGCCTGTCGGGCCGGGCCGGCGGCGAGACAGCGCCCGATCGTGGCCGCCACCGCCGCACCTTGTTCGGCGGCGACGCGGATCAGCGAACGCGCGGTGATCTCGCCGACCAGGAACAGGCCGTCCTGGTCGACCGCCTGCAGTTCGTCGGTCAGCACCGGCACGTCGGTGCGCGCCTGCAGGTCGCCGCGCGACAACGTCACCGCGCCGACCGGGCACTCGCTGACGCACTTGCCATGGCCGACGCAGGCGGCCGCGTTGACCACGGCCGCCTGGCCGTGCACGAGGCCGAGCACGCCGTTCTCCGGGCACTCGCGCACGCACGTGCCACAACCGAGGCACTTGGCGAGGTCGATCACCGGCACCTGCAGCGGCGGCGCGTCCGCGGCGCGCTGCTGCATGCGCACGCGCTCCTGCACGACGTCGCGCTGACGACGCAGGTCGACGCGACGATGCCAGGCGGCGACGGCGGCGAGCGCCAGCACCGTGACGACGGCGAGCAGCAGTGGCAGGGTCATGCCGGCCCTGGCGAAGGCCTCAGCGCCCCGGCGCCGCCGGCAGCGACGATTCGTCGACGTAGGCGCGCGCCGCGGCCATGCACGACTTCAGGTCGCGGTCGAGGCCGAGTGCCGTCTTGGCCAGCACCTTGACGCCGTCCTGGATGTCCTGGATCGCGCTCGCGTTCAGGTCGTGGGCGAGGAACGCCGCGTGGTCGCGCAGTTCCTTGACGTAGCCGTCGAGCTGCTGCTGCGCCGGCACCGCGACCTTGGTGATCGCGTCGTAGCGCTGCTTGGCGACCGCGAAACGCATCTCGCCGCGCTGGCGCAGCTTCTCGTTGGTGATCGTCTGCAGGTCCTTCTGCCACTGCTGGAACACCGGCTGCGCGGCCTCGACCATCGGCCCGACGCACTCGCGGAAGCGCTTGGCCTGCTGCGTCGCCTCGTCGGTGGCCTGCACGAAGCGCGCGTAGGCCTGGGCCGCGGGCTCCTTGTCGAAGCGGCCGGCGGCGATCACGTTCAGCCGTTCGAACGACTCGGCGATCGACAGCTGCGAACGTTCGGCCTCGACGTGCACGCGTTCGATCCAGTTGACCATCGCGTCGACCTGGACCGGGGCGGCTTCGCGCGACGGCGTCGACGAACAACCGGCGAACAGGGCGGCGAACGTGAGGGCGAACGTGGCGGCAGGCAGCGTTGCTGTGCGGAGTGGCATGGTTCCTCTGGTCTGGCGATCCGCGACGCGGTTCCCGGTGCGCGGACCTGGCTCGATCTTGGACCGCTGGCGTGGCGACGCCGGCGGTTGCATCGGCCGATCGGCCCGTGCGACTGGGGCCTGGAATCGGGATGTTCCGTCGCGAGACGCGCGCTACGCAGGTGGCGACGGCATCGGCTCGACTTCTTCGCCACGCCGCGTGCGGTCGGGGCAAGCACGCGACCGGCGATGCGGCCCGGGATAGCGTTCGGCGCCATGCAGCTCGTCGTCCTCGGCTCCGGCACCGCGATCCCCGTGGCCGACCGTTTCCCGGCCGGCTACCTGCTGCGCCACGGCAGCCGGCGTGTGCTGGTCGACTGCGGCCCCGGCACGCTGCGGCGCCTCGCGCAAGCCGGCGAGTCGCCGCGCGACCTCGACGCCGTGCTGCTGACGCACTACCACACCGACCACTGCGCCGACCTCGCGGCGCTGCTGTTCGCACTGCGCTCACCGACGTTCGCCGGGCGCGCGCCACTGCGCCTCTACGGCGCGCCCGGCCTGCAGCGCCTCGTCGGCAAGCTGACCGAAGCGTGGCCATGGCTCGAGCCGCGCGGCTACGAACTGCAGCTGGTCGAACTCGCCCCCGGCCCGTTCGCGGTCGCCGGCCTCGAAGCGTGCGCGGTGCCGATCCGCCACACCGCGCAGAGCCTCGGCTACCGGCTGCTCGGCGACACCGGCAGCATCGCGTTCTCCGGCGACGCCGACGAGTGCGACGAACTGGTCGAGCTGGCGCGCGACGTCGACGTGTTCGTCTGCGAGGCGGCGACGCCCGACGGCCAGAAGCTCGACGGCCACCTGACGCCGCGACTCACCGCCGGCTACGCCGCGCGCGCGAACGTGCGCCGGCTGGTGCTGACGCACTTCTATCCCGAGTGCTCGGGCCACGACCTGCGCGCGGCGGCGGCCTCGGCGTTCGCCGGCGAGGTGATCCTGGCCGAGGACCTGCAGCAGCTGACGGTCCAGGCGAGCGCGTAGCAGCGGTCGTGCAACCGGCGCACGGCGCGTCGGGAAGTTCACCGGGAGCTGGCACGCCAGCTTTGCGAACGACGCCGAGCGCCGCAGGCCGCGTCGCGGCTCGCGACCCTCCGACACCTCACCATGAACCACGCCACCCCTCTGCCCAGCCTTGCCACGCTCGGCCTGGCCCTCGTCCTCGCGGCGCACGCAAAGTCCCAAGCGCCGGTCGTCCTCCCCGCCACCGCCACCGGCATCCCCGGCAATCACGTCCACGCGTTCCCGTTCGGCAGCCAGGGCTTCCGCACCCAGCTGCTGGTCGACGCCAGCGCCGTCGCCGCCAACGGCGGCACGATCACCGGCCTGCGCTTCCGCACCAACCGCGGCGTCCAGAGCGGCGGCGTGATCCCGAACGTCACCGTCACCGTCGGCCAGACCGGCCAGTCGCTGGCGAACGTGTCGCCGACGTTCGCGGCCAACGTCACCGGACCGGGCACGGTCGTGTTCCAGGGCACGGTGACGCGCCCCACGTACGCCGACGGTGGACTCGCGGCGCGGAGCTGGGACGTGTTCCTGCCGTTCGCGACGCCAGTGAGCTTCCAGGTGGCGCAGGGCAACCTGCTGATCGACATCGTCGGCGCCAACCCGAACCCGCCGGTCGCGCTGCAGACCTGGGCCGACGCCGCGGAACCGGGCGGCAGCACGGTGCAGTTCGGGCAGAGCGGCCAGCTCGCCAGCTTCGACACGCTGCAGCTGACGGTCGGCGGCATCAGCCTCGCGGGGTTCGACGTGGTGCCGCCGCTCGAACTCGGCATCGGCCGCAGCATCGACTTCACGGCGGAGCTGCTGTCGCAGCCGCTGCCCGGGGTGCTGGGACTCGCCCTCGCACCGCTGCCGCAGCCGGTCGGACTGGCGTTCCTCGGCGCGCCCGGCAACTCGCTCTACCTCGCGCCGGACGCGCTGCTGCCGCTGGCGTGGACGCCGAACCTGTTCGGCGGCCTGGAGGCGCGCGTCGCCTTGGTCGTGCCGAACGCGCCGACGCTGGTCGGTGCCGCCGTCTACGGCCAGTCGGTGGTGGTCGAGCCGGGCTCGAACGCAATCGGCCTCGTGACCAGCAACGCCGTCGAGCTGCGCCTCGGCGATCCGAACGCCACGCTGCCCGTTCGCCAGGTCGACGCCGGCGAGTTCACGGCAACCGCGGGCACCGTGCTCGAGATCGTCGACGCACCCGGCAGCGCACCACGTTTCGCGGCGGTCGTGTTCCGTCTCGACGGCACGTTCTTCTGATCGAAGCCGTCGTCAGCCGGCGAGGTAGGCGCGCATGGCCTGCGCCGTGGCGGTGGCGATCCGGCGCAGCGCGGCCTCTTCGTCCGGCCGGCACCGCCCCTCGCGACCCTCGCGTTCGAGGCGCGCCGCCAGTTCCCGCAGGCGTTGTGCGCCGATGACGGCCGCCGAGCCCTTCAGCGCGTGCGCGGCGCGCTTCTGCGCTCCGGCGTCGCCCGCCTGCAGCGCAGCAACGATGCCGGCGACCGAGGTGTCGAGCTGCTCGAGGAACAAGTGCACGAGCCGCACGACCAGCTCGCGCTCGCCACCGACCAGGTGCAGCGCCGTGGCGCCGTCGAAGACTGGCACGCCATCGGGACCCGTGGTCGCGGGCTCCCCGGCGGGCACCGGGCTCGCCGCTGGCGCGTTCGCCAGCGGCGGTGCCGTGACCACGATCGGCGGCGGCGACGTGCGCCCGAGGGCTGCGACCATCGCCTGTACGAGATCGCGCGAGAGGAACGGCTTGCCGAGCACACGCTGCATGCCGCTGGCCTGCACCTGGGCACGATTCTCCGGCGACACGTCGGCGGACACCGCGACGATCGGCTGGCGGTGGCCCGCCTGGCGGATCGCGCGTGCGGCGTCGATGCCCGACATGCCCGGCATGTGGCAGTCCATCAGCACGAGGTCCGGCGCACTCGCCGGCACCTTCGCGACCGCCTCTTCGCCGTTGGCGGCGGTGACGACGTCGCAGCCGAGGTCGCGCAGCATCGCCTCGGCGAGCGTGCGATTGACCGGGTGGTCGTCGACGACCAGCACGCGCAGGCCGTGCACGAGCTTCGGGTCGACGTTCGGGGCCGCCGACGGCGTGACCTCGGCGCCGAGCTCGGCGGGTTCGTGCACCGTGGTCACGGTGAAGGTCGAGCCTTTGCCCAGCTTGCTCTGCACCTGCACGCCACCGCCCATCGCCACCGCCATGCTCTTCACGATCGACAAGCCGAGCCCGGCACCGCTCTGCTTGCGCTGCGCGTTGCTCGCCTGCGCGAACACGTCGAACAGCTTGCCCTGCTCGTCGTCGGGGATGCCGATGCCGCTGTCCGTCACCGCCCAACGCACCGTGTAGCGCCCGTCGCCGCCGCGGGTGAAGTCGACGCGCAGGCCGACGGTGCCGCTCGGCGTGAACTTGCAGGCGTTGTGCAGCAGGTTCGACACGATCTGGCCGATGCGGCTCGGATCGCCGCGCAGGACCAGCAACGGCTCGGCCGGCACCGCCAGGTGGAACTTCAGGCCGCGCGTGCGCACTTCGTGGGCGAACAGCTCGGCGAGTTCGGTCGCGACCTCCTGCACGCAGAACGGCTGCGCCTGCAGCTCGAGCCGTCCCTGCTCGATGCGCGAGAAGTCGAGCACGTCGCCGATCAGCCGCAGCACGCGCGTGTTCGACTGCTGGCACAAGGCGACGAGCTGCTGCTGCTTGTCGTCGAGGCGCGTGCGGCTCAGCACGTCGACGGCACCGACGAGCCCGTTCAGCGGGATGCGCAGTTCGTGGCTCATGTGCGCCAGGAACATGCTCTTCGCCTGGTTCGCGGCCTTGGCCGCGGCGAGCTCCGTGCGCAGCGCGTCGACCTCGGCGCGTAGCTTCCCATCGGCCGCCGCCGGCGGCGACACCGCGGCAACCGGCGGCGAGGCACGCAGTCCGACGAGTTCTGCCTGCAACCGTTCCAGCTCGGCCGCCATGTCGTCGAGCGACTGTTCGAGTTGGCCGATGCGCTGCCGCTCGCGCGCCAACACCCGCACGAACACACCGTCGGTGTCCGTCGTCATGCGCCTCAGGCGAGCGGGCCGACGGTCTCGACGATCTGCCCCGGCGTCACCGGCTTCAGCAGGTAGCCGTCGACGTGCTGGTGCAAGGCGGCGCGCATGTCCTTCTGGTCGTCGGAGGCGGTCACGACGACCACGTTCGTATGCTTGCCGCGGCGCAGCTTCTGGTCGACGTCCTTGATCATCTTGATGGCGTCGATGCCGCTCGGTCCGGGCATCGACAGGTCGATGCACACGAGGTCGAAGGGGTCGTTGTCGGCGATCGCGTCGCGGATGCGCTGCAGGCCGGCGATCGCGTCCGGCGCCTCGTCGACCCGGCCGCGCGACTCGAGCAGGAGGCGAAGCTGCAGGCGGGCGATGGGTTCGTCGTCGATGACCAGACAGCGCATTCGGTGGTTCTCCTTAGTCGCCCATCGGCCGCGGGCGAGGTCCTGGTGAACCCCCTGGACTCCACACTGAAGCCAGGGCCATCATCGCCCCGATAGCGCCGTCGCAATCGCCGCATGAACGCCCCCCAGCTCGTCGCCTCTCCCGCCCCAACCCACGCCGGAGCAACGACCCTCGCCATCGACATCGGCGGCTCCGGCTTGAAGGCCGCCGTCGTCGACGCCAACGGCGCGTTCGTCGGCGAACGCGTGCGCATCGACACGCCGGTCGGCGCCACGCCGGATGCGATCGTCGCCCTGCTGGCCGAACTGGTCCGCGACCTGCCCGACCACGAACGTGTCGCCGTCGGCTTCCCGGGCATGGTCCGCGACGGCGTCGTGCGCACGGCGCCGAACCTCGGCAACGACGCGTGGTCGGGATACGACCTGGCCCAGGCGCTGGCCGACGCTCTGCGCAAGCCCGTGCGCGTCGCCAACGACGCCGACGTGCAGGGCCTCGCCGTCATCGCCGGCCGCGGCGTCGAGATGGTGGTCACGCTCGGCACCGGCTTCGGCACCGCGCTCTACCAGGACGGCCGCTTGTGCCCGCACCTCGAGATCTCGCAGCAGCCGTTCCGCAAGGGCGAGAACTACGACGAGCAACTCGGCAACGCCGCGCGCAAGCAGGTCGGCAACGCCAAGTGGCGGAAGCGCGTGTGGAAGGCCATCGCGAACCTGCGCGTGCTGACCCACTTCGACCGCCTCTACGTCGGCGGCGGCAACGCGCGCCGGCTCGCGGGCGAACTGCCGGAGGACGTCACACTGGTGGACAACAGCGCCGGCCTCAGCGGCGGCGCGCGCCTGTGGCACGCGCTCGGCGAAGACCACGCGGCCGCACGCTGATGCCCGCAGTCCAGCCGCGCCTGCTCTGCGTCGGCGCCAGCAACCTCGCGCGCATGGCGCTGCCGTTGCTCGCGGCGGCGCGCGCGCGCGCCGGAGGCCCGATCGAGGCCCACATGGCGCTCGGCCGCGGCCGCTCGTTCGGCGTCCGCAGTTCGCTGCTCGGTCGCGGTCTCGACGGCATCCGCCACAGCGCGCTGTGGCCGCTGCTGCCGACGCTGCCGGCGGCGCCGACCACCGCCGTGCTGCTCGACGTCGGCAACGACCTGCTCTACGGCTTCTCGCCCCCGGCGATCCTCGGCTGGGTCGACGAAGTGCTGCAGCGCCTCGCCGCCGCCGCGGACGAACGGCACGTCGTCGGCTTGCCGCTGGCGGCGATCGCTCGGCTGCGGCCCTGGCAGTTCCGTCTCGTGCGCTCCGTGCTGTTCCCGCCGAGTCGCCTGACGTTCGCCGACGCGCAGGCCATGAGCCAGGAACTGCACGACGGCCTGCGTGGGCTGGCCGCCCGCCACGGCGCCACGTTCCACGAACTGCCGCTCGCCTGGTACGGCTTCGACCCGGTGCACGTGCGCCGCCGCTGCTGGCGCGATGCGACGCGCGCGTGGCTCGCCGTGCCCGCGGATGCCGAGGAGCCGTCCCCGCCGGTCGCGGGCAGCCTGGCCCAGGCGCGGTTCCTGTTCGCGGCGCCGAACGCGCGCACGTGGTTCGGCCGCCCACAGCACGGTCGCCAACCGGCGAGGCGCTGGGCCGACGGCAGCTCGCTGTCGCTGTGGTGAACGGCTCGGCGCGATCGGTCGCCGCTCAGCCGGCGGCGGCGCCAGGGACGAGCTGGCGCACACGCGCCAGCAGTTCGCGCGCGACGAACGGCTTGCCGACGATCGGCGCCTGGGTGCGCGCTGCGAACGCCGCCGCGTCGACCGATGCGAGGTCGCCGGTGACGAAGACGATGCGTTGCAGCCACCGCGGCGCGCGCACGGCGAGGTGGTCGTGCAACGCCTGCCCCGACAAGCCCGGCATGCGCAGGTCGCAGACGATGGCGTCGAACGGCACGTCGTCGGCGAGCAGCAGCGACAGGGCATGCTGGCCGGATTCCGTGCCGACCACCGCCCAACCGAGCTTGCGCGCCTCCCGTTCGATCGTCGCCCGCACGATCGCTTCGTCGTCGACGACCAGCAGGCGCAGGGACGCGACCGGATCGGGGAACGTCGGCCACGGCGTCGGCCGCGGATCGACCTCGCCCCCCGAACCGGACGGCGCTCGCCACGGCAGCCAGATCGAGAACATGGCTCCACCACCCGGTGCATCGCCGACCTCGATCCGTCCGTCGTGCGCGCGCACCACCGCATCGACGACCGCGAGGCCCAGCCCCGTGCCGCTGCCGACGGGCTTGGTGGTGAAGAACGGCTCGAACACGCGGGTGCGATGCGCGGCGGGCACGCCCGGCCCCTGATCCAGCACCTGCAGCTGCAACCCGCCGGCGCGGCCAGCGGCTCGCACGACGACGACACCCCCCGGCGGCGAGACCTGCAGCGCGTTCGCGATCAGGTTGGCGAGCAGTTGCTCGCAGGCCGTCGCGTCGCCGTGCAGCGGCGGCATGTGGGACGCGACGTCGACGCGCAGCTCGCAACGGGCCTTCGTGGCCTGCAACTGGAAGCCACGGACGACCCGAGCCACCAGCTCGCCGACGTCGAACGGCCGCCGCTCCAGCGCACCGCGCCGACCCAGCAGCGACAGCCGCTGCACGATGCCGCGGCACCGTTCGGCCTGTTCGCGCACGATGCCCGCGGCCCGCTGGCGGATCGAGCCGTCGTCGCACGCCAGCTCGTCGGCGAAACCCAGGATCGCCGTCAGCGGGTTGTTGATCTCGTGCGCGACGCCGCTGACCAACGTCGTCAAGGCACGCAGCTTCTCGTCGCGCTGCACCAGTTCGCGCAGCCGGTCGCGTTCGCGGATCGCGGCGACCACGGCGCGCTGCGCCTCGCTCATGACGACGACGATCAGCCCCGTCGCCAGCACGGCCTGGAACGTCAGGTCGATCAGCGAGTTGATGCGGAGGATGTAGGTCCACGGCAGCAGCGCCTTCGGCGTGAGTGGCCCGGCGATCACCGTCGCGATGCCGTAGACGATCCAGACGGCGCTCCACAGCCACAGCGTGCGCGGCACCAGCCAACCCCAACCGGGCTGGTCCTCGGCGCGCGGCTTCAGCAGCCAGGCGACCCGCACGAACACCGCCGGCAGCCACAGCACCTGGAACAGCAGGATGAACTCGATCGTCGGCGCCACCGCGCCGACCACGACGCCGAGCAGCACCGCTGCGGTCGGCGGCAGCACGCCGGCCGGCCACGGCACCTTGCGCAGGCGACTGGCACCCGCCAGGAAGCACCAGGCGAACAACACCTTGCCGCCGGTGTAGAGCCCGTAGAACGCCCGCACCTCGAGCGTGCCGTCGCGCCACGTCGTCTCGCCGGCGACGTGGTGGTGCGCGAGCACGAAGCGCACGCACAGCGCCGTCAGGCCGAGCCCCATGCCGAGGTAGGCGCCCGACCAGCTGCGCAACCACGGCGCGCGCTGCGCTGCCAGCACCGCGAAGAACGCCGCGAAGATCCAGGCCATGCCGCACTGGACCAGCAGGCAGATCAGCGAGAACACGCCGGTGCTGTCGAGGAAGATCATGGAGACGAGGGACGCGTGGGCGGCGCGCGGCGCGCGCATCCTATGCCGATGCCGGCGACACCGCGGCAATCTTCCGCACCACGTATGTCCAGCCAGCGCCGCCGTGCGACCGCCATCGCGGCCGGACCGGCGCCTCCACCACCGCGGCCCGAACCCATCCGCGGCATGCGCACGGCCGAGCCGGCGAGGCCGACCAGCTTGCGGCCAGGGCCGGGCTCTGGCCCAATGCGACCGATGGACGCCGACCAGATCCGTTCGCTGCGCGAAGCGCTGGCCCACAGCCCCGGCAACGTGCCGCTGCGGCGCATGCTCGCCGAGGCGCTGTTCGCGTTCGGCCAGATGGTCGAGGCCGAACAGGAACTGCTGCAACTGGTGCGCAGCGAGCCGACCCACGAGGCGACGCGGCTGCTGCTGGCGCGCTGCTACCGCGCCCAGGGCAAGGGCTCGGCGGCGGCGATCGTGCTCGAGCAGCTGGTGGCGCAGGGCAGCCTGCGCGCGCGGGTCGAGCTGGCGCGCGTGCTGCTCGACGAAGGCAACGTCGACGAAGCCCGCCGCCACTACCGCGCGGCCGTCGAGGGCGACCCGACGCTGCGGGTGCCGGACCTGGCGGAGCGGCTCGGCCTCGACGCGCAGCCGGTGCGCGCCGGCGACGGTCCGGCGGACGACGACGACGAGGTGGACCTGGGCCAGCCGTTCGCGCCGCCCGGGCAGGGTGGCCCGGTGCCGATCCGCAGCGACGTCAAGTTCGTGCACGTCGGCGGCATGGCGGCGCTGAAGGACGAGATCCGCAAGAAGATCGTGCTGCCGATGCAGCGGCCCGAGGTCTACCGCGCCTACGGCAAGAAGGCGGGCGGCGGCATCCTGATGTACGGGCCGCCCGGCTGCGGCAAGACGTTCCTCGCCAAGGCGACCGCCGGCGAAGTCGACGCCGGCTTCCTGAGCATCGGCATCCACGACGTGCTCGACATGTGGATCGGCAAGAGCGAACGCAACCTGCACTCGATCTTCGAGGCGGCGCGCGCGCACAAGCCCTGCGTGCTGTTCTTCGACGAGGTCGACGCGCTCGGCCGCGCCCGCAGCGAGATGCGGCACGGCGCCGGGCGCGAGACGATCAACCAGTTCCTGGCCGAACTCGACGGCCTCGGCGCCGACAACGAAGGCGTGCTGGTGCTCGCCGCGACCAACGCGCCGTGGCACATGGACAGCGCGTTCCGCCGACCGGGCCGCTTCGACCGCGTGATCTTCGTGCCGCCGCCGGACGAGCCGGCGCGCGCCGACATCGTGCGCCTGCTGCTCGCCGGCAAGCCGCAGGAGGACGTCGACGCGGTGGCGATCGCGAAGAAGACCGAACGCTTCTCCGGCGCCGACCTGAAGGCCGTCGTCGATCGCGCGATCGAGGCCAAGCTCGACACCGCGATGGCCAGCGGCACGATCGATCCGCTGCGCACCAAGGACCTGCTGGCCGCGGTCAAGGCGCAGAAGCCGACGACGAGCGAGTGGTTCACCGCGGCCAGGAACCACGTGCTCTACGCCAACGAGTCGGGCCTCTACGACGACCTGAAGCAGTACCTGCGGCTGTAACGGCCCCGCCGCGCGGATAGAACGCGGGGCATGAGTCGCCCCACCCTCGCCTACAAGAACCAGCCCGACTGGTCGAAGCTGCGCCGCCTGCTGTGGATCGTGCCGGCGCTGCTGCTGCTGATCGGCACGTTCACCACCTACTACAAGGTGCCCGCCGACTCGGTCGGCGTGCTGCTGCGCTTCGGCAAGTACTCGTCGACCGAGGAGCCCGGCCTGCACTTCAAGCTGCCGTTCGGCATCGACGAGCTGATCGTGGTGCCGGTGAAGCGCCAGCTGAAGCTCGAGTTCGGCTTCTACACCCCGGGCTTCACCAACGACGACCAGGTCGCGTTCGAGTTCGAGGACGAGTCGGAGTCGGAGGCCGAGAAGAGCATGGTCACCGGCGACCTCAACTCCGTCGTCGTCGAGTGGGTCGTGCAGTACCGCGTCGCCGACGCGCGCCAGTACTGCTTCCACGTCCGCTATCCCGGCCAGACGCTGCGCGACCTCGGCGAAGCGGTGATGCGCGAGGTCGTCGGCGACCGCACCGTCGACGAAGTCCTGACCATCGGCCGCCAGGACATCGAGACGACCGCGCTCGAACGCCTGCGCAAGCTCGCCATCGACTACCAGTTCGGCGTCGCGATCGACCAGCTGCAGCTGAAGAACGTCAACCCGCCAGCGGCGGTGCAGGCCTCGTTCAACGACGTCAACAAGGCGCAGCAGGACAAGGAGAGCATGATCAACGTCGCCAACGGCGAGTACAACAAGGTCGTGCCGAGGGCGCGCGGCGTCGCCGAGCAGATGAAGAGCGAAGCCGAGGGCTACAAGCTGAAGCGCGTCAACGAAGCGCTCGGCGACGTCGCCTCGTTCAAGGCGCAGCTCGAGCAGTACACCAAGTCGCCGGTGGTGACGCGCACGCGCCTCTACCTGGAGACGATGAAGGAGGTGCTGCCGTCGCTCGCCGGCAAGTGGATCGTCGACAAGGGCGTGACCCAGCTGCTGCCGATGCTGCCCATGGCCGGCCAGGAGGTGCGCAAGTGAAGATCACCGGCATCGTCGCGGCCATCGCCGCCCTGTTCCTGCTGCTCGTGCTCGGCGGCGCGTTCTACACCGTGCGCGAGACCGAGATCGTGATCCTCACTCAGTTCGGCCGACCGGTCGGCAGCCCGGTCACCGAGCCGGGCCTGCACTGGAAGACGCCGTTCGTGCAGGAGGTCAACCGCCTCGAGAAGCGCGTGCTCGAGTTCGACGGCCCGGCGACCCGCATGACGACGAAGGACAAGACCTACATCGAGGTCGACACCTTCGCTCGCTGGCGCATCGTCGACGCGGCGACGTTCTTCGTCGTGCTGCGCGACGAACGCAGCGCCCAGTCGCGCCTCGAGGACATCATCGGCAGCGAGACGCGCGCGTCGGTCGCCAGCAGCGACGTGGTCGAGATCGTGCGCGCCGACAAGAACCGAACCGCCACCGTCGACCCGCAGGCACAGGCGAACAACGCCTCCCAGCTGCGCAAGGCGAACCGCGGCCGCCTCGAGATCGAGGAGGAGATCAAGCAGGCCTCGGCGCCGAAGCTGCTGCCGCTGGGCATCGAGCTGCTCGACGTGCGGATCAAGCGCGTCAACTACACCGCCGACGTGCTCGGCGACATCCACAAGCGCATGATCAGCGAACGCGCGCAGATCGCGCAGCGCTTCCGCAGCGAGGGCGAAGGCGAAGCGGCGCGCATCCTCGGCCGCAAGGAACGCGAGCTGCGCGAGATCGAGTCGGTCGCCTACCGCAGCGTGCAGGAGATCCGCGGCGCGGCCGATGGCGAAGCCGCACGCATCTACGCCGAGGCCTACGACCAGACCCCCGAGGCGCGCGAGTTCTACACGTTCCTGAAGACGCTCGAGACCTACCGCGCGGTGCTCGGCAACGACACCAACGTCGTACTGTCGACGGACAGCGACCTGTTCCGGTTGCTGCACCAGATCGGCAAGTGAGCGCCGCCGCGCCGACGCCACCGACCAGAGCGGCCCTGTTCCGCCGCTTCTTGGGCCTCGGCTGCACGGCGTTCGGCGGCCCGGTGGTGCAGATCGACACGCTGCACCGCGAGTTCGCCGGCGACGGTCGTCTGGTGAGCAGCGAACGCTTCCGCCGCGCCCTCGCCGTCTACCAGGCGCTGCCGGGGCCCGAAGCCACCGAGATGTGCATCTGGCTCGGCACCGTCGCGCGCGGCCGCCTCGGCGGCTTGCTCGCCGGCCTCGGCTTCGCGCTGCCGGGATTCGTGCTGATGCTGACGGCGGCGTGGCTGCTGCAGGGCGACGCCGCGTGGCCGGCGTGGCTGCAGGCGACCGTCGCCGGCATGCAAGGCGGCGCCGTGGCGCTGCTGCTGCGCGCGGCCAGGCGCTTGTTCGTCGCCGGCACCCGCCGGCAGGCGATCCCGGTGGCCATCGCACTGGCCGCCGCGATCGGCGCCTTCGGGCAGGTGCCGTTCGCCGTGGCGCTGGTCGCCGGCGGACTCGCCCTGCTGACCACCGAGTCGCCGCGGCGGATGGCGCTCGGCGCCAACGGTGGGCGCGGCAGTCCCGGCCTGCTGCTCGTCGTGTTCGTGTCGTGGCTGACGCTGGGCTTCTGGCTGGCCTCGGGCGCACCGGCCACCGACACCGCCGCACTCGCGATCGCCGCCGGCAACGCCGACCTCGGCACGCTGGCGACGACCGGCCTGCAGGCCGGACTGCTGACGTTCGGCGGCGCCTACACGGCGATCCCGTTCCTGCAGGACGCGGCGACCGGCCCTGCGGGCTGGATGGCAGGCGAGGCGATGCTGTCCGGCATCGCGATCGGCGGCGTGCTGCCGACGCCGATGGTCATGGTCGGCACCTGGGTCGGCTTCGCCGGCGGAGGCTTCGCCGGCGCCCTGCTGCTGACCCTCGGCATCTTCCTGCCGGCGTTCGCATTCCCGCTGCTGCTGCACGAACGGCTCGAGTCGCTGACGGCGGCCCGCCCGCTGCACACGTTCCTCGACGGCGTCACCGCGGCGGTCGCCGGCCTCGTGGTGGCGACCGCGGTGTCGATGACGGCGGGCCACCTCGACAGCCAGCACACCACCGGCCTCGCGTCGACGACGACGGCCTGGCTGCTGCTGTGGCGCTGGCGCCACCGGCTGGCGACGCCCGCCGCGATGCTCGCCAGCGGGCTCGTCGGCCTGCTGCTGGCGAACGTCACCTGACGCCGTCTGGCCGCTCGCCGGATCCTTCGCCAGCTCGGTCCACCCGCTGCTCGGCCGCCGCCAGCGCCGCCGCGATGGCCGCGTGCCCGGCTTCTTCCGCCCACGAACGCGCTGTGCGCCCATGGCCGCAGGTCGCCGCTGGATCGGCGCCGGCGGCGAGCAACGCGTCGACGAGGCGCGGGTGCCCGCCGTAGGCGGCGAAGTGCAGGGGCGGCCACGCGTACTCGTTGCGGAACGCAACCGGCGCCCCGCGCTGCAGCAGCCAGGCGACGGCGCCGGCGGCGCCGGCATGGCACGCGCCGACCAGCGCTGGGCCGCCTTCCTTCGCCACGTCGGCGCCGCGCGCGGCCAACCAGTCGAGCATCGCCACCCGATCGAAGCGCGCCGCCTCCGTGAGCACCGGTGCCGCGGCCACCGTCACGTCGCCGCGCAGGCACACTCCGGTGAGTTCGCTGCGCCCGAGCCGACAGGCGTGCAGCAGCGCGCGTTCCGAACTCGGCGCCCCGGCATCGCGCAGCGCACGGGCGATCTCGAGCTGCCCTTCGGCGATCGCCAACGCGAACGCATCGTCGCCGCTGCGCCCGTCGGCGAGGCGCGGATCGGCCCCGGCGCGCAGCAACATCGCCACCATCGGCAGCGAACCGGCGGCGACGGCGAGGCACAGCGCCGTGCGGCCGCACATGCCTTCGCGCGCGTCGACCGCGGCCCCGTTCGCCAGCAAGAGCTCCACCAACTCCAGCTGCCCGCTCTGGACCGCCGCGTGCAGCGCCGACTCGCTGGCGACCTCGACGGTGCGTTCGCCGCCATACTCGTAGGTGCGCTCGGCGGCCGCCGAGGCGCCGGCGGCCAGCGCGGCCCGCGCAGCGGCGAGGTCCCGGGCGGCGAGGGCGGCGAACAGGCGGTCGTCGGCAGCGGTCATGCCCGTTCATCCGGCGGCGGCCGCCACCGTGGCACGCCGCCACAGGAACACGAACGTCCGCCGAGCCCTCAGGGGGCGACGCGGCCGGAGCAGTTGGGGCACAAGCCGTGCGTCAGCCGCGCATCGGTGTGCTCCACCAGGTACTCCTCGATGCGCTGCCAGTAGCCCTGGTCGTTGCGCACGCTCTTGCACCAGGCACAGACGGGCAGAAGCCCGGACAGCACCTTGACGCGCTCGAGCGCCGTCCGCAGCACCGCGACCAGCTGCTCGTTGGCGATCGCCATGGCGCGCATGCGGTCGGCGGCCTCGCGGCGCGCCGTGACGTCGATGTGCGTGCCGGCGATGCGCAGCGGCTGGCCGTCGGCGGAGCGTTCGACAACCTTGCCCCTGGTCTGCACCCAGACCCAATCGCCGGCGCGGGTGCGCATGCGGAACTCGGCCTCGTAGTAGGGAGAGTCCCCGGCGAGGTGGGCGCGAACGAGTGCCATCGTGGCGGGCACGTCGTCGGGATGGGTCAGTCGCTGCCACGTCGTGAAGCTCGGCTCGAGCTCGGCCACGTCGTAGCCGAGCATCGCCGCCCAACGCGGGCTGTAGGTGACCCGACCGCTCGGCACGTCCCAATCCCAGAAGCCGTCGTGCGCCCCTTCGACGACGAGCGACAACAGCTCGCCGCGGCGCCGCAGCTCGTGCAGCAGCCGCCGCTCCTCGGTGATGTCGAGGAAGGTCGTGACCACGGCATGCGGCGGCACGTCCGGCGCGAGCCGGATCGGCTGCCCGTTGATGCGGATCCACACCAGCGAGCCCCCGGGCTTGTGCACGCCCATGACGACGCCGACGCACGGCTGGCCGGTGCGCAGCACGACCATCGAAGGATGTTCTTCGCCCGGGAACGGCGAGCCGTCTTCGCGCACCGACCGCCAGCGTGGGTCGATCGACGTGCGGCCGCGCATCTGGTCCGCGGTCAAGCCGAGGATCGCGCACGCAGCGTCGTTGCAGCTCTGGATCGAGCCGTCGCGCGCCTGCACGACCACGCCCTCCTGCATCGCCGCGACGACCGACTGGTAGCGCGCCTCGATGTCCGTCGTCGCGAGCTCCTTCGGCACGTCGACACGATCGAGCAGCACGACCCCATACTCGCGGCCGTCGAGATCGTGGCCGGGCTCGAACGCCACGTAGCACGGCACCTGCGATCCGTCGCGATGGCGCTTGCTGGAGAGGAACCGGCACGCCTGCCACTGGCGCAGCGGTTCGTCGCGCACGTCCGTGGCGCAGCCGAGCAGTTCGAACAGGTCGCGGCCGACGGCCTGCGCGTTCGACCAGCCGAGCATGCGTTCGGCGCGATCGCCCCAGCCTCGGATCACGAACGCGCGGTCGATGCGGAGATGCGCCGATGCGGACGCGGCGAGGAGGCGAGCGTTCGATGCCATGGAGGACACGGACCGCCAGGGACCCAGGCGACCCCGCGCCGGATGGTGGCGATGGCGCCAGCCGACGTCAAGCCGAGCGGCCAGCGTGCAACTCGCGCCCAACGCACACCCGACTTGCGCCGGTGGGGATGCGACGTTCGGTCGGCGAACGGCCCGATCCGTCGACGACGTCCGCCTTCCGCACACGAGCGCAGCCCGGATGTCCACCATCCGGGCTGCGAGCACCTGGGACATCGCTGGCACACCCGTTGAGTTGGGGCGGGCATGGCATCCGACCCGCTCTCGCCCGTGCACGAAGACGACGGCAGGCAGCGCCCGTTCCGCGTGCTGACCTACAGCCACGACTCGTTCGGCCTCGGTCACCTGCGCCGCAGCGTGACGTTGGCGACGGCGATGGTGGCGCGTTCGCCGCTGGTGCAGGCGCTCTGCCTGACCGGCTCGCCGGTGCCGGACCTGTTCCCGCTGCCGGAGCGCTGCGACCTGGTGAAGCTGCCGAGCCTTGGCAAGGCCAAGGACGGCGCCTACGTCGCGCGCCGCCTGCCGGTGCCGGTCGGCGAACTGCTGTCGCTGCGCAGCGACCTGATCACGGCCACGGTGCGGGCGTTCCGCCCCGACCTGCTGCTGGTCGACCACACCGCGACCGGCCCGGGCGGCGAACTGCTGCCGGTGCTGCGCCGGCTGCGCCACGACCACCAGCCGACGCGCGTCGTGCTCGGCCTGCGCGACGTGCTCGACACGCCGCTGCGCGCGCGCGCCGAGCTGCAGCAGAACAACAGCCTCGCCGTGCTGCGCGACTGCTACGACCACGTGCTCGTCTACGGCGATCGCGACGTCTTCGACCCGGTGCGCGAGTACGGCTTCCCCGACGACGTCGCGGCGAAGACCACGTTCACCGGGCCGGTGGTGCCCGAGGCGATGCGCCAGTCGCGCCTGCCGCGCGAAACCGATGCGCTGCCGCACGTCGTCGTCACCACCGGCGGCGGCGAAGACGGCTACGAACTGCTGCGCGCGGTCGTCGCCGCCCTGCGCGGGCCGCTGCGCGAACTGCCGCTGCGCGCCACCGTGGTCGCCGGCCCGCTGCTCGCGGACGACGCGTTCACCGCACTGCAGCGCGCGCTGCACGACGACGCACGCTGCCGCCTGCTGCGCAGCACCGACGCGATGCCGGCCCTGCTCGCCAGCGCCGACCTGGTCGTCGGCATGGGCGGCTACAACACCGTCTACGAGAGCCTCGCCGCCGGCGCGCCGCTGCTGGTGCTGCCGCGTCGCCATCCGCGCGAAGAGCAGTGGGAACGCTGCCGCCGGCTTGCCGCGCGCGGCCTCTTGCGCCTGCTCGACGCGCAGCAGCTCGGCGACCCGCACGCACTGGCGAACGCGCTGCGCCTCGCCCTCACCGACGGCGTGCTGACGCCGCCAGCGCCACTGCCGTGCGCGGGCGCCGACGTCGCCGCCCGCGTGTGCCTGCGCCTGTCGCGCGAACGCGCGGCCCCACGCACGACGTTCGCCCGCTTCGGCAACTGACGCCGCCCCCATCCCCGTCCCCCCGCTCCCGCCGCTCCGCCTCGCCCACCCCCGAGCCCCCGCCCCTGCCATGCACATCGGATACGTGCTGAAGAAGTTCCCCCGCGCCTCGGAGACGTTCGTGCTGAACGAGATCCTGGCGCTGCAACGCCACGGCGTCGACGTCACCGTCTTCTCGCTGAACCGCCCCGACGACGGCGTGTTCCACCGCGGACTCGCCGAACTGCAGCGGCCGGTCGTCTACCTGCCGACGCGCAAGCCGGACGCGTGGTTGCTGCAGCTGCAGAAGCTGCAGCCGCTGCTGCGCGAGATGGCGCCCCGCCTGGTCGCCGAGTTCGACGACCTGCTGACCGCGGCGCGCCCGGACCTGTGGTCGGTGCTCGGCGCCGGCCTCGACGTCGGCATGCTGGCGCGCCAGCACGGCGTGCAGCACCTGCACGCGCACTTCGCCACCGTCGCCGCCTACACCGCGCGCACCGCCGCGGCCCTGGCCGACGTGCCGTTCAGCGTGACCTGCCACGCGAAGGACATCTACCGCGATGGCATCGTGCCGGCGCACTACCAGAGCCTGCTGGCGAACAGCGCGTTCGTCGTCACCGTCTGCGAAGCGAACGCACGCTGGATCGCCGACGAGCTCGCCGGGGCACAGCCGCTCGACGTGCGCGTGCTCTACAATGGCGTCGACACGCAGGCCTTCCACCCGCGCCATCGCCGCCAGGCGGAACCGACCCTGCTGGCGGTCGGGCGCCTGGTCGAGAAGAAGGGCTTCCACGTGCTGTTCGAGGCGCTGGCGATGCTGCAGCGCTCCGGCCAGCGCCCGCGCGTGCTGCTGGTCGGCGACGGCGAGGAACGGCAGCGCCTGCAGCAGCAGGCCGTGTCGCTGGGCCTCGACCACGTGACGTTCTGCGGCATGCGCACGCACGACGAGGTGCGCGAACTGGTGCACACCGCGACGGCGATGGTGCTGCCGTGCATCGTCGGCCAGGACGGCAACCGCGACGCGCTGCCGACCGTGCTGCTCGAAGCGCTCGCCGCCGGCCTGCCGGTGGTCAGCACGCCGATCGGCGGCGTCGAGGAGATCGTCGCCGACGGCGAAGCCGGCGTGCTGGTGCCGCCGAACGAAGCCGGGCCGCTGGCGCAGGCGATCGCCGAACTGCTGGGCTCCGCCGCGCGCCGCACGCAGCTGGCCGCGGCCGGCCGCGCCCGCGCCGAGCGCTGCTTCGACCTCGCCCACAACACCGGCGTGCTGCGCGACTGGTTCGCGGCGTCGGTCGCCACCGGCACCCGCCGCCGCATCGGCGCGAGGACCGCATGAGCCGCGTCGCCTACGTCTGCGCCGATCCCGGCATCCCGCCGGACGGCAGCAAGGGCGCGTCGGTGCACTTCCGCAGCCTCGCGGCAGCGTTCGCACAGGTCGGCCAGGAGCTGGACGTGTTCGTCGCCCGCGACGGCAGCGTCGACGGCTTCCGCCCGCACCGCGCCCGCACGGTGCCGACGCCGAAGGGCGCTGGCCCGCTCGGCGAACTGCTGCAGGTCGGCCACGCCGAGACCATGCTGCAGGCGCTGCGCGCCGCCGGTCCGCACGCCGCCGTCTACGAGCGGCTGTCGCTGTTCGGCCTCGCCGGCCTCGTGCACGCGCGCACGCTGGGCGTGCCGTACGTGGTCGAGGTGAACGCCCCCTTGTGGCGCGAGGCGGCGGCGTTCCGCGGCCTGTCGCTGCAGCAGACCGCGCGCGGTGTCTGCCTCGACGTGCTGCAGCAGGCCGACGCCGTGCTCGCCGTCTCGGCGCCGCTCGCCGACGAACTGGTCGCCGCCGGCGTGCCGGCCGCACGCGTGCAGGTGCTCGGCAACGGCGCCGACCTCGCGACCTTCCGCAGTGCCGCCCCGGCGGCGAAGCCGAAGTGCCTGCAGGGTCGACCGACGCTGCTGTTCCTCGGCTCGCTGAAGCCCTGGCACGGCATCCCGTTCCTGCTGCGCGCGTTCGCGGCGCTGCGCGCGCAGACGCCGTGCGGCCTGTGGATCGTCGGCGACGGCCCCGAGCGCGCCGCCATCGAAGTGGCGCAGCGCGCGTTCCCCGGCGACGTCGTGCTCGAAGGCGCCGTCGCCCACGAACGGGTGCCGTCGCTGCTGCAGGCCGCCGACGCGGTGGTCGCGCCGTACGAAGCCTCGGCGCCGGCCTACTTCTCGCCGCTGAAGGTGGTCGAAGCGCTCGCCGCCGGCCGCCCGCTGCTCGCCAGCGCGGTGCCGTGCGTGCTCGACACGCTGCGTGGCCACGCGCCGATCGGCGTGTTCGTGCCCGACGACGTCGTCGACTTCGTCGCCGCGGCTCGCCGCGTGTTCGCTGCCGGCGCCGCCGCCGCGACCGCGGGCATCGACGCGCAGCGCATCGCCGAGCTCGACTGGACGCACAAGGCGACGTGGATCCGCACGCTGTGGCAGACCCTCGCCCGCCGCAGCCCGACGCAGCGCGCGGCGGAGGTGGCGCATGGCTGAGTCGCTGCGCACCCGCGTGGGCCGCACGTTCCACGTGTGGACGCGCCTGTTGCCGTACTTGCGCCCGCACCGGGCGCGGCTGCTGGCGAGCTTCGGCTTGTGCGTGCTCGCCGTCGCCGGCGAACTGGTCAAGCCGTGGCCGCTGAAGCTCGTCGTCGACCAGGTGCTGCTGGCGCGGCCGTGGCCGCTGCTGCCCGCGGCGTGGCAAGGCGACGCCGAGCTGCTGGTCGGTCTCGCCATCGGCGCCACGCTGCTGCTGGCGCTGGTCAGTGGCCTGTGCGCCTACTGGCGCGACGTCTGGCTGGCGCGCGCCGGCCAACGCGCCGTCGCCGCCGTGCGCGGCGACGCACTCGACGCGGTTCTGGCGCAGTCGCTGGCGTTCCACGAACGGCATCGCACCGGCGACCTGCTGGTGCGGCTGTGCGGCGACGCGCAGAACCTGCGCACGCTGCTGGTCGACGGCCTGTTCGCGCTGGTGCGCGAGGCGCTGCTGGTGGTCGGCACGCTGGTCGTCGTGCTGCTGCTCGACTGGCGCCTGGCGCTGGCGGCGATCGCCGTGCTGCCGCTGCTCGGCCTCGCCAGCGCGATCGCCTCGGTGCGGCTGCGCGGAGCGGCGCGCAAGCAGCGCAAGAAGGAAGGCGAACTGGCGACGTCGGCGCACGAGACGCTGGCGGCGGTGCCGGTGATCCAGGCCTACGGGCTCGAGGGCGCCGCCGCGGCGACGTTCGGCCAGCAGAACCGCCGCAGCGCGCGCGCCGGCCTCGCCGCGACGCGCATCGAAGGCAAGCTCGGCGTCGCCGCCGACGTCGCCGGCGCACTCGGCGTCGCGTTCGTGCTGTGGCTCGGCATCGGCTCGGTGCAGAACGGCACGCTGTCGCCCGGCGAGCTGCTGGTCGTGCTCGCCTACGTGCGTTCGTTCTACCGCCCGATCCGCAAGGGCCTCGGCCGCAGCGCGGCGATGGTCAAGGCGGCCGCCGCCGGCGAACGCGTGCTCGACCTGCTCGACGCCCGCTCGGCGCTGCCGGCGCCGCTGTGCCCGCGCGAGCTGCCGACGCCGCGCGGCGCGGTGACGCTCTGCGACGTGCACTTCGCCCACACCAACGGGCGCGAGGTGCTGCGCGGCATCGACCTGCACCTGCCGCCGGGCGAGCACGTGGTGCTGCGCGGCGGCAACGGCGCTGGCAAGACGACCTTGGCCTCGCTGCTGCCACGGCTGCGCGATCCGCAGGCGGGCAGCGTGCTGCTCGACGGCTACGACCTGCGCGAACTCGCCTTGTCGACGGTGCGCAGCACGGTCGCCGTCGTGCTGCAGGAGACGGTGCTGTTCGCCGGCACGCTGCGCGACAACGTGCGCCTCGGCCGCGCCGACGCCAGCGACGCCGACGTCGCCGCCGCGTGTGCACTCGCCGGCGTCGACACCATCGCCGCGCGCCTGCCGCAGGGCCTCGACAGCGAGGTCGGCGAGCGCGGCGCCGAACTGTCGGGCGGCGAACGCCAACGCATCGCACTCGCCCGCGCCCTGGTGCGCGACGCCGCCGTCTACGTGTTCGACGAACCGACCACCGGCCTCGACGCCGAAGCCGAAGCCCTGCTGGTGACGCGCATCCTGCCGCACCTGCGCCAGCGCACGGTGCTGCTCGTCACCCACTCGGCCTCGCTCGCGCACGTCGCCGACCGCGTCGTCCAGCTGCAGGACGGCCGCATCGTGTCCGACCGCCGGCAGGCGAAGGGCGGTGTCGCGTGAACTCGGCCCACACACCGCTCGCCGTGCCCGCCCCCGCCCCGGCGCGCGATCCCGCGTTCCTGCGCGCGCTCGATCCGACCGCCGTCGGTGCGCTGGTGCAGCGCCACCTGCTGCGCGCCGGCGAACTGGTCGCGCTGCGCCCCGACTACGTGCGCTGGAAGGACCGCGACGGCGCGCTGCTCGGCTACCGCGCCGAGGTCCGCGACGACGACGGCCTGCAGTCGACCTACGTGACCGTGCGCACCGCGGCGCCGCACCGCCTCGCCGACGAAGCCGAACGGCTGCGCCACCGCGAGGACGAGGACCACGCCGGCCTGTGCGCGCTGTCGCTGGTGCCGGAGGCGAACGTGCTGCTGCTGGCGTTCCCGATCGACCGCGCGATGCACGACCTGCGCCGCCTCGTGCGCGCGTCGAAGCTGCGCAGCCTGCTGCTCGCCGCGTGCCCGGCGTTCGTGCCGGAGGGCCTGCGCTTCGCCAAGAGCAAGAGCCGCGTGCGCCCGGTGCGCTACAAGCCCGAGCGCCGCGCCGTGCTGCACTGGCAGGTCGGCATGGTCGATGCGACCGGCGCGGTGAAGGCCGAGCGCAGCCTGTGGGTGCGTTGCCACGCCGAGGCGCTGGTCGCGCGTTCGGGCCTGGCGATCGCCGCGGCCACCGCCGCCGGCGTGCGCTGCCCGCAGCCGCTCGCCGTCGTGCACGATCGCCTGGTGCTGGAGGAGCACGTCGCCGGCGCGCCGTGGCAACCACGCAGCGACGACGCTGCGGGCCTCGCCGGTGCCGCACGCACCACCGCGCGCCTGCACGCCGCCACGCCGCCGCCGGCACTGCCGGTGCACGGCCCGGTGCAGGAACTCGACCTCGCACTGCGCGCCGCCGAGGACCTCGCGCGCCTCGGGCCCGCCCTCGGCGACGCCGCGCGCACGCTCGCCGATCGCCTCGCCGCCGAAGTGCCGGCGATCGACCGCCTGGTGTTCGCGCACGGCGACCTGCACGCCGGCCAGTTCCTCGCCGGCGGCGACGCCGGCAGCGACCCCGACCACGCCTTGTGCGACTTCGACCGCGCCTGCCAGGCGCCGATCGCGCACGACCTCGCGTGCTTCCGCGCCCACGCCGTGCTCGCGCACGGCACGGCCGGCCACGCGCTCGCCGACGCGTTCGCCGACGCCTACGCCGCCGTGACGCCGCTGCCGGCGCGTGCCTCCAGCCGCTGGTGGAACGCCTCGGCGCTGCTGCGCGCGGCCTCGCAACCGTTCCGCGCCTTGCGCCCCGACTGGCCGGGCGCCACCGCGCTGCTGCTCGACCACGCCGCCGCCGCCCTCGCCGGGCGCGGAGGTGCCGCATGAAGCCGCTCGCTGCCGACGCGTTCGCGCGCTTGTGCGCGGCCCTGCCGCCGCTGCCGGCCGACGCCGAACTGATCCTTCGCCCCGGGGAGCCGTCGCCGACGGCGACCGTGCGCGCGCCCGGTGCCGCACCGCGCGTCTTCGCGTTCGCGGCGACGTCCGCGGACGACGGCGATGCGGCGGTGTGCGAACAGCTGCCCGGCGACGACCGCGGGCTCGCGGGTGCTGGCCTGCTGGCGTCCGACGCGGCCCTCGCGGCGCGACTGCAGCCGCTGGTCGGCGCCATCGCCTCGGCGCAGCTGGTCGCCTGGCGTCCGGGTCGCCGCGCCGTCGTGCGCGTCGTCGCCGCCGACGGCACGCGGCACTGGCTGAAGCTGCTCGATCGCAAGAACTGGCGCCGCGCGCGCAGCGCCTTCGCCGCGGTCGGCACCGCCCTGCCGCCGCTCGTGCTGCAGCTGCCGACCGCCCTGCTCGACGACGTGCACGGCTATCTCGCCGCCGACGCGGCCGGCACGCCGCTGCGCACGCTGCTGGCCGGCGACCACGAACTGCCGTGGACGACGATCGCGCGCAGCGTGCTGGCGCTGGCCTACACGCCGGTGGTCGGCGAGCTGCCGACGTTCGACTTCGAACGCGCGCGCGCCGCGAGCCTCGGGGCGCTGCAGCAGGGCGGCGAGGCGACGCCCAAGCTGTCGGCACTCGCGGCCGCCGTGCAGCACCTGCCGGCGCCGGCACCGCCGCCGGCACTCGGCCTCGTGCACGGCGACCTGCACGACAAGCAGCTGTTCGTCGCCGGCGATCGCGCCGCCGCCATCGACCTCGAGGGCATGGCCCGCGGCGACGCGCGCTTCGACGTCGCCAACCTCGTCGAGCACGTGCGGCTGCGCGACCTGCAGCAGCATGGCGACGACCGCGGCCGCGCCGAACAGCTGCTCGCGCGCTGTGGCCACGCCGCCGACGACCGCGGCGTCCGTGCCTTCCGCGCGCTGGTGCGCGCCCGCCTGTGCGGCGTCTACGCGCTGCGCCCGCGCTGGCACGCGCTGGTCGACCGCCTCGCCGAAGAGTCCCGCCTGCTGATGGAACGCCTGCGCATGGAGAGCCCGTCGTGAACCGCCGTCCGCATCTGCCCACGATCTGCCTGCTGGTCGCACTCGCCGGGTGCGTCGGCACCGACGTGCCGCGCGCGACGCTCGCCACGCTGCAGCCTGGGCAGTTCGTCGAACTGGTCGGCACCGTCGAAGCGGGCCGGCCGCTGGTGCGCGAGATCGACGAGATCGTGCGCGCCGCCGACGACAAGGCGGACAAGGTCGAGCTCTACGGGCCGAACGAAGCCGCCACCGCCGGCAGCGTGCAGCTGCTCGGCCACACGTTCGCGGTCGCCGCCGACACCACCTTCGAGGACGCCGACAAGCAGCGCATCGATCCGTACGTGCCGACGATCGGCGAGTGGCTGCGCGTCAAGGCGCGCCGGAAGGACGACGAGACGCGCGCGCGCACCGTGCGCCGCATGGCGCCGCGCGAGCAGTTCAAGGTCACCGGCGAAGTGCGCGCCGTCGACCCGCAGGGGCCGACCGTCGACGTCGGCGGCATCCGCCTGCCGGTCGCGCAGGGCGTCGACGTGTCGCCGCTGAGCCAGAACCGCACCAGCGCCGACGACCCGCTGGCCCTGTTCCTCGGCGAGGACCAGAAGGCGGTGCCGTTCTCGCTGGCGCTCGGCGGCGGCGTCAGCCTCGGTGGCCAGGCGGCGGGCGAGTACGAGTGGAACGACGAGTTCGACCTCGACCGGACCGATGACAAGGACCGCGTCAAGCCGGACCTGCGCGGTCGTCTCGGCGCCTTGTGGCTGATGGACGACGCCGGCAGCTACGCGCTCGGCGAGATCACCTTCGGCCGCGACGACACGATCCGGCAGAACGATCCCGACACCTACAACGAGGTGCTCGAGGTGTCGCGTGCGTTCGTGTCGTGGCGCGCGCACGAGTCGCTGCAGCTGCTGGTCGGTCGGCAGGACTTCGACGAGGAGCGCGAGTGGCTCTACGACGAAGTGCTCGACGGCGTGCGCGCGATCTGGCGCAGCGGTCGCTTCGAACTGCAGCTCGGCATCGCCCAGGGCCGCGACTTCGCCGCCGAGGAGAACCGCTTCGAGGACGTCGACCTGCTGTCGGCGATCCCGACGCTGTGGCTGACGCCGGACTGGCGCGTCTCGGCCTACGCGCTGCAGATGGGCGACGCGTCGCCGCAGAACCACGCGCCGCAGCTGTTCGGCGTGCGCTCGCTGAGCCAGCCGCGCTACGGCCTCGGCCACTGGCTCGAGCTCGGCATCGCCCGCGGCGAGTCCGGCGCCCGCGACGTCGACGGCTACGCGTTCGACGTCGGCGGCCTGTGGGCACTCGACCTGCCGCTGCGCCCGACGATCGGCGCCGGCTTCGCGTTCGGCAGCGGCGAGGCCGACGGCGCGCGCAGCACCGGCTACCGCCAGTCGGGCATCCAGGACAACAACGCCAAGATGGGCGGCGTCACCAGCGTCCGCTACTACGGCGAACTGCTCGATCCCGAGCTGGCCAACCTCGCGGTGACGACGCTGTGCGCGTCGATCCGACCGTTCGAAGGCGCATCGCTGTCGGTGCTGTTCCACACCTACCGCCAGGACGTGGCGTCGACGCAGCTGCCGACCACCGAGCTGCGCACGCAGCCGCTCGGACGCAGCCGCGACCTCGGCAGCGAGGTCGACGTCGTCTTCGGCTACCGGCTGCGCGACACGCTCACCGTCGAGGCCATCTACGGCCGCTTCGCCCCGGGCTCGGCCTGGGCCGACGACCCCTCCGCCCACCTGTTCGTACTCACCACACGTTTGAGCTTCTGACCATGAACCTGCGACTCCCCCTGTTCCCGATCGTCCTGTTCGCTTTCGCCGCCTGCGGTGGCGGAGGAGGTGGTGGCGGTGGTGGTGGCGGTGGCGGCGGCGGCGGCACGCCGATCACGCCCCCGCCCCTGCCCACCCTGCCGCCGTCGCCTTCCGCCAGCGGCGTCGTCGCCGCCGCGGCCGGCAGCGGCACCGCGCGCATCGACTGCGTGCTGCCCGGCACCGGCTTCGAAGCGGCGCTGTTCCAGTCGACCAGCGCCAGCACCGTCTATGCGGGCGCGCCCGTGCAGGCGCCGCTGGCCCAGGCCAGCGTGATCCTGAGCGGTCTCGCCAACGGCGTCGACACGTTCTTCGGCCTCGGCGTGCGCGCCACCGGCACGACGACGTGGACGCCGGTCGGCAGCGTGCTGCGCACGCGGCCCGGCGCCCCGATCTACGTCGACGCCTCGGCGCCGGCGAGCGGCGCGAACGGCCAATCGCCGGCGACGGCGTTCCCGAGCCTCGCCGACGCGATGCTGGTCGCCGGCGCCGCCAACGGCGGCAACGTCTGGGTACGCAACGGTGACTACGCCAACGGTCCGTTCGCGCTCGGCCCGAACGTGCACGTCGCCGGTGGCTTCGACGGCACCTTCGCGCTGGCGAGCCGCAACGCCACCGCCAGCGGCACCCGCCTCGTCGGCACCGCCACGCAGGAGATCGTCTCGGTGCAGACCGGCGGCAGCGACGGCACGCTCGACGGCCTCGTCGTCGACGGCGGCAACGCGGCGCTGAAGGGCGTCGACGTCGTCGACGGCGACGTGGAGCTGCGGTCGCTGGTCGTGCAGCGCTGCATCGACCGCGGCGTGAAGGCGGTGACGACGGTGGCGACGACGAACCGCCGGCTGGCGATCGTCGGCTGCACCCTGCAGCAGAACGGCGGCGACGGCGCCTCGTCCAGCGGCAGCATCGACGTGGTGCTCGACCTGTCGCGCTTCGACGCCAACGGGCAGAAGGGTGCCGACATCAACGACCTGCAGTGCCCCGACAACGGCTCGATCGCGCTGACCGCGACCGGCTGCCGCTTCTTCGGCAACGGCTTCGACGGCCTCGACGCCGACCTGTCGGCGGCGCCGCTCGCCGCCGGCAACGGCACCTTCGTCGTGCGCGTCGAGAACTGCCGCTTCGAGGTCAACGGCGCCGACGGCCTGTTGATCGACCAGGAGCACGAGTTCTTCCCCGGCTTCTTCGCCGACATCGTCGTGCGTGGCTGCCTCGCCCGCGGCAACCGGCTCGCCGGCGTGCACCTCGACGCCGACGCGCGCGGCACCTACGAGCTCGCCGCACTGCGCTGCACGGCGAACGCGACCGACGGCGTGCAGGTGACCAGCGAGACCAACGCCAGCGAGATCGTGCTGCGCAGCTCGTGGCTCGCCGGCAACGGCGGTGCGGGCGCCCGCGTGCTGTCGGGCAACAAGGTGCTGCTGGCCTCGCAGTGCGCGTTCGCCGGCAACGCCGGCGGCGGCGTGCGCAGCGAGGTCACCACCGCGGGTGTCGCCAACAGCGTGTTCCTCCGGCAGCCGAGCCCGCGCACCGGCGCCAGCGGTGCCGGCAACGTCGACAGCGACGCGGCCTTCGTCAACGCACCGACCGCCTTCGCGACGGTGAGTGCGAGCAGCGGGACGCTGCTGACGCTGTCGACGACGTCGGGCTTCGGCACCGGCACCAACGTCGTCGTCGGCGACGACGGCAACCGCCTCGCGGTGGTCGGCAGCGACGCCACCACGGTGACGCTCGACCAGGCGCCGAGCGCGTTCCTGCCGCCGGGCGGCATCGCCGCGTTCGCCGGCACCGACATCGTGCTCGACCTGCGTCCGGCCGCCGGTTCGCCGGCGATCGACGCCGGCATCGCGCCCGCCGGGGCGAACGCACCCGACGCCGGCCCGCTCGGCGCCGCCGACGCCGAAGCCCCCGGCAGCCACTCGCCGCTGCTCGCCGACGTGCTGCAGCTGCGCGCCACCACGCCGGCGCTGGCCACCGGCGTCGGCGGCGTGACGCCGATCGTGCTGACGTTCGATCGCGCGGTCGACGCCGCCTCGGTCACCGCCGATCGCATCGTCGTGCTGCGCAACGGCGCGCCGCTGACGGTGCTGCAGTCGGTCGCCGGCGCGACCGTCACGTTGACGCCGACCGCGGCGTGGAGCGGCACCGTCGTCGTGCGCGTGCAGGGCGACCTGCGCGGCCAGGACGGCAGCCTGCTCGGCAGCGCCCTGGTCGTGCCGGTGCGCGTGCTCTGACCCGTTCCTCCGACCCCCACCACGAACTCCCATGCGTTCCTTCCTGTCCTTCGCTGCCGTCGCCGCGCTGGCGACCGTCTCCTGCTTCGCGCAGTCGCTCAGCGGCCGCGTCGTCTCCCCTGCGAACGTGCCGATCGCCGGCATCGTCGTCGACGCCGACAGCGGTTCGTCGCCGGTGACCACCGACGCCGCCGGCCTGTTCACCATCACCGGCCTGCAGAACGGCGACTCCTACGACGTCGAATACGTGCCGCCGGCCGGCGTGCTGTGGGCGGCGCGGGTGGTGACCAGCGTCGTCAACGGCGCGACGAACGTCGGCGACGTCGTGCTGCAGCCGGGCTTCGCCGTCAGCGGCACCGCGCGCACACAGGCCGGCGTGCCCATCCCCGGCTGCAACCTGAACGCCTACACGCAAGGCGGCCTCAAGCTGTTCACGCCGCGCGACGGCACCGACGCGCTCGGCAACTTCCAGATCATCGTGCCGGCCGGCACCTGGGACGTGCGCATCGTGCCGCCGGTCGGTTCGCTGCTGGTGCCGAAGCAGTTCGAGGACGTCGCCGTCGGCGCCGCGGTGGCGCTCGGCAACGTCGTGCTGCCGACCGCCTTCCTGGTCACCGGCACCATCGTCAGCCAGCTCACGTCGGTGCCGGTCGGCAACGTGCGCATCCGCGCCTTCAACGCCTTGAACGGCGAGCGCATCTACGTGCCGAACGAAACGGCGACGACGTTCGGCCAGTTCACGCTGCCGCTGCCGTTCGGGTTGATCGACCTCGAGCTCGAACCGCCGGCCGGCAACACGCACGTGGCGCGGCAGCTGTTCGGCGTCGCCGTGCCCGGGCCGACCGCGCTCGGCCAGGTGCGGCTGCAGAACGGCGCCCTGCTGTCGGGCACGGTCACGCAGAACGGCCTCGCCGTCGCCGGCGCCGACGTCGACGTGCTGCTCGCCGACGGCAGCAAGGTGTTCACGCCTCGCGACCAGACGGCCGCGAACGGCACCTTCACCGTCGCCGTGCCGACCGGCGTGTCGCTGCGCGTGCGCGCCGAGCCGCTGGCCGGCAGCGGCCTGTTCGGCGCGGTCACCGCACCGCAGGTCGTCACCGCCGCGAGCTCGGTCGGCACGATCGCGCTCGGCACCGGCGTCGCCGTCAGCGGCACGATCAGCGGGCCGCTCGGCGCCGAAGCGGGCGCGTCGGTGCGCTTCTTCCAGCAGCCGGGCGACGTGCAGGTCGTCACCGCCGGCAACGTCACCAACGCTGCCGGCAACTACGCGACGTTCGTGCCGCCGGGCAACTACCGCATCGAGGTGGCGACCGCCGAAGGCAGCTTCGGCCAGCCAGTGCAGCAGTTCGTCACCATCGGCGCGGCGACGACGTGGAGCACGACGGTGCCGGGCAAGCTCGCGCGCACGGCGTTGACCAGCTTCGGCACGCCGACCGTGCCGCAGGGCGGTCTGCTGCCGATCAACGTGCTGCTGCACAGCCTGCAGCCGGGCCTGCAGACGCTGCTGCTCGACCTGCTGGTCGAACTGCCCGACGGCACGCAGCTGTGGATCCTGCCCGGGCTGCCGCTCGACCTGCCGCCGCTGGCGTTCACGCTGGATGCGGTGTTCGTGCCGTTCCCGACCATCCCGGCGAACTACCTCGGCAAGCCGATCGACATGGTCTTCCGCTTCCGCGATGCGACCGGCGCGGTCGTGCTCGACCAGGCGAAGACGCCGTTCGTCGTGCAGTGACGCGGCGGCGAAGGCGGCGAGCGAACGACACGTGCTCGCTCGCCGCCGCTCGCTACAACACCGCGCATGCGTCGCCTCGCGGTCGCCGTGCTGCTGGCAGTCCTCGCCTTCGTCGTCACGCTCGGCCTGCAGGCGTCCGGTGCGATCGACCGCCTCGAACTGCTGACGCTCGACGCGCGCCATCGCAGCGGCTGCGGCCGCAAGGCGCCCGGCAGCGACCTCGTGCTGGCGTGGATCGACCAGGAGTCCATGGACTACATGGACAAGAACGGCGTGCCGTTCCCGTGGCCACGCGAGGTCTACGGGCAGGTGCTGGCGCATCTGCGCACCGCCGGCGCGCGCGCGGTGGCGTTCGACGTGCTGTTCGACCAGCGCGGCAACGCCGAGGACGATCGTGCCTTCGGCCAGGTCCTCGCCGACGGCGCCGGCGACGCGCTGGCGATGAAGTTCGTCGGCTACCGCCAAGGCGGCCGCGACGACGACGAGAACCAAGCCCTCGCGGCGCGCGCGCTGCCGCTGCCGGCCGCGTCCCTGCAGCGCAAACCCGAGCGTGGCTTCGTGCTGCCGATCCCGGAGCTGCAGGCCGGCGCCGATCGCCTCGGCTTCGTCAACATCCTCGCCGACGCCGACGGCACCTACCGCCGCTACGACCTGCTGCGCACCGCGACCATGCCCGACGGCACGATCACGACGCAGCCGTCGCTGGCGCTCGCCGCACTGCTGGCGGCGCACCCGCAGGGCAGCGTGCAATGGCGCGACGACGGCCTGCTGCAGCTGCCGCACGGCGGTGCGCTGCCGTGTCCGCGCGACACCCGGCTGCTGCTGAACCTGCGCGGCCCCGCGTTCTCGTTCGACAAGGTGAAGTTCGTCAACGTGCTCGAGTCGATCAACCGGCTCGAGGCCGGGCAGCCGGCGCTGTATCCCGCCGACTTCTTCCGCGACAAGGTCGTGCTCGTCGGCATCCACGCCGAAGGCTACGAGGACGCGCACCCGACGCCGCTCGATGCGCACCTGCCTGGCGTCGAACTGCACGCGACGGCGCTCGACAACCTGCTGCGCGCCGATCCGCTGCAGGTGCCGGCGTGGGAACTGCCGCTCGCCGCCGCCGCGGCCGTGCTGGCGACGGCGGTGGTGTTCGCGCTGCCCGGCGTCGTCGTCCCGGCGGTGGCGCTGCTGCTGCTCGCCCTCGCCGCGATCGCCGCGGCGCTGTGGGCGTGGACCGCGCTGCTGGCGGTGCCGATGGCCGCGCCCGCCGTCGCCGGCGGCGTCGCCTCCGGCGGCTCGTTCTTGTGGCGGCTGCTGGTCGAAGGCCGGCAGAAGCGGCAGATGCACCGCGCCTTCCAGAACTACCTGGCGCCCGAAGTGCTCGCCGAGGTGCTTCGCGATCCGGACGCGCTGCGCCTCGGCGGCGAGACGCGCGACGTGACGCTGTTCTTCACCGACCTGCAGGGCTTCACGTCGCTGGCGGAGCACAGCGAACCGCAGCAGCTGGTCGCGTTCCTGAACGACTACTTCACGCGCATGTGTGCGCCGGTGCTGCAGCAGCGCGGCATCATCGACAAGTTCATCGGCGACGCGATCATGGCGATCTTCGGCGCCCCGGCGACCACGCCGCAGCACGGCCGCGCGGCGGTGCTGGCGGCGCTCGACGCGCTGGCGATCAGCGACGCGATCGCCGGCGAACTGCGCCTGCGCGGCCTGCCGCCGATCGCGACGCGCATCGGCGTGCACCGCGGCCAGGCGGTGGTCGGCAACATGGGCTCGGCGTCGCGCTTCGACTACACGGCGATCGGCGACACGGTGAACCTGGCGGCGCGCCTCGAAGGCGCCAACAAGGCGTTCGGCACCCGCTGCCTCGTCAGCCACACCGCCTGGGCCGACGTCGGCGACCTCGTGGTCGGTCGGCAGGTCGGGCGGGTGACCGTCGTCGGCCGGCACGAGCCGATCGCCGTGTTCGAGCCGCTCGCGGTGCGCGCGCGCGCGACGTCGACCGACCTGGCGATGGCCGAACGGTGGCAGCAGGCCTGGACGGCGCTGCAGCGCGGCGACCGCGAAGCCGCCGCCGCCGCCATCGCCGCGTGTGCTTCGTTGCGCCCCGACGACAAGCTGACGGCGCTGTGGCGCGAACGGCTCGCCGACCCGACCTTCGACGGCGTGTTCGCGCTCGACCACAAGTGAGCCGGGCAGCCGGCCCCGCGTGTGGATTCCGCGCGTTCGCCGCTGTCCCCTGGTAGATCCCGCAGCACCGCGACCGATGACCGCAGACCCCGAACCCGGCGATCGCCTCGAACGCGCCCTCGAGCTGTTCCTCGCTCGCACGCCGACCACGGCCGCCGATGCCGAGCGGCTGCTGGCCGAACACGGCGAACTGCGCGACCTGCTCGAACCGATGCTGGCCGGCCCCGCGGCGACGAAGCTGGCGGCCGACGGCGACCAGCCGGCCGAACGCACGGGCCGCGACGCGCTGGCGGCCGACCTCGACGACGGCACCGTCGTGCTCGGCGACTACCGCCTCGTGCGCGAACTCGGCCGCGGCGGCATGGGCATCGTCTACGAGGCGTGGCAGCGTTCGCTCGACCGCCGCGTCGCCGTCAAGGTGCTGGCGCCGGCCCTGGTGGCGAGCCCGAGCGCCGTCGCGCGCTTCCGCCGCGAAGCCGCCGCCGCCGGCCGCCTGCGCCATCCGCACATCGTCGAGGTGCTCGGCTTCGGCAGCGACCAGGGCCAGCACTTCTTCGCCATGCAGTTCGTCGACGGCGCGCCGCTGCACGATCGCATCGCCGAGTTCCGGGACCCGGCGCGCGCGGTGGCGCTCACCGCCCAGCTCGCCGATGCGCTGGCGCATGCGCACGCGCACGGGCTCGTGCACCGCGACGTCAAGCCGGGCAACGTGCTGCTGCGCAAGGACGGCCACGCGCTGCTGACCGACTTCGGCGTCGCCCGCGACGAAGCGCTGCCGTCGCTGACGCAGGAAGGCGGCTTCCTCGGCACCGTCGACTACGCGTCGCCGGAGCAGCTGCGCGGCGAGGTCGTCGACGCGCGCACCGACGTCTGGGCGCTCGGCGTGGTGTTGTGCGAACTGCTGACCGGCGCGCATCCGTTCCGCGGCCCGACGCCGGAAGCGACCATGCAGCGTGTGCTCGGCAGCGAGCCACCCTCGCTGCAGAAGCTGCCCGGCGTCGGCGACGACCTCGCCGCCGTCGTCGGCAAGGCGCTCGCGAAGTCGCGGCTGCGGCGCTACGGCTCGATGCAGGCGCTGCTCGCCGACCTGCAGGCCCTCGCCGACGGGCGCGCCGTCAGCGTGCGCCTGCCGACCACGAGCGAACGGCTGGTGCGCTGGATCGCGCGCGAACCGTGGCAGGCGGCGGCGCTCGCCGTGTTCGCGGTCGGTGCGCTGGTCGCCGGCAGCGGCTTCCTGCTCGCCAGCCGCCGCGCCGACGACAACCTGCGGCTCGCCGGCGACGAAGCGAAGGCGCGCACGGCGCTGGCCGACAAGGTGCGCGACTACGACCTGCTGGCCGGCGTCGTGCTGCACGAACGCGCGCTGCAGCGCGTCGACACGCTGGTGCCGGCGTGGCCGGAGCGCGCCGGCGACCTGCGCCGCTGGCTGACCGACGACTGCGGTCGCCTCGCCGCCATGCAGCCGGCGATCGCCGCCGGCATCACCGCGCTGCGCGCGCGCGAACTGCCGCGTTCGGCCGAAGAGCGCGCCGCCGAACGGCGAGCCCACCCGCAGCACGCCGAGTGGAGCCTGGTGACGCGCCAACTGGCGTGGCTGCGCACCTGCGTGGCGATCGCGCGCGGCGAACGCCACGTGCCCGCAGCCCAGCTGCCGGCGACGACGAGCGCGCTCGACGCCGCCGCTCTCAACCAACAGGCGTGGGATCGGGTCGCGCCCCAGGTGTCCGAGCGCAAGCACGACGACGAACCCGAACTCGGCCTGCAGCTCGCCGAGCTGGCGGTGGCGAAGGCGCGCGGCACGCCGCTCGAGCACCAGCTGCTGGACACGCTGGCGTGGGCGCGGCTCGCCAACGGCCGCTTCGACGACGCGAAGGCGGCCAGTGCCGAGGCCGCGGCGAAGGCGCCGGCCGACGAACGGGCGCGCTACGAGAAGCAGACGCGCGACCTCGCCGCCACGATCGCCGACCGCGAGGCGGCGATCGAACGGCTGGGCGCACGCGCAGCGCGGCTCGACGCGGCGATCACCGCCGCCGCCAGCCACACGTTCGCCGCCGAAGCCGACCAGTTCCTGCACGACACGCTGGTGTCGCTGCAGGGCCGCATCGACGCGCTGCAGACGGTGCAGCGGCCGCGCATCGAGAAACGGCTGCGCTGGGCCGAGGCGGTGGCGGCGGCGACTTTCGCGCATCCGCACGCGACGGCCACCTGGGCACAGGCGCGCGCCGCGATCGCCGCCGCCGACGGCGTCACCGCGAGCACGCAGTACCGCGGCCGCACGATCCCGCTCGCCGACGCCGACGTGCACGGGCTGGTGCCGATCGGCTGCAACCCGGTGACCAAGCTGTGGGAGTTCTACGACCTCGCCTCGGCGTGGAACGGCACCGACGACCCGGCGACGTTGCCGATCCCGACGCACCGCGCCGACGGCAGCATCGAGGTCGGCGACGCCACCGGCGTCGTGTTCGTGCTGCTGCCCGGCGGGCCGTTCTGGATGGGTGCGCAGGCGAAGGACCCGCAGGGCGCGAACCACGATCCCGAGGCTCCGGCGTTCGTCGGGCCGGCCCAGCAGGTCGAGCTCGAACCGTTCCTGCTGGCGCGGCACGAACTGACGCAGGGCCAGTGGGCGCGGCTGTGCAGCGAGCCCGGCTGGCAGCGGCCGAGCGGCCATCCGACCGGCAGCGACGACCACCTCGGCGGCACCATCGACGATCGCCATCCGGTCGAGAAGGTCACGTGGACGCTGGCGCAGCGCGTGCTCGCCGAGCACGGCATGGTGCTGCCGACGGAGGCGCAGTGGGAGTACGGCTGCCGCGCCGGCGCGAGCACGCCGTGGTGGACCGGCGCCGACAGCAGCTCGCTGCACGGCGCCGCCAACGTCTACGACCAGAGTGCGACGCGGCACGCGCTGAAGCCCGAGGTGCACGAGCGATTCGACGACGGCCACGTGCTGCACGCGCCGGTCGGCAGCTTCCGCGCCAACGCGTTCGGCCTGTTCGACACGCACGGCAACGTCGGCGAATGGTGCCTCGACGCGCCGGCCCCGAACGGCTTCGGCTTCCGCGCCGGCGACGGCGCGCGGCTGCGCAGCACGCTGCCGAACGACCGCAGCCAGCGCGGCGGCAGCTACCAGCAGCAAGGCCGGCCCGGCCGCTGCAGCCTGTGGGTCATCGGCCCGCAGGAGACGCGCGCCATCGACCTCGGGGTGCGCGCGGCCCGGCGCCTCGGCAGCCGGTGAGCGCCGTTGCGATCGGCGGCGGCCGAACGAGCCGGCGACGGCCTGCCGCGACCGCGGTAGAGTTCCCGGCTCCCTCGCCCATGGGCCTGCCCACCGACACCACGCCGCTGCTGCTCGAACGCTGGCACCGCGGCGACGAAACGGCCCTGGCGGCGCTGGTCGAACTGCACCTGCCGTGGCTGCGCGAGCACGTCGAACGGCGGCTCGGCCCGTTCCTGCGGCAGCACGGCGAAGCCGAGGACTACCTGCAGGACGCGATCGTCGACTTCCTGCGCTACGCGCCGCGCTTCCAGGTGCGCGACAGCGTGCAGCTGCGCGCGCTGCTGGCGCGCGTCGCCGAGAACACGCTGCGCGACAAGAACGACTGGTTCCGCGCCAAGCGCCGCGACCTCGGCAAGAACGGCACGCTGCCGAGCGACAGCGTGCTGGCGCTCGATCCGGCACTGCAGCGCAGCACCACGCCGAGCCGCGACGCCACCCGCAACGAAGTGCGCGACTGGGTGCGCCTCGGCCTCGAACTGCTCGAAGCCGAGGACCGCAAGATCCTGCTCGCGCGCGAGTACGACAACCGCTCGTTCGTCGAGATCGGCGACGAGCTCGGCATGACCGCGAACGCCGTGCGCATGCGCTGGGTGCGCGCCGTCGGCCGCCTCGCCGAGGTGATGAAGGACCTGCGCGGCGGCACCGTGCCCGAGGCGCCTGCCCCGTGAGCGCGGCGGCGGGCGAGGACGACGGCAACCGGCTCGAGCGGGCGCTGCAGCTGTTCCTCGCCGCGGCGCCGGGCTCGCCCGCCGAACGCGAGGCGCTGCTGCGGGCGCATCCCGATCTCTCCGACCTGCTGGGGCCGATGTGCGGCGACGATGCGGACGCCGCTGCCGCACCGACCGCGGCGACGGCGCCGGCAGCCGGCGACGACGAACAGGTGCTCGGCGACTTCCGCCTCGTGCGCGAACTGGGCCGCGGCGGCATGGGCGTCGTCTACGAGGCGTGGCAGCGTTCGCTCGATCGCCGCGTCGCGGTCAAGGTGCTGGCGCCGGCCCTGGTGGCGAGCCCGAGCGCCGTCGCGCGCTTCCGCCGCGAAGCCGCCGCCATCGGCCGCCTGCACCACGCGAACATCGTCGAGGTGCACGGCTTCGGCACCGACGGCGACCGCCACTTCTTCGCCATGCAGCTGGTCGACGGGAAGCCGCTCGACGAGGTCGCCGCGCGCTTCCGTTCGCCGCGCGCCGCCGTCGCCTTGTGCGCGCAGCTCGCCGACGCGCTGGCCCATGCACACGCGCAGGGCCTCGTGCACCGCGACGTCAAGCCGGCGAACGTGCTGGTGCGCGACGACGACACGCCGCTGCTGACCGACTTCGGCGTCGCCCACGACAGCGAGCTGCCGTCGGTGACCCGCGAAGGCGGTTTCGTCGGCACGCTCGACTACGCGTCGCCCGAGCAGGTGCGCGGCGAGGCCATCGACGCCCGCACCGACGTCTGGTCGCTCGGCGTGATCCTGCACGAACTGCTGGCCGCCGAGGCGCCGTTCGCCGCGCCGACGCAGGAGGCCGTGCTGCGCAACATCCTGACCAGCGAGCCGCGGGCGCTGCGGGGCACGTCCGGGGTCGACCGCGACCTCACCGCGATGCTGGCGCGCAGCCTGAGCAAGGAGCGCAATCGCCGCTACGCCACGGCGGCCGCGTTCGCCCGCGATCTGCGCGCCTGGCTCGCCGGCGAGCCGGTGACCGCGCGCCTGCCCGGCGCCGGCGAACGGCTGTGGCGCTGGGCCGTGCGCGAACCGTGGCGCGCGGTCGCCGCCGCAGCCTTCGTGCTCGGCCTGCCTGCGATCACCGCGTCCGTGGCCTACTCGCTCGCGCAAGCCCCGATGGTGCAGCTCGGCGAGAGCCGCGCCGCCGAACTGGCGCGCCAACGCCTGCTGGCGGAGGTCTGGCTCGCGCACGACGCCAGCGACCCGACATCGGCGTTGCGCTTGCTGTCCGCCGAGACGGCAGCCACGGACGAAGAGCTGGCCGTCACGCACTACCTGCTGTTGCCGCCGGCGCAGCGCACGGCGCAGATGGCTGCTGCGGCGGCGTTCCACGGGCCGGCCATCGAACTGCTGCGGCGGGCGCGCGCGGCGCCGGGCACCGTGCCGCGGCCGACCACCGACGACCCGCTCGAGTGGTTCGCCGCCGGCGTGCTGCACTACTCGCTGCTGCTGTGGATCAGCGACGAGGACGAGACGTCGGCCTTCCTCCCCGCCGTGCGCACGCTGCAGCGCGCCGCGCTGCTGGCGAACACACCGCAGGCCCACGTGCTGCTGATGCTGTGCCGCGCAGCAGCGCGCGCCGACGACCGCGCGACGCTGGCGGCCGCCGAGCAGGCGCTGCAGCGTCACTTCGGCGACGTGCCCCAGCTCGGCGATCGCCTGCTGCGCGGGCGCCGGCTGCTGTCCGATTCGGAGAACCTCGAACACTTCGAACGCCTGGCGCGCGAGCCGGGACCGGAACGGGTGACGATGCTGATCAACGTCGCCGTTCGCCGAGCCCGAGGCGGCGACCTCGCGGGCGCCGAAGCCGCGGTCCGCGAAGCCCTCGCCGAGGCTCCCGACAACGGCCGCGCCTTAGGCCGCCTCGGCCGCGTGCTCGTGGCGCAAGGTCGCCGCGACGAAGGCCTGGCGGCGCTGCGGCGCGCGGCCGAGGTCGAACCAGGCTACGCCCGCCATTGGAACTCGCTCGGCGCCGAGCTGTGCGAACGCCGCGAGTTCGCCGCCGCCGAGGCGCCGCTGCGGCAAGCCATCGCGATCGTGCCGGCCTACGCGCGCGCCCACTACAACCTCGGCTACGTGCTCGACAACCTCGGCAAGACGGCCGAGGCCATCGACTGCTATCGCCGCGCCGTGGCGCTGCAGCCCGACTACGTGAAGGCCCAGATCAACCTGACGAGCGCCTTGTGGCGGACCAAGCGCTACGAAGAGGCCTACCCGGAAGCGGTCCGGGCGGCGGCCCTGGCGCCCGACCATGCCCTCGCCGCCAAGCTGCTGGCCGAGACCGCGGCCCAGCTCGGCAGGACCGAGCAGCTCGAAGCCGCCGCGCGCAACTGGGTGCGCCTCGAGCCGCGCAACGGCCAGGCGTGGCACCGTCTGGCGATGACGCTGCTGCCGAGTCGGAAACCCGACGACGTGCGCGAGACGCTCGCAGCGGCCGAACGCACGGTCGAACTCGCCCCCGACGTCGCCCGCTTCCGTCTGCTGCTGGCGAACGCGCGGGCGCGCAGCGGCGACCGCACCGGCGCTCGCACGATGCTCGACACGGTCGACCAGGCCCAGCTCGAGGTCGCAGAGCGCAGCTACGTCGACGAGCTACGGCGCTTCCTCGCCCGCTGAATCGCCGCCGTCGCCGCCGTTCGCTATCCTGCCGCGCGCCATGCGCTCCACTCGTGCTGCGGGGATCTTCGCCCTGCTGTTCCTGCTGTCGGCCTCCGCGCCGCAGAATCCTGGCGATCCGCTGATCGTCACCCGCAAGACCACCAAGCTGCGCGCGCAGAAGCGTTCGTTCGCGCCGGCGGTGGCCGACCTGAAGGAAGGCGATCAGCTCGAGTTCGTCGCCAAGGACGGCGCCTGGTTCTCGGCGAAGCTGGCGAAGGTCGCCGGCTTCGTGCACGAGAGCGACGTGTCGAAGAACAAGGACGTGCGGCTGTCGGGCCAGGGCGTGCGCGAGACCTATTCGACGTCCGAGACGTCGGCGGCGCGCAAGGGCTTCAACCCGCAGGTCGAGAAGAGCTACCGCGCCGGCAACCCGAACCTCGAGCAGGCGTTCTCGCTGGTCGACAAGCTGCAGGCGCGCGAGGTGCCCGAGGCCGAGCTGCGCGCGTTCCTGGCTGCGGGCAAGCTGCTGCGGGAGGAACGCTGATGCGCGCGCTCCACGTCACCCTGCTGTTCGCCGGCCTGCTCGGCTTCGCCGCCTGCGCCGGCGTCCTGAACGCGCTCGAGGAAGCGACCGACGAGAACACCGTGATCGGCAAGGTCGCGCGCGGCGCCAACCGCGTCCGCAAGTCGGCGCAGGACCTCGACCCGAGCGAGGAGCACTTCATCGGCCGCTCGGTCGCGGCGCAGATCCTGGCGATGCCGCAGTACCCGCTCGCCGACGAGCCGAAGCTGCTGGCCTACGTCGAACGCGTCGGCCACGGCGTCGTCGCACAGAACGACGGCGTGCTGCGGCCGTTCCTCGACTACCGCTTCGGCGTGCTCGCCACCGACGAGGTCAACGCGTTCGCGTGCCCCGGCGGCCTGATCCTGGTGACCAAGGGCCTGCTGGCGAACACCAAGAACGAGGAAGAGCTCGCCGCCGTGCTCGCGCACGAGATCGCGCACGTGACGCTGCGCCACGGCTGCGAGGCGATCAAGTCGTCGAACCTGGTTTCGGCGTTCCAGTACCTCGGTGGCGCTGCCGCGCAGGCGACGATGAGCCAGGAGGACCTGGCGAAGCTCACCGACGTGTTCGGCGATTCGATCGGCGACGTCGTCGGCACGCTGGTCACCAGCGGCTACTCGCGCGACGCCGAGGAGGCCGCCGACAAGCTCGGCCGCCAGTTCCTCGCCGGTGCCGGCTACGACCCGCAGGCGCTGCGCGCGGTGCTGGCCTGCATGGACGGGCACGCTGGCGGCGACGGCGGCATGTTCGCGACGCACCCGGCCCCGAAGGACCGCATCGCCGCCCTCGGCGGCCCGCTGCCGTTCACCGGCGACGCGGCCGCCGTGGCGGCCCGCCAGCAGCGCTTCCAGGCCGCGTTCGCCCGCTGATCCGGAGCCGACCTTGGAAACCTGGCTGCAAGTCGTCCTGCTGGTCGCCGGCTGGCTCCTCGCGACCGTTCTGCTGACCGTCGTCGCGCGCACGTTCGAACGGCGCAAGCACCCGCTCGCCGGCCCGGTGCGCCTCGTGCGCGGTGCCGTGCTGTTCCTGGCACTCGCCTACACGCTGACGCTGAAGTGCGTCGACGACGGCAACGCCACCCACGGCACGATCCTGCGCGTGCTGGAGACGCTGCTGTGGCTCGCCGGCATCGCCGCCGCGGTCGGCTTCGCCACCAACACCGCGACCGTGCGCCGCGAAGGCGCCGACTACGTCACGCGCTACCCGAAGCTGCTGCTCGACATCCTGCGCCTGATCCTGGTGCTGATCGGCGCCTGCTTCGTCGTCTCGGGCGTCTGGAAGCAGGACCTCAGCGGCCTGCTGACCGCGCTCGGCGTCAGCTCGATCGTGCTGGGCCTGGCACTGCAGAACACGCTCGACAACGTCATGGTCGGCATCGCGGTGCTGTTCGAGCGACCGTTCCAGGTCGGCGACTGGATCACCGTCGGCGCGCTGACCGGCGAGGTGATCGAGATGAACTGGCGCTCGGTGCGCGTGCGCACGCGCGCGCGCGACCTGGTGGTGATCCCGAACTCGGTGATCGGCAAGGAGACGCTGATCAACATCTCGCGGCCGACGCGCGCGCACGCCGAGTCGCACGTGCTCGGCTTCTCGTACGACGATCCGCCGAACAAGGTGAAGCGCGTGCTGATGAGCGTCGTGCGCAGCACGCGCGGCGTGCTGGCCGATCCGGCGCCGGCGATCCGCACCACCAACTACGCGGCCTACGCGATCGAGTACCAGGTGCGGTTCTTCATCGAGGACTACCCGCGGGTGCAGGAGATCAACGACGAGTTCATGACGCGCGTCTGGTACGCCGCCAAGCGCAACGGCCTGACCATCCCGTTCCCGACGCAGACCAGCTTCGAGTTCCACGGCGAGGTCCCGAAGGCGGCCGACCCGGCGAAGCGCAGCGCCGACGTGCTGGGCAAGGTGCCGGTGTTCGTGCCGCTCGACGGCGCCGAGCTCGACGCGTTGTCGCACGAGTGCGAGCAGCTGTCGTTCGGCCGCGGCGAACGCGTGGTGTTCCAGGGCGACGCCGGCGACGCGATGTACGTGATCCTCGCCGGCAATGCGATCGTCACCGTCGAGGACCCGGCCCATCCGCAGAGCGAACGCGAGGTGGCGCGGCTGTCGCGCGGCGAGTTCTTCGGCGAGATGGCGCTGCTGACCGGCGAACCACGCAGTGCGTCGGTGACCGCGGTCGACGACCTCGACGTGGTCGTCGTGCACAAGCAGGCGCTCGAGGGCATGCTGCACAAGCGCCCGGGCCTCGCGCAGGAGATGGCGGAGATCGTCGAGGCAAGGAAGCAGGGGCTGCGCGCGGTGCGCGACCTGAAGGCGGCGACGCCGGCGCAGCGCGAGGCGGTGACGCGCGGCTCGCACGAGCTGCTCGGCCGGATCCGGCGGTTCTTCGGGCTGTAGGGCCGCCGGCCCAGCTCACCCGCGGCCGGCCAGGTACTGCGGCGGCCACGGATGCCCGGCGACGCGGCGCTCGTTCGCTTCGCGCAGCACCATGTAGGGATCGGTCAGGAAGCCGCGCGCGATCGCGCACAGGTCGGCGCGGCCGGCGGCGACGATCGTGTGCGCGTGGTCCATGCCGGCGATGCCGCCGACGGCCATCACCGGAATGCCCGCTTCGTGGCGGATGCGCTCGGCGAACGGCACCTGGTACATGCGGCCGTACTGCGGCTTCGACTCCGGCGAGTTGCCAGCACTCGACACGTCGAGCACGTCGACGCCGACCTCCTTCAGCCAGCGCGCGACCTGCACCGCTTCGTCGAGCGTGAAGCCGCGCTTCTGCTCGTCCATCCAGTCGGTGGCGGACAGGCGCACGAACAGCGGCTTGTCGGCCGGCCAGACGGCGCGCACCGCGGTCGCGACCTCGAGCGGGAAGCGCGCGCGGTTCTCGAGCGAACCACCGTAGGCGTCGGTGCGCACGTTCGACAGCGGCGACAGGAAGCTCGACAGCAGGTAGCCGTGCGCCATGTGCAGCTCGATGGTGTCGAAGCCGGCGCGTTCGCACAGGCGCGCCGAGTGCACGAACGACTCGCGCACGCGCGCCAGGTCGCCCTCGTCCATCGCCTTCGGCGCGGGCCATTCGGGGCGGAACGGCACCGCCGACGGCCCGAGCGTCTGCCAGCCGCCGGTGGTGAGCGGCGCGTCGCCCTCCCACGGCCGGCTGCACGAACCCTTGCGGCCGGCGTGCGCCAGCTGCATGCCGATCTTCGCCTGGCTGTGGCGGTGCACGAAGTCGACCACGCGGCGCCAGGCGGCGACGTGCGCGTCGTTCCACATGCCAGCACAGCCCGGCGTGATGCGACCCTCCGGCGACACGTTCGTCATCTCGGTGAAGACGAGGCCGGTGCCGCCCATCGCGCGACTGCCGAGATGCACGAGGTGGAAGTCGTCGGGCGTGCCGTCGGTCGCCGAATACATGCACATCGGCGACATCACCAGGCGATTGTGCAGCTGCAGCGAGCGCACGCGGAACGGCGCGAACGCCGGCGGCGCCCCGGGTGCCGCACCTTCCTCGGCGGCCACCACCGCGTCGGTGCGCGCGACCAGCGCCGGGTCGCGCTTCTGCAGGTTGTCGTAGGTGATGCGGCGGCTGCGCGTCATCAGGTTGAACACGAAGCGCTCGGGATGCTGGCCCATGTAGCGCTCGCTGTTCTCGAACCACTCGAGGCTCGTCTGCGCCGCGCGCTGCACCTTCAGCACGTCGAGGCGGCGCGACTCCTCGTAGGCCTGCAGCGCCTTCGGCACGTCGCCGAAGTTGCCGAGCACGGCGTCGGCCAGCGCGATCGCATCCTCCATCGCCAGCTTGGTGCCCGAGCCGATCGAGAAGTGCGCGGTGTGCGCGGCGTCGCCGAGCAGCACGACGTTGTGGTGGCGCCACGACGCACAGCGGATGGTCGGGAACGTGCGCCAGATCGAGCGGTTGATCAGCAGCTGTTCCCCGGCGAGATGCTCGGCGAACAGCTTCTCGCAGAAGCGCGCACTCTGCGTCTCGTCGAGCCGGTCGAGGCCGGCCTTGCGCCACGTCTCCTCGCGGCACTCGACGATCCACGTGCCGCGGCCCTCGGTGAACGGATAGGCGTGCACCTGGAACAGGCCCCACTCGGTCGGCTGGAAGACGAACGTGAACGCCTTCATCACCTTGGTGGTGCCGAACCACGCGAACTTGCACTTGCGCCAGTCGAGCTGCGGCCGGAACGACGCCGCGAAGCGTTCGCGCACCTTGCTGTTGACGCCGTCGGCGGCGAGCACGAGGTCGTGCGTGGCGACGATGCGGTCGACGTCGACGACCTGCTGCTGGAAGTGCAGGCGCACGCCGAGCGCTTCGGCGCGCTGCTGCAGGATCTGCAGCAACTGCACGCGCGCGAGGCCGCAGAAGCCGTGGCCGGTGCTGGTGACCTTGGTGCCACGATAGAACGTGTCGATGTCGGTCCAGTAGGCGAACCGCTCGCGGATGCGCACGTAGCTGTCGGGGTCGGCCGCTTCGAAGTTGCCGAGCGTCTCGTCGGAGAACACCACGCCCCAGCCGAAGGTGTCGTCCGCCTTGTTCTGCTCGAACACGTCGATCTCGACGTCGGGCCGGCGCTTCTTCAGCAGGATCGCGAAGTAGAGCGAGGCCGGGCCACCACCGATGCAGGCGATCTTCATGCGCCGCGCATCCTAGCGATGGCGCGCGGCCGATTCCGGTGGCCGCAGAGCGAGCGCGCGAAGCGCCCGGCGGGCACCGTTCCCGCGCCGATCAGTTCACGGTGCCGAGCGCCGGACCACCGAGCTGGAACGGCAGCATGCGGCGGACGTAGAGCTCGATCAGGTTGCCGACGTCGGCGACCGCGGAGGTCTGGGCGTAGACGACGTCGCCGGGGAGCAGCAGGAAATCGGGCCACTCGTCGAGCAGCACCCGCGACATGTTGACGCGGAACGTGCGCTGCGTGCCGTCTGGATTGATGCGCAGGATGCGGATGTCGGAGTGCTTGACGGTGATCTGGAAGCTGCCGGCCGACGCGATCGCCTGCGTCATCGTCAGGCCGGGCACGTACGCCACCGGCCCCGGCCGGTTGACCTCGCCGCAGACGTAGACCGACTGCGCCGCCGCATCCGTCAGCGTGACGCCGATCGTGGGCTCGTTGAATTGCGTCTTGTAGGCGTCGAGCACCATCGTGCGCACCGCGCCGACCGAGCGTCCGCCGACCGTCAACGACGACGGCAGGCGACGCAGGTCGATGGTGCCGGTCGGCGAGACGACGACCTCCTGCACGTCCTGCACGTCCGGCGCCGCCTCGGAGACGACGACGCGGATCGCCAGCCGGTCCCCCGCGCGCAGGATGTAGTCGCGCTGCATGAAGGCCGCCCATTCGGTGGCGACGGCCTTGGCGTCGAACGGCGGCGCCGACGAGCAGGCGGCCACCCACAGGGCCAGGAGCGAGGCGAACAGGGCGCGCAGGGACTTCGAAGGCACGGTGCTCGGGAGGGTAGAAGGCCCCGGGAACGGAAGCCAGCGCGCGACACGGCGCAGCGCACTGGATTCCCGGTCCGCGGTGGAGCATCTTCGGCCCATTGGCCGATGGTGCTGAAGGGCCCTTCGCGCGGGACGATCCGCGTCAAGGTCCACGGGCCGGAACGCCGACCCACAAGTTCCGTGCTCGCCTTCCTCCTGCAAGACCCCGACGTCCCTGCTCAGGCCGGCGCCGACTTCGGCGGCACGACGCAGGTCCACCCGCTGGGGGCGGCCGCGCTGGCGATGACGGCGGCCCTGGCGCTGGTGGTGCCGCGGCGCTGGGTCGCGCTGCCGCTGGTCCTGCTGTTGTGCTTCATCCCGGCCGGCCAGCGCGTCGTCGTCGCCACGATCGACTTCCAGTTCGTCCGCGTGCTGATGATGGTCGTCTGGCTGCGCGTGCTGGTCCGCCGCGAACTGCGCCCGATCGTCTGGAACCACCTCGACCGCGCGATGGTGCTGTGGGGCTTCGTCTCCGTCGTCACCGGCTTCCTGCTGGGCTGGACGCTGACCATCCTGATCAACCGCATCGGCACGGCGATCGACGGGTTGATGGTCTACTTCTTCTTCCGCAACCTGATCCGCAACCACGACGACCTCATCCGCATCGCCCAGTTCTTCCTGGCCAGCAGCGTCGCCGTGGCCCTGTTCTTCGTGTTCGAGAAGCAGACGGCTCGCAACATCTTCGGCGTGCTCGGCGGGGTGCCGGAGTACACGGACGTGCGCGGCGGCCGCCTGCGCTGCCAGGGCGCCTTCGCCCACGCCATCCTGGCCGGCTGCTTCTGGGGTGCCTTGCTGCCGTTCTACACCCTGCACGGCTGGCGCGGCCGCGGCTGGCGGCTGCCGGCCCTCGGGGCGGTCACCTCGGTGCTGATCGTCGCCATGTGCGCCTCGAGCACGCCGGTCATGGCGATCGTGTTCGGCGTGGGCGCCGCCGGCCTGTGGTTCGTGCGCGGCGCCACCCGCTGGCTGCGCTGGCTCGGCGTGTCGTGGCTGTGCGTGTTGCACTTCGCACTGATGAAGCAGCCGGTCTGGCACCTGCTGTCCCGCGTCGACCTGGTCGGCGGTTCGACCGGCTGGCACCGCTTCTACCTGTTCGACCAGTTCGTGAACCGCATCGACGAATGGGGCGCCGTCGGTGTCCTGGGGACCGGCCACTGGGGCCCCGGCATGCACGACGTGACCAACCAGTTCGTCGCCGAGGGCGTCGCCGGCGGCTTGGCCCGCTTCCTGGTCTTCGTCTGGATCGTCTGGCTCGGGTTCGCCGGCGTGTCGCGCAGCCTGCGCCTGCCCGAGGCGGGCCGCTTCTACCAACTGGCCAGCTGGGCGCTCGGCACCGCCCTGTTCATGCACTGCATGAACTTCATCGCCGTCACCTACTTCGAGCAGATCGTCGTGCTCTGGCAGATGACCCTGGCCGCCATCGGCTCGCTGACGCTGGTGCCGGGCGCGTCCTCCGTGCGCCAACTCGCCCATCTCAACGGCGATTGAGGCGCCGCCCGCAGGCGCCCACCCCCGACACCTTGCGGCGAGAATCGCCAGCGCCACGTCCCCGCACCGCCGCTCGGCGACGACTGGGCGGCGCCACGCATCGACGGGAAGTCGCACGGCTCGCGCGGATCGCGAAAATTCACGCGGAATCACGCGTGCGCCTGCCACAGGAAAACGCTTCTCCCGATGTAGGGCTCGCTCGCATCGACAGCCGATACCGCAAGAAGCTCGCCGCGGTGCCGTAGCACTGCCGAGCGAGGGAACTAGGAGCACTCTTCGTTTCGTAATCGCCGCCAGCCGCTCGCCACTCCCGATGTCTCGCCTGCAGCACCACCGCCCGATCCGCGTCGCCATCGACCTGGGCATGTTCCTGGCCGCATTGAGCCTCGCGGGCTGCTGGTCGGGCCACGCCGGGGAGAGTTTTCCCCAAGTCGTCGGCGAGATCGTCGGGCTCTGGCTGCTGTTCGCCGTGATCTGGCTGGCCATCGGCAGCCGCCTCGGCGTCTACCAGGTTTCGCCGAGCCGCAACCTGGGCGCCGCCTTGCGCCGCGGCCTCGAAGCCTGGGCCGCGACCTGGGGCCTCGCCGGGCTGGTCGCCGTGTCGACCTTCACCCACGCCGAGTTCTCGATCTGGCTGACCCTGGTCTACGGCGCCCTCGGCACCTGCCTCGGCCGCCTGGCCATCGCCGCGGCGGCCCCGCGCGAGCCGGGCGCCCGCGCGCTGATCGTCGGCGCCTGCCCGAGCGCGCGTGCCCTGTCGAACAGCGTCACCGAGTCGGGCCTCGAGGTCGTCGGCGTGGTGCCGTTCACCGGCGAGGACCCGGCGCAGATGGCGCCGCTGCCGACCATCGGGGCGGTCGCCGAGCTGCCGACCCTGCTGCGCGAACACGATGTCGAGGTGGCCCTGGTCAGCCCTTCCGACAGCGCGGTGACCGGCGAGCTGCACCGCGTCTTCCAGACCTGCGACGAACTCGAACTCGCCGTGCAGTACTTCCCATCGTTCCTCGACGTCGACCATCGCCGCATCGGCATGACCTGGAACGCGGCGCGTCCGGGCCTGAGCCTGCAGACGATCCACGCCCCGTCGTTGAGCCAGCTGCTGAAGCGCGCCATCGACATCGTCGGCTCGGCGGCCGGCATCCTGCTGCTGCTGCCGGTGTTCGTCGCCTGCGCGATCGGCGTCAAGCTGAGCAGCCCGGGCCCGGTGTTCTTCCGCCAGCAGCGCGTCGGCAAGTCGGGGCGCACGTTCGGCTGCCTGAAGTTCCGCACGATGCGCGTCGGCGCGCAGGCCCAGCAGGAACTGCTGCGCAGCAACAGCCTGCAGGACGGCCCGGCGTTCAAGATGGCGAAGGACCCGCGCATCACCGGCATCGGCCGCGTGCTGCGCAAGTTCAGCCTCGACGAACTGCCGCAGCTGCTGAACGTGCTGATCGGCGACATGAGCATCGTCGGTCCGCGGCCGCCGATCCCGACCGAGGTCGAGAAGTACACGTGGTGGCAGCGCCGCCGCATCTCGGTCAAGCCGGGCCTGACCTGCGTCTGGCAGGTCTACGGCCGCAATCGCGTGTCGTTCAAGCGCTGGGTCGAGATGGACCTCTACTACATCGACAACTGGTCGCTGTGGCTCGACCTCAAGCTGATCGCGCACACGGTGCGCGTCGTGCTGCGCGGCACCGGCATGTGAGCCGCGCGGCGGCGCCGACGCCGACGCCGACGCCGCCGGCCGTCACGCGCGCCGGCACAACGCTTCGATCTCGCGGATGGTCTTCGGCACCGCCGCCGTCAGCACCTGCGGCCCCTTCGCCGTGATCAGCACGTCGTCCTCGATGCGGATGCCGATGCCGCGCAGCTCGCTCGGCACCCGGCGATCGCGCGGGCCGAAGTAGAGGCCAGGCTCGACGGTCAGCACCGCGCCGACCGGCAACGGGGCCGGCCGATCCTGCGCGTCGAGGTAGGCGCCGACGTCGTGCACGTCGCGGCCGAGCCAATGGCTGGTGCCGTGCATGTAGAACGGCTTGTAGGCCTCCTTCTTCAGCAGCCGCGGCAACCGCCCGCGCAGCACGCCGAGCTCGACCAGACCGCGGGTCAGCGAGCGCACGCAGGTGCGATGGGCGGCGTCCCAGCGGGCCCCGGCGCGGCAGGCACGGATGCCGGCGAGCTGCGCACGCAGCACGACGCGGTAGACCGCGGCCTGCGCCGGCGTGAACGTCCCCGACACCGGGAACGTGCGCGTGATGTCGGCGGTGTGGCCGCCGAACTCGGCGCCGGCGTCGATCAGCAGCAGATCGCCACCGCGCAGCCGACGGTCGTTGTCGTGGTAGTGCAGCACGCAGGCGTTGCTGCCGCTGGCGACGATCGACGGGTAGCCGTTGCGCGGACTGCCGTGGCGGCGGAACTCCGCCTCGAGCACGGCCTGCACCTCGAACTCGAACAGGCCCGGCCGCGCCGCCCGCATGGCAGCGCAGTGCCCGGCCGCCGAGATCGCACCGGCCCGCTGCATCGCGGCCTGCTCGACCGCGTCCTTGACCAGCCGCTGCGCGGCGATCGCCGGCACCGGGTCGATCAGGTCCGGGTGCGCCGCCGGCTGCCGGCGACGGTGCTTCTTCGCCAGCTGCGCGAAGAGGTCGAGCAGCCGCCGGTCGAACGTCGCGTCGACGCCGAGGCGGTGGAACAGGCGCGTACGTCCCTCCAGCAGCTTCGGCAGCCGCTGCCACAGCTGCGCCACCGGGAACGCCGCGTCGACGCCGAACGTGCGCACGGTGCCCTTCGCGCCGAAGCGCTTGCCGTCCCAGATCTCGCGCGCCGGATCGCGCGGCCGCACGAACAGCACGGCGCGATGGCCGCGTTCGCGTTCGCGCCACGCCACCAGCACGGCGTCGGGTTCGGGGAACCCGGTCAGGTAGTGCAGGTCGGAGCCCGGGCGATACTCGTGCAGCACGTCGCCGTTGCGATGCACCTCGGGCGCCGTGGGCAGCAGCAGCACGCCGTCGCCGAGCCGATCGAGCAGCTGCTGGCGGCGGCGGCGGTGGACGAGAGGGTTCGGGTCGGCGTCGCGACTCACGTCGGCAGTGTGCCGCGGTGGCGGCGCCGGATCACGACTTCTGCGACATGCCGTCGACGAGGGACGCCTGCACACCGGTGCCGCCGCCCTTCTTCGTCACCATCAGGAACTCGACCGAGAAGTCCTCGCCGCCGATCGAGAACGGCACGTGGAAGCACAGGTCGTCGGTGACCGTGCGGCGCTGCAGGTCGTCGCCGATGTAGACGCTCGGCACCGAGATGTCGAACAGCGGCGCCTTCTGGAACAGCTCGGTCTTGATGTTGCCGCCGACCATGTTGGTCAGCTCGCCGATGGCGTCGACGAGGTCGGTGTCGGCCAGGCCTTCCGGCGAGTCCATCATCAACATCGCGGCGACCGCGCGGCGGGCCAGCGACTTCGGCAGGAACAGCGAGATGGCGCCGGTCAGGAAGCCGGCGACGCCGATGCTGCCGATGACCTCGGCGCGGCGGATCTGCGCCTTCTCGACGGTCACGTCGCCGGCGATGACGCGCAGGTTCATCATCGTGCGGAACACGTCGCAGGTGGCCTTGACGATGCAACGGCCGAGATCCTGGTCGAGCGACGCCGACGGCTGCGCCGCCTTGTACTCCTCGATCAGCTTCTCGATCGACTCCAGCAGGTTCGCGGTGCCGGCCGCCTTGCACAGCACGGTGCTGGCGCCGGCGTCCTTGCAGCGCTTCACCGTCTCCGCGTCCTCCATCGCGGTGAACACCACGATCGGCAGGGTCTTCTGGTTGCGCTTGCTGCGGAAGGTCTTGATGACCTCGAGGCCGTCCTTGTCGCGCAGCACGTAGTCCGTCAGGATCAGGTCGATCTCGGTGCGGATGAAGGCCTCGTAGGCGTCCATGACGCCGGTCACCGCGATCACGCGGTAGCCAGCTTTCTGGAAGTGGCTGGAGAGGACCTTGGTGAGCGTCGTGGAGTCGTTGACGAGCAGGATGGTGTCCAAGTGTTCCTCGCTCCCGCGCTCATCGACGGACACCCCGACGCAGCTTGACCCCGTCTGCGCCGCGACCGGCCGCCGCGATCAGTTGAACGGCACCTCGACGAAGACGTCGGGCTGGCTCCAACTGAGCGGCACGTCGACGTAGACCGGCACGAACCCGGCACCCGAGATCTCGAGGGTGACGACCGCCTCGTCCTGGGCCAGATCCGACGACAGCATCGCGCGATCGTTGCCGTCCTCGACGAACCCGACCTCGACGAAGGCGAGCTGGTACTCGTCGAGGAACACCCGCCCGGTGGCGTCCGCCAGGTAGATGTCGAAGAAGGGGCTCGGATAGACCACCCCGGACCACTCCTGGAAGGACTCGACCACCCGCACCGAGACGTCCTGCCAGACGAAGTTGGTGACCGGGTCGTAGACCTCGACCAGGATCGAGACCGGGCGCGCCGGCGGCGGCGGCGGGACCTGGACGGGGGCGCGGCGACCACCACCACCACCGCAGGCGGACAGCAGGGTGAAGAGGCAGGACGAGACGACCAGGGCAGTGCGGTTCATCGGCGTTAAGGGGGCGGCGCCCCCGCTTGCAGAGGCGCCGCATAGGGCAACCGACGTGCCGAGGGAACGGCGCGCCGGGCTCGATCGGACAAGAATGCCACCAGCGGCGGAAAGCGCTTCCGCGTGCCACGGCTTGTTCCTACGGTGCCGGCCTCGAGAGGCTGCACCTTCGTCGCACCGCACCGCATGGGCCCCGTGACACCGCTGTTCCCCGCACCGGCGCGCCGTTTCGCCCCGCAGGATCTCGATGCCGGCGACCTGCGCCAGCTCGAACCCCTGTTCGACGCCCTGAGCGCCCGCCCGCTCGACACCCTGGCGCAGCTGCGCGCGTGGCTCTGCGACGAGAGCGAACTGCTGTCCTGCATCGAGGGCGAGAAGGCCCGCCGCTACGTGCAGAAGACCCGCCGCACCGACGATGCCACCGCCCGCGACGCCTACCTGGCGATGGAGCAGCGGGTGATGCCGCGGGTGAAGGTGCTGGCCGATGCGCTCGACAAGCAGTTCCTCGCGAGCCCGGCCGTGCGCACCGGCGCCGGTGGCGACGAGCTGGCGATCGTCGTGCGGCGACGACGTACGCAGAGCGAACTGTTCCGCCCGCAGAACACCGAGCTGCAGCGCCAGGAGGCGGAGCTGCAGACGCAGCAGCAGGCGCTGATGGGCGCCATGACCGTCGAGTTCGACGGCCGTTCGCTGACGCCGCAGCAGATCGCGCCCTACTTCGAGCAGCAGGACCGCCGCGTGCGCGAAGGCGCCTGGCGGGCGTTGACCGCCGCGCGCCAGGGCCGCTGGGCCGAACAGGAACGGATCTACGACCGCCTGATCGCGCTGCGCACGGAGATCGCGCGCAACGCCGGCTTCCACACCTACACGCCGTACCGGTTCCTCGAGCTCGGCCGCTACGACTACGACGCCACCACCTGCCAGCAGCTGCGCGACGCGATCGCCGCCTGCGTGGTGCCGGCCGTGCGCGAACTCGACCGCCAGCGCGGCACGCGGCTCGGCCAGTCGAGCCTGCGCCCGTGGGACCTCGAAGTCGACCCCGACGGCGCGCCGCCGCTGCGCCCGTTCACCGACGAACCGCAGCTGATCGCGTTGTGCCGGCGCCTGCTCGCCGCCGTCGACCCGGAGTTCGCGACCTGGCTCGACGAACTGCACCGCCGCGGCCTGCTCGACCTGATGAGCCGCAAGGGCAAGGCGCCGGGCGGCTACCAGTACCAGTACGAAGACGACCGCGTGCCGTTCATCTTCGCCAACGGCGTCGGCGTGCACGGCGACGTGCAGACGCTGCTGCACGAGTCCGGCCACGCCTTCCACTCGCTGCTGTGCCGCGACCTCGACCTGCAGTCGCTGCGCGACTACCCGATCGAGATCGCCGAGACCGCCAGCATGTCGATGGAGCTGATGGGCCTCGAGCACCTGGCGCTCGTCTACGCGCCGGCCGACGCCCAGCGCGTGCGGCGGCGGCACCTGCAGAAGGTGCTGCGCACGCTGACCTGGATCGCCTCGATCGACGCGTTCCAGCACTGGGTCTACGCGCAACCGCTGCACACGCACGACCAGCGGCGCACGGCGTGGCTCGACATCTGGCGCCGCTTCGGCGACGGCACCGACTGGCACGGACTCGAAGACGCGCGGGCGATGCTGTGGATCCGCCAGGACCACCTGTTCTCGCACCCGTTCTACTACATCGAGTACGGCATCGCGCAGCTGGCGGCACTGCAGCAGTGGCAGCGCTACCGCCGCGATCCGGCGCAGGCGCTGAAGCGCTACCGGCAGGCGCTGGCGCTCGGCGGCAGCAAGCCGCTGCCCGAACTGTTCGCGGCGATGGACGTGCGTTTCGACCTGTCGGCGACGATGCTGCAGAGCCTGGTCGACGACGTGATGCGCGCGATCGCCGACACCTAGCCGACGCAGGTCCGCGCGCCGGTGCTCACGCACCCTGGCCGCGGTACCAGGCGAGCAGTTCCTCGATCACCGTCATCGCCTTGCCGTGGAAGTGGTTGTTCGCGATCACCACGGTGCGCACGGCGTCCTGCGCGATGCGGTCGATGCGCTGCTCGAGCTGCCGCACCTCGTCGGGCCCGTAGCGCCAGTCGTAGACCTCGTCGCGCGAAGCGCCCTTGCGGAACCATGCGCGGTTGCGGCCGTGCAGCCGGAAGTAGGCGAGCCCGCCCGGCGCGCGCACGCCGGTGACGTCGCGCGAGAAACCAGAGGCCATGCCGGGATAGTCGAGCTCGAGCGCGCCGAGCTGCAGGTCGGCCAACGCCGCCAGCGCCGCCGCGGCGTTCCACGACGCGTGGCGCACCTCGACGCACAGCGGCGCCGTGCCGGCGAACGCGTTCGCGAGGCGCGCCAACAGCTCGAGGGCGGCGGGACCGAACGCCAGCGAATGGTCGAACTGCGCCAGCAGCGCCAGCAAGCGCCCCGAGGCCGCCAGCGGCGCGAAGCCTTCGCGAACCTGCGCCACCAGCGCCTCGTCGAAGCGCCGTTCGTGCGTGAACGCCTGCGGCAGCTTCGCCGTGAAGCGCGTGCCGAGGTCGGCGGTGCGCTCCGCCCACGAGCGGCAGTTCTTCGCCGACGGCAATCCGTAGAACGTGCTGTTGATCTCGACGACGTCGACGCGCTGGGCGACCGCGCGCAGCGTGTCCTTGCAGTTGCGCGGGTAGACGACGTCCTTCCAGTCCTCGTAGGTCCAGCCGGCGACGCCGAACAGGACCTCGCGGCGCCGCCCGTCAGCCACGGGCCTTGCGGCGGTGCGCGTCGTTCTCCGCCATGCGCTCGGCGACCTTCTTCTCGAAGCCACGTTCGCCCGGCGTGAAGAACGTGGCCCCCTTCAGCTCCGGCGGCAGGCACTCGAACGCCGCGACGCCGGCCGCGGTGTCGTGCGCGTAGACGTAGCCCCTGCCGTGGCCGAGCTCCTTCTGCAGCCCGGTCGCGGCGTTGCGCAGGTGCAGCGGCACCGGATGCTGCGGACCCTTCTGCGCCGCTTCGCTGGCCGCCGTGATCGCGCGCATCACCGCGTTGCTCTTCGGCGCCGCCGCCAGATAGACGACCGCTTCGGTCAGCGGCAGGCGGCCTTCCGGCAGCCCGAGGAACTGCAGCGCCTGCTGGGCGGCGACCGCGACCTGCAGCGCCATCGGATCGGCGAGGCCGATGTCCTCGGCCGCCATCGCCACCAGCCGCCGCGCCGCGTGCACCGGATCGGCGCCGGCCTCGAGCGCGCGCGCGAGCCAGTAGACCGCCGCCTGCACGTCGGAGTTGCGCAGGCTCTTGTGCAGCGCCGACAGCAGGTCGTAGTGCAGGTCGCCGTCGCGATCGTGCTGCAGCGCACGATGCTGGAACGCTTCCGTCACCATCGCCACGGTGATCGTGTCGCCGTCGACGCAGGTCGCGGCACACGCCTCGACGCAGCCGAGCGCGCGCCGCGCGTCGCCGCCGGCCAGCAGCACCAGCCGTTCGACCGCGTCGTCGTCGATGCGCAGGCGCCGCACGCCGAGCCCGCGCTCCTCGTCGACGAGCGCGCGGCGCACCAGGCCGCCGACCGCCGGCGCCGGCAGCGGCTGCAGCGGCACCACGCGGCAGCGCGACATCAACGCGCCGGTGACCGCGAACGACGGGTTCTCGGTGGTGGCGCCGACCAGCACCAGATCGCCGCGTTCGACGTGCGGCAGGAACGCGTCCTGCTGCGCCTTGTTGAAGCGGTGGATCTCGTCGACGAACAGCAGCGTGCCGCGCCCGTCCTGCTGCCGCCGCACGCCCGCTTCGGCGACCGCTTCGCGCACCTGCGCGACGCCGCCGAGCACCGCCGAGAACGGCTGGAAGTGCAGGTTCGCGTGCCGCGCGATCAGCAGCGCCAGCGTCGTCTTGCCGACGCCCGGCGGCCCCCACAGCAGCAGCGAGCCGGCGACGCCCTTCTCGATCGCCGCGCGCAGGGCCCGCCCGGCGCCGACGACCGTCTCCTGGCCGAGGTACTCCTCGAGCGTGCGCGGCCGCATGCGCTCGGCGAGCGGCGGCAGCGGGGCCTTCTTCGGGTTCGGCGGCGCGTCCTCCGGCAGGTCGCGGAACAGGCTCACGCACCGCTCCGCTGCCGCTTGGCCTCGAACAGCAGCACGCCGGCGGCGACGGCCACGTTCAGGCTCTCGACCGGCGCCTGCAGCGGGATGCGCGTGCGCACGCTGGCGGCGGTCAGCAACTCGTCCGGCACGCCCGCGGCCTCGGCGCCGACCACCAGCGCCATCGGCTTCTTCAGGTCGACCTGCGTGTGCGCGCGTTCGCCGCCGCCGTCGGCGACGACCAGCTGCAGGCGATGGCGCTGGCAGAACGCGACGATCGCCGCCGCGTCGAGGCCGTGCAGCACCGGCAGGCGGAAGATCGAGCCCATCGAGCCGCGCACGGCCTTGTCGCGGAACGGATCGGCGCCGCCCTTCATGCTGAGCACGCCGGTGGCGCCGGCGGCTTCGGCGGTGCGCAGCAGCGAGCCGAGGTTGCCCGGATCGCGCACACCGGCGGCGACCACGACCATCGGCACCAGCGAGGTGCCGAGCAGCGCGCGTTCCTCGAGCCGCGGCCGCTGCAGCAGCACGGCGACGCCCTGCGGCGTGTCGAGTGCGCTGAGGCGCGCCAGCACGTCGTCGCTGCAGTCGAGGAACGTGCGCGCGCGTTCCTGCAGGCGGGCCTTCAGCGCTGTATCGGTGAGCCGCGGCGACACCGCCGCTTCGACCACGTCGAGGCCGGCGTCGAGCGCCTCGGCGACGAGGCGCACACCTTCCGCCAGCATGAGGTCGGGCAGGTCCCCGCTGGCCGCATCGCGGAAGCGTTGGATCGCGGGGTTCTTGCCGGACGAGACGGAGCGGTGCGCGGACGACATCGGACCGCAGACGGTAGCGAAAGGCCTGCGGCGATGCAGCGCCGCAGCCCGTCCCGTCACTTCTTCGCGGTCTTCGCCTTCTTCGCCGCCTTCTTGGCCACCGGCTTGGCCGCCGGCTTCTTCGCGGTGGCCGGCTTCTTCGCGGCGGCCGGCTTCTTCGCCGCGGCCTTGGCCGGCTTCGCGGCAGGCTTCTTCGCCGCCTTCGCCGGCGCCGCAGCCGCGCCGCCACCGCCCTGCAGCTCCGCCAGCTTGCTGCGCACCTGCTCGGCGTGGCCCGCGGCCTTCACCGTCGCCCAGTGGTGCGCGACCGTGCCGTCCGGCGCGATCAGCACCGTCGAGCGGATCACGCCCTCGACCTTCTTGCCGTACATCAGCTTGCTGCCGAACGCGCCGTAGGTCTTCATCACCGAGCGATCGGCGTCGGTCAGCAGCTTGATGCCGAGCTTGTACTTGGCGACGAACTTCGTGTGCGCGGCGGCGCCGTCGGCGCTGCAGCCGAACACTTCCGCGTCGAGGCCGTGGAACGCCGGCAGGGCGGCGGTGAACTCGCAGGCCTCGACCGTGCAGCCGGGCGTGTCGTCCTTCGGATAGAAGTAGAGAACGACCCAGCGACCGCGCAGGTCCTTCAGCGCGACGGCCTTGCCGTCCTGGTCGGGGAGGGTGAACGCGGGAGCAGGCGAACCGATCGTGAGCATCGGCGCATGTTCGGCACCGCCGCGGCACAAGCAAGCGCGGCGACGCGCGAACGCGCCCTCGCCGCACGCGGACGCCGAAGGCCGACGGCAACGAGACCACGCAGATCCGGAGTTCGTGGGCGCCGTCGACCAACGCGCGGCCGCAGCCGACGACCGAGGAACTTTGCACTGAGGCCGAGAAATCGCCGACCCCGCAGGCACCTTGCCGCGTAAGAGAAGGTCCACATCGAGTCTGCAAGGGTGCCGCACCGCGTGGTGCCGCAGGTCCAAGGCGCTGGTCGGGCCGCCAGCGCACTGTCCGTCGCACGGACCTGCGCACCGCTCCGTCCCTGGCTTCGCCGGGGATGGCCGCGGCGTGGCTTCGTTCGACCCCGAGAACGGAGCCGCCCATGAACGCTGCCGGTTGGGTCTTCATGACCCTGTCGCTCGCCGCCGTCCTGACCCTCGTCACCTGGTGCTACGCGCAGATCCTGCGCCGGCCGCCGGAGTGACCTTGCCCCGGAGCCAAGCATGACGTCCCCCATCGCCCAACGCCTCGACCACGGCGCCATCGGCAACGGCCGTGTGCTCGCCCTGGTCCGCCCCGACAGCGCCGTCGACTGGCTGTGCCTGCCGCAGTGGGACTCGCCGTCGGTGTTCGGCAGCCTGCTCGACCAGGAGCGCGGCGGCACCTGGCGCATCGACGGTCCACACGGCCCGCAGCGCGGCGACCTCGCCTACGCACGCAACACGAACGTGCTGGTCGGCACCTTCCACGACGGCGACGCCGCCTGGGAGGTCGTCGACTTCGCTCCGCGCATCCCGCACGGCCTGGACGTGCACGCACCGTACGAACTGGTCCGCCTCGTGCGCCCGCTGCGCGGCGCGCCGCGCATCCGCGTGCACTTCGACCCGCGCCCCGACTACGGCCGCGCGCCGGTGTCGCTGCTGCCCCACGACGGCGGCATCGACGTACTCGGCGGCCCGCAGCGGCTGCGGCTGTTCACCAACGCGCCGGTGCCGTTCGTGCTGGCCGGCCAGCCGTTCGTGCTGCAGGACCCGGTGTGGATGGTGCTGTCGCTCGGCGAACGCGACCGCCCGCCGGACCTCGCCGGCGTGCAGCGCCAGCTCGAACAGACGCTCGCCGGTTGGCGGGCCTGGGTGCGCAGCTGTGCGCTGCCACCGTTCCGCCAGCAGCACGTGCTGCGCTCGGCGCTGTGCCTGAAGCTGCACGCACACCTCGACACCGGCGCGATCATCGCGGCGACGACGACCAGCCTGCCGGAGGCGATGGGCACGCAGCGCACGTGGGACTACCGCTACTGCTGGCTGCGCGACGCCGCGTTCGTCGTCGAGTCGCTGCGCCGGCTGAGCCATCTCGCCGAGGGCGAGGCGTTCCTGCGCTTCCTGCGCGACGTCGCCGAGTCGGGCCCGCTGCAGCCCGTCTACGGCCTCGACGGCCGCCGCGAGCTGCACGAGCAGTTCCTGCCGCACCTCGCCGGCTACCGCGGCAACGGCCACGTGCGCATCGGCAACGCCGCCTGGCACCAGCAGCAGAACGACCTGATGGGCGAACTGCTGCTCAGCCTCGAGTCGCTGCTGTCCGACCCGCGGCTCGTGCACGACGAAGGGCCGGCGGTGATGCCGCTGATCGAACGGCTGGTGCGCGAGGCGATCGCCGCGGCGCCGACGCCGGACACCGGCATCTGGGAGTACCGCACGATGCTGAAGAACCACACGTTCTCGCGCGCCATGTGCTGGGCGGCGATCGAACGCGGGGCGCGGCTGGCGCGTCGCTTCGGCCGCAGCGACCTCGCCGACACATGGTCGGCGATCGCCGCGCGCGAACGCGACGAGGTGCTGAACCGCGGCTACAGCCAGTCGCTCGGCTTCTTCACGCAGGCGCTCGACGGCCAGAACCCCGACGCGTCGAACCTGCTGCTGCCGTCGATCGGCCTGCTCGACGCGCGCGACGTGCGCTTCACCAACACGCTGCGCGCCTACGAGGAACGGCTGGTCGAGCGCGGTTTCATGCTGCGCTACAAGAACGCCGACGACTTCGGCGAGACGACCAGCGCGTTCACCATCTGCAGCTTCTGGTGGGCCGAGGCGCTGGCGCTGTCGGGCCGCCTCGACGACGCCGTCGCCGTGTTCGACCGCATGGTCGCGCACTGCAATCCGCTCGGCCTGTTCAGCGAGGACGTCGAACCGACCACCGGCGAGCTGCTCGGCAACTTCCCGCAGGCCTACACCCACGTCGGCCTGATCAACGCGGCGACGACGATCGGCAACCTGCTGGCCGCGCGCGACGGCGTGGTGAGAGCGTGGGCATGAGCGGCCGCCTGCTGATCGTCGCCAATCGCTTGCCACTGACGCTGCACACGAGCGGCGGCGTGGTGCGCGTCGAGCCCAGCGCCGGCGGCCTCGCCACCGGCCTGCGCGGCCCGCACGAACAGGGCGAAGGCCTGTGGTTCGGTTGGCCGGGCACGCTGCACGGGCTGAAGGCCACGGTGCGCCAGGCGGCGCTGGCGGCGCTGCACGAGCAACGCTTCGTGCCGATCGAACTGAGCGCCGACGAGGTCGAGGGCTACTACAACGCCGTCGCCAACGGCGTGCTGTGGCCGGTGTGCCACTACATGGTCGAGCGCCTGCCGCTGGCGACGCCGGACTGGAGCGTCTACCGCGCCGTCAACGCGAAGTTCGCCGACGCGATCGCCGCGCAGTGGCGGCCCGGCGACGTGATCTGGGTGCACGACTTCCACCTGATGCTGCTGCCGCAGTTGCTGCGCGAACGGCTGCCGCAGGCGCGCATCGGCTTCTTCCTGCACATCCCCTTCCCGTCGTCGGAGGTGTTCCGCGTGCTGCCGTGGCGCGAGGAGCTGCTGCGCGGGCTGCTCGGCGCCGACCTGATCGGCTTCCACACGCTCGCCTACCTGCGCCACTTCGCCGCGTCGCTGCTGCGCCTGCTCGGCCTCGAGGTCGAGGTCGACCGCGTCGCCGTCGACGGCCGCGACGTGCGGCTGACGGCTTTGCCGATGGGCATCGACGTCGCCCACTTCGAAGGGCTCGCCGCGGATCCGACGCTGCAGGCCGAAGCCGCGCAGCTGCGCCAGCAACGCGGCGGCGGCAAGCTCGTGCTCGGCATCGACCGCCTCGACTACACGAAGGGCATCCCGCGCCGGCTGCTCGCGTTCGAGCGGCTGCTCGAACGGCGCAAGCCCGACGAGCCGCCGGTGCAGCTGGTGCAGGTGGCGGTGACCTCGCGCGGCGAAGTGAACGAGTACCGTTCGTTCAAGCGCTCGGTCGACGAGCTCGTCGGCCGCATCAACGGCCGCTTCGGCACGTCGAGCCACACGCCGATCCGCTACATGAACCGCGGCCTCGACAGCCGCGGCGTCGCCGCGCTCTACCTCGCCGCCGACGTGATGCTGGTGACGCCCCTGCGCGACGGCCTGAACCTCGTCGCCAAGGAGTTCGTCGCCACCCGCACCGACGGCGACGGCGCGCTGGTGCTCAGCGAGTTCGCCGGCGTCGCCGCCGAGCTCGGCGACGCGATCATGTTCAACCCCTACGACCTCGACGGCTGTGCGACCGCGATCGAACGTGCGTTGGCGATGCCCGAGGACGAACGGCGCCGGCGCATGGCCTCGCTGCGCGAAGCGGTGACGCAGCACGACGTGCACGGGTGGGTGCGCACGTTCCTCGGCGAACTGCAGGCGCCGGCCCCGGCGGCGGCGCACGAGCCCGGCGACTACACCGCCGCGGCGCAGGCGCTGGCGAAGGCGCGGGCGAGCGGACCACTGTGCGTGCTGCTCGACTACGACGGCTCGCTGGTGTCGTTCGCGGCGCGGCCCGAACTGGCGGTGCCGGACCCGGCCCTGCTGTCGCTGCTCGACAAGCTGGCGCACGCGGCCGACGTCGACGTGCACCTGGTCAGCGGCCGGCCGCGCACGTTCCTCGAACGGCACTTCGGCGCGCTGCCACTCGGCCTGCATGCCGAGCACGGCTTCGCCTGGCGGCTGCGCGGCGAGACGGCGTGGGCCAGCGCGTCGCCGCAGGCGCCGGAGTGGCGCGACCGCGTGCAGGCGCTGCTCGAACGCATCGCGCGGCACGTGCCGGGTTCGCACGTCGAGGTGAAGGAGCAGTCGGTCAGCTGGCACTTCCGCCAGGTGGATCCGGCCTACGCGGCGACCGTCGTCAAGGAGCTGCGCCTGCACCTGCTCGAGCTGCTGAGCAACCTCGCGGCGACCGTCGTCGAGGGCAACCGCGTGCTCGAGATCCGGCCGCAGAGCGTGCACAAGGGCCAGGCGGTCGCGCGGGCACTCGCCGCCTGGGCCCGACCGGTGCAGGCGCTGGTCGTCGGCGACGACCGCACCGACGAGGACATGTTCGTGGCGGCACCCGCGGACGCGATCACCGTGCGCGTCGGCCCGGGTGCCACCGCCGCGCGCCACCGCGTCGCCGACCCGAACGCCGTGCGCGCGCTGCTGCGCACGCTGCTCGGCTGACGGGTGGACGCGATCGCCCGGCGTCAGTCCTCGATCGCCACCTCGTCCCAGAAGCCGAGCCAATGGCCGACGGGGCGCATCGCCAGCCCCGGCTTCTCGTACGACCAGCCCTGCCGCTCGACCGTCCGGCCGCCGTGCACGACGTCGTAGAACTGCACGCCGTGCGGGCACTGCCGATCGCTCGGCGTGCGCTCGCTGGCGCGCAGCAGGTCCATGCGCACCGACGCGCGCGGGAAGTAGACGTAGCCGTCGACCTCGTGGGTCGTCGTGCTGTCGGCCAGCACGGTGCCGTTCCAGATCGCTCGCACCATGCGGCTCAGGATAGCGCCATCGGCCGCAGCGCTGCATGGCGCGGCAGCGGCCGCAACTTCGCGGTGAACGCGCGCAGGATCGGCGCCTCCTCGACGATCTCGAGGCCGGGGATGCGCTCGCGATCGCGCAGCAGTTCGCCGAACGCCTCGACCACCCAGTCGACGTGGCTCTGCGTGTAGACGCGGCGCGGCAGGCACAAGCGCACGAGGTCGTGGTCGGCGACGATCGCCTTGCCGGTCTGGCGGTCGGTGTGGCCGAACATCAGCGTGCCGATCTCGACCGAACGCACGCCGCCCTGCAGATAGAGCGCGCAGGCCAGTGCCTGGCCCGGCAGCTGCTCCGGCGGCAGGTGCGGCAGCATCGCACGCGCGTCGACGTAGACCGCGTGCAGCCCGGCCGGGCGCACCACCGGCACGCCGAGCGCGTCGAGGTGGTGCGCCAGGTAGGCGGCACTCGCCTCGCGGTAGTGCAGGTAGTCGGGATCGAGCACTTCGCGCAGCCCCTGCGCCAACGCCGCGAGGTCGCGCCCGGCGAGGCCGCCGTAGGTCGGGAAGCCTTCGGTCAGGATCAGCAGGTTGCGCACCTTCGTCGCCAGGGCGTCGTCGTCGACGCACAGCAGACCGCCGATGTTGACGAGTCCATCCTTCTTCGCCGAGATCATGCAGCCGTCGGCGAGCTCGAACATCGCGCGGGCGACCTGCGGCAGCGGCACCTGCTGCCACTCCGGATCGAGGCGGTGGATCCACCACGCGTTCTCGGCGAAGCGCGCGGCGTCGAGGAAGAACGGGATGCCGTGGCTGTGGTAGAGCGCGCTGACCGCACGCAGGTTCTGCATCGACACCGGCTGCCCGCCGACGCGGTTGTTGGTGATCGTCAGCAGGCCGAACGGCACCTTGCCGACCGGCTGCGCTCCGAGCCACGCCGACAGCCGCTCGACGTCGAGATCGCCCTTCCACGGCGCCTCGCTGCGCAGGTCGCGCGCCGCCGGCGACACGAAGTCGCGGGCCTCGGCGCCCAGGTACTCCACGTTCGCACGCGTGGTGTCGAAGTGCGCGTTGTTCGGCACCGACATGCCCGGCACGACGGTGACGCCGAACAGGATGCGCTCGGCGGCGCGGCCCTGGTGCACCGGGAACACGTGCTTGTAGCCCGTCAGGTCGCGCACCACCTGTTCGAGCTCGAAGAACGACGTGCTGCCGGCGTAGCTCTCGTCGCCGGTCATGATCGCCGCCCACTGCTGCGCCGACATCGCACCGGTGCCGGAGTCGGTCAGCAGGTCGATCATCACGTCCTCGGCGCGCAGCCGGAACAGGTTGTGGTGCGCGGCCGCGAGGATCTGCGTGCGCTCGCCCGGCGACGTGATGCGGAACGGTTCGATGGCCTTGATGCGGAACGGCTCGAGGACGGTCTTCACGCCGTGAGCTTCGGCGAGGCCACGGCCGGGTGCCGACTGGCCGTTCGGCGTAGGGCTCCGGCGCCGATGGTCGGAGCGTTCCGACCCGACTTCACTGCAGCAGCCAGCGCACGCCGGCCCCGCCCTTGCGCACGCGCCGCCGCGCCGGGTCGTCCTTCGGCACCCCATCGATGCTGCGCAGGATGTCGTCGGCGACGCGGCCGTCGAGGTAGTAGCTGTGCTCGATCAGCCCGCCGACGATCGCGCTGCAATCGACCTGCTCGACCTTGTCGGGCAGCATCGCGGCGCGGGCGGCGCCGGCACTGCCGAGGCGATCGGGGTTGCCCTTCGTGTAGTCGCTGACGTGCAGCGCGACGTCGCCGGTGTTGTGGTAGACGGACACCGTGCGCGCGATCTGGTGCAGGTCGCCCATCGGTTGCCCCGGTTCCAACACCGAGTCGTCGACGTCGGGCGCGCACAGGAACACGTGGTCGAACAGCCGCGGCAGCGACGAGCCCGGCGTGAACTCGCGCATGCGTTCGAGGGTGTTCTGCAGCACGTAGTTGCCCATCGAGTGGCAGAGCAGGTGCAGGTCCTGCGGGCAGGCGCCGCCGTTGGCGCGATCGGCCAGCGCCGCCAGGTGGTCGCGCAGCTTCAGCAGACCGCGCGCGAACGCGTAGCCCGAGCCCTTCGCCTCGCTGCGGTCCGACTTGTAGCTGACGAACGGCAACGCCATGCCGTCCGACGGCCAGCTGAACAGCACCACCGCCGTCTGCTGCTTCGGATCGCCGACGCCGTCGCGGTTCTGCATCACCTGCAGCGCCAGCGCCGAGCCGACCGCCGCTTCCCACGACACGTTGAAGCCGTGCACGAACACCAGCACGTCGCAGCGCTTCAGCATGTCGCGCTGCAGGTCGGAGAACATCGCCTTGCTGCCGAACTTCGCCTTCGGCTGGGCGGTGTCGCTGCGGTCGGCGTCGAGCTTCTCCAGGTAGGCCTCGATGCGCGCCTTCGCCGCGGCCTTGGTCAGCAGGTCGGCGAGCGCCGTGCCGGCGCCGGTGCCGAAGCCGGTGTCCTGCTGCAGGCAGCGCTCGACGTCCTTGTCGGCGACGTCGACGCTGAGCCAGCCGAAGCGCAGGTTCTCCATGCCGTCGCTGGAGAACGCGCGGCCGTAGCGGTCGGGATGCCAGCGGTCGGCGCCTTCGTGCGCGCGGTTGGTGGCGAAGTAGAGGCCCAGTTCCATCGCGGCAGTGTGCGCACACGACGTGAGCGATGCCACCAGTGTGTCGCGAGGTCGACGCCGAAGAAGCTGCAACTGGGACTGATGACTTGCGTGTTCCTGGCGGGCGAGGCCACGTGCCGTGCCGGCGAGGCATCACGGCCCGTGCCCACGCAAGTCATCAGTCGCCGCCGCCACCGCCGCCGCCACCGCACCCGCCGCCACCGCACCCGCCGCCTCCGCCACCGCAGCCGGAGGAGCCGCCACTGTCACCGCCGCCGCCACCACCGCTGTCGCCGCTGCTCCCCGCGTCGCCACCATGGCCTTGCCCGTCGCCATGCCCGTGGCCATGACCGTGACCGTGGTCCCCACCGTGCCCATGCACACCATGACCGTGCCCGTCGTGCACCGGCAACACCGGCGGCAGACCACTGCCGTGGCCATGCGCGTGGCCATGCCCATGCAGCCCGAGGCCGCCGACCGGGAAGCCACAGCCACCCGCCCCACCGCAGCCCGACTTCGCATCCGCACGCCGCCTCGGGTTGGCGCGGTTCGCTCGCTGCGCGATGCGCACGAACACCACCATCATCACGATTCCGAACAGGAAGACCCCACCGACGATCGTGATGCCGAGCGTCATCACCGAATCGGGTTTGCTCAGGTCGACGCAGCCGACGGTCAGCAGCAGCAACGCCGCCACGGCCGCCACGCGCGCCCCGCCGGCGAGCAGCGCACGCACACGCGCCTTCGACACGACCCAGTGCGAACGCGCATCGACCTTGCGCGGGATGCCGCCGCGGAAACGTTCGCTCGGCAAAGGCCACAGATCGGCCGGCGGTTCGCCGAAGTGCTCCCGATAGCTGGCCAGCGTGCGCGCATACCAGTCCGCGTACTTGGCGTCCTCGCCAGCACCGCCGCGCGTCGGCCCGTGGTGCAGTGGCCGCGGCAGCACCTTCGCGCAGAGATCCTCCCAGTAGGACTGCGTGTAGCAGAGGTGCAGGTGCCAGACCTCGTCGACGGCCGGCGACGGCGTCACCGGGTGGCCGGCGCGCATCGCCAGCCAGACGAAACGGAAGTACTCGGCGATCGCGCGCTGCGCGAAGGCGAGGCTCCAGCCGTTCTCGTGCGCGAGGCGCTGCGCGAACGACAAGGCGACCCCGGGTGGATCGATGCGGAACGAGACGAGGCGATCGAACAGGGCGTCGGGCACAGGTCCTCCGTGAGGCGGGGATCGTGGCGGATGGCCAGGGCGAGCGCCACCTGTCCGCCAGGCGCGATGCCAAGGAACCACCGCTCCCGTCGGAGCGGGGCTTCGGGCCCATAGTCCCGGCGAACGCGCCGCCGATAGCGCCGCGCATGCCACGCCTCGCCGTCGCCGCCGTGTTCGGCCTGTTGGCCCTCGCGTCCGCCCAGGAGCCGTTCCCGCTGCCGAAGCCGCGGCCGGCCCCGCCGCTGCTCGACGACGCGCAGACCGCGGCGCTGGCGAAGCGGCTGTGCACGGCGATCGACGCGCGCGACGTCGCCGCGGTGAAGAAGGCACTGGCCGACGGCGCCAACCCGAACGTCGGCATGGGCGCTGGCGAAGACGACACCGCCGGACGGACACCGCTGATCCACGCCGTGATGGTGCGCGACCCGGCCCTCGTGTCGCTGCTGGCGGCGGCGGGCGCGCGCCTCGAGAACGGCGACGCCGCCGGCCACACGCCGCTGATGTACGCGACGCTGCAGGAGGACACCGACATGGTGCGATTCCTGCTGCGCTTCGGCGCGCGGCCGGACGCCACCGACGGCGACGGCAACCGCGCGTCGGTGTTCACCAAGGACGCGCCGAAGCTCGCCGAACAGCTGCGCACGGCGGAAGCGCAGCACGCCGCGGTGATCGGCGCGATCGCCGACGACGACCTCGGCAAGGCGCGCGCGGCGATCGCCGACGGCGCCAGCCCGAACGCCAACGACGGCGTGCGCTGCGTGCTGCTGCAGGCCGCGCGCAGCGGCGACGTCGACACCTGCCGCGAACTGCTCGCCGCCGGCTGCCGCGCCGACCTGCTGCTGGTCGAAGGCTTCTCGCTGACGTCGCCGCTGGCGCACGCCGCCCAGTTCGGCGAGCTGCCGCTGCTGCAGTTGCTGCTGCAGCCGGGCCTCGGGCAACTGGCACTCGACGACGCGCTGGCCTGCGCCGTCGACCGCGACGGCGACGACCGGGCGGCGCGCGTGCAACTGCTGCTCGACGCCGGCGCCCGGCCACGCAGTTCGATCGACCTCGCCTCCGGGCCGCTGCAGCGCGCCGCCGCGCGCGGCGACCTGCCGACGATGGCGAAGCTGCTCGCCGCCGGCGCCGACCAGGACGCCGTCGACCAGGCGCTCGCGAGCGCCGCCAGCAGCGAGGACGCCGACGTCGCGGTGGCGACGGTGCGCGCGTTGCTGGCGATCGGCGCCGACGCCTCGCACGAGCAGTTCCAGACGACGACGCTCGGCGCCGCCGGCAAGCACGGCCACCAGGCGGTGCTCGAGCTGCTGTTCCCGAAGTGCAGCGACAAGGTGCTGAGCCTCACGGTGGCGCAACTGGCGCGCGAAGGGTCCGCCCCGGCGCTCGCCTGGCTGTGCACCAAGGGCAAGGGCCGCATCGACTTCCAGGACGCACCGACGCCGTTCGATCCGCCGCTGCAGGCGGCGATCACCGAAGGCCATCTCGAGTGCGTGAAGGCGCTGCTCGCCGCCGGTTGCCCGGCCGAACAGGCGCCGGGTTTCTCGCACGAGACGCCGCTGGTCGCAGCACTACGCGCTGGCAACCGCGAGGCGATCGAACTGCTGCTCGCCGCCGGCGTCGATCCCGGCAAGGTCTGGGAAGCGCCGCTGCGCCGCCCGCAATCGGCGCTCGACGTCGCCCGCGAGATCGGCAACGACGAGTTGCTGGCGCTGCTGGCGGCGACCTTGCAGAAGAAGGCCGATCCGGAGGATCCGCTCGGCACCACGCTGCGCCTCACCGGCCTGCGCAGCGAGGACAGCGGCAAGTTCCACGAGCTGCGCTACACCAACACCGAGACCAACCGCGCGCAGAAGGTCTACCTGCGCAAGAAGGTCGAGCGCTACGGCGACCTCGCAGTGCAGGAGATCTGGTCGCTCGGCTACGACCAGCCGACCGCGCCGAGTGCGGAGCTGCTGCAGAAGGTGTTCCAGCGGCGCTACGGCCTCGGGGGCCTCGTGCTCGAGCAACCGAGCAAGGAACAGCCGAACTGGCGCATCCGCTTCCGGCTCAGCGCCGCCGTCGACATCACGCCGAAGGACCTCGCCAAGTACTGCGACCTCGCCCAGGATGCGGGCGACTCGCTCGAACGCGAACTGAACCCCGGCGCGGAGGACACACTGTGAACCCGTTCGTCGTCGTTCCCATGTTGCTCGCGGCGACGCTGCTCGTGCTGCCGCAGGATCCCGACGCCGCGCAGAACGGCGAGCGGCTGCAACGCACGCTGCGAGCGAGCAAGCTGAACTTCGAGAAGACCCCGAGCGGGCGCAGCTATCAGCTGACCTACGACCACGCGAAGGGACGCAAGCAGGTCGTGTTCGTCGCCATCGCGGCGAACCGGCCGCTCGACCTCGTCGCGCACGGCGTCTACACGACGGTGTGGCTCGGGGACGCGCCGCCGGACGCGGCGGTGATGCAGAAGGTGTTCAGCAAGAGCAAGAAGCTCGGCTCCTTCTACCTGTTCGAAGGCGAGCGCTCGTGGTCGATCCGCTTCGGCGTCTCGTTCGACGCCACCGGCCTCGCCGAGGGCTCGATGACGCAGGAGCAGGCGACGGCGCGGCTGAAGGAGACGATCGAGTTCGTCAACGCCGTCGGCGAAGAAGTCGACGCGGAGCTGAACGGCGACCGCGACGTGCGCTGACGACCCGCCGCGGCCGGTGTCGCGCCGCGCAACCTGTGGCGCCGATCGCGCGAACACCGTGCGACCGCGAACGGGTCCGAGCGCACGCAACCGCTTCCCCGGATATCCTGCCGCACTCCGCACGATCGCTTCGCCCGCCGCCGATGCCTCCGTCCGACGACGCACCGAACCAACCGACCGGGAGCCCCGACCGCCCGGACGACGCGACCACGTCGGCACTGTTCCGCCTGCTCTACCAGGAGCTGCACGCGCTGGCGCAGGGCTACCTGCGGCGCGAGCGACCGTGGCACACGCTGCAGGCGACGGCGATCGTGCACGAGGCCTACGTGCAGCTGTCGCGCGGCGGCGAGCGGCCGTGGCGCGAGCGCGACCACTTCCTGGCGACGGCGGCGCGCGCGATCCGGCGCGTGCTGGTCAACCACGCCGAGGCGCACAAGGCGCAGAAGCGCGGCGGCGGCGGCCCGCGCGTGTCGCTCGACGACGCTCCCGAACAGGCGACGCCGACGAACGGCGTCGACGTGCTGGCCCTCGAGGAAGCGCTGGCGCGGCTCGAGCAACTCGACGCGCGGCAGAGCCGAATCGTCGAGCTGCGCTTCTTCGGCGGCCTGTCGGTCGACGAGATCGCGCGCCTGCTCGGCGTGTCGCCGCGCACCGTCGACGGCGACTGGGCGATGGCCCGCGCCTGGCTGCGCGCCGAACTCGGCCGCGACGGGGTCGCGTGACGCCGGCGCGCTACGCCCGGCTGCGCGAGCTGTTCCTCGCCGCGCGCGAACTGCCGGCGAACGAGCGCGCGCCGTTCGTGCAGCAGCAGACGGCCGGCGACGACGAACTCGCCGCGGCCGTGCAGCAGCTGCTGCAGAACGACGCCCCCGACGCGTTCCTGGCGACACCCGCCCTCGGCCGCGACTTCGCGCTGCCGGAGCCGGACGCGCTGCACGCGCAGTCGCTGCCGCCGGGCACGCCCGAGTGCTTCGGCACCTACCGCCTGCTCGGCGTGCTCGGCCAGGGCGGCATGGGCATCGTCTACCGCGCGCTGCAGCAGTCGCCGCCGCGCGAGGTGGCGCTGAAGGTGCTGAAGCCAGGCCTCGCCGACGCGAAGCACCTCGCGCGCTTCCGCTTCGAGGTCGAAGCGCTCGGCCGCTTGCAGCACGTCGGCATCGCCGCGATCCACGACGCCGGCACGTTCGACCAGGGTGCGGGTCCGCAGCCGTACCTGGCGATGGAACTGGTCGACGGCCGGCCGCTGCTCGAGCACGCCGACGCGGCCGGGCTCGATCGCGCGGGCCGCCTGCGCCTCGTCGCGCAGATCGCCGACGCGATCCAGCACGCGCACCAGCGCGGCATCGTGCACCGCGACCTGAAGCCGGCGAACGTGCTCGTCGACGCGAGTGGCCAGCCGAAGGTGCTCGACTTCGGCATCGCCACCGCGCGCTCCGCCGGCGACGTCGACGTGACGCGCACCACCGACGCGCGCACGCTGCTCGGCACGCTGCCGTACATGAGCCCGGAGCAGCTCGGCGCCGAACGCCGCGCCGTCGACACGCGCACCGACGTCTGGTCGCTGGGCGTGCTCGCGTTCCAGCTGCTGACCGGCCGCCTGCCGTTCGTGTTCGACGGGCTGTCGCCGCTGCAGGCTGCGCGCGTGGTCACCGAGCAGACGCCGCCGACGCCGGGCGACGTCGACGCCCGCCTGCGCGGCGACGTGTCGACCATCGTGGCGACGGCGATGGCCAAGGACCCCGAACGCCGCTACGCGGGTGCGGGCGAGCTCGCCGCCGACGTGCGCCGGTTCCTCGCGCACGAGCCGATCGCCGCGCGGCCGCCGGGCACGTGGCTGCGGCTCGTGCTGTTCGCGCGCCGCCATCGTGCGCTCGTGCTTGGCGCCGCCAGCACCGTGCTGGCGCTCGGCATCGGCCTGTACGCGACGCTGCAGGCACTCGACGACGCCCGCAGCGCCTGGGCCGTGGCCGAGAGCCGCCGCGTCGTCGCCGAGACGCAGGCGCAGCGCGCCGAGGCCGTGCGCGGCTTCGTGCTCGGCATGCTGACGCGCATCGATCCGCGCGCCGGCGACGGCGACTACGGCGCCGACCGCCTGCTGGCCGCCGCCGCGCGCGAACTCGAATCGCGCTTCACCGCGCATCCGGACCTCGAAGGCGAACTGCGGCTCGTGCTCGGCGGCGTGCTGCGCCTGTTCGGCCGCTACGACGAAGCGCGTCGCCAGGTCGACGCCAGTGTCGCGCTCTACACGCGGCAGGACGGCCCGGCGGCGCCGACGACGCTCGGCGCACGCTGCGAACAGCTCGAGCTGTTCCTGCATCGCAACGACCCGGCGACGCTGACGACGCTGCCAACTCTGATCGCCGACTGCGAACGCGTGCTCGGGCGCGAGCACGAACGCACGCTCGCCTGCCGCCACGCCCACGTGCGCTGCCTGCTGGCGGACGGCCGCTACGCCGAGGCCGGCGCCGCGATGCAGCCGCTGCGCGACGCCTGCGACCGGCTGCCCCAGCTGCCGCCGGATCTGCGCCTCGACGTCATCCTCACGCACGCCGACTGCCTGCTGGCGAACGGCGACGCCCAGGGCGCGCTCGACGTTCTCGTCGCCTGCGTCGCCGACAGCCGCAGCCGCCTGGGCGACGACGATCCGACGACGATCGACGCCATCCAGTCGCTGGCGATGCTGCTGCTGGGGCACGGCGCCACCGAGCGCGCTGCGCCGCTACTCGAGGAGGTGCGCCGCCACCACGCAGCGCGCTTGCCGGCCGCACATCCCTTGGTGCTGCAGAACGAGCACAACCTCGGCATGCTGGCGGTCGAGCAAGGCCGCAACGACGACGCGATCGCGCACCTCCGCCGCGCCGCCGACGGTCGCCTGCTGGTCTTCGGCCCGAGCGACTTGCATCGCCTGACGTCCCTGCTGAGCCTCGCCAACGCACTGAGCCGCGCCGCGCGCGCCGCCGAAGCGGCGCCCTTGTTCGACGACGTGCTGCGATTGCTCGGCGACGGCCTGCCCGGCAAGCCTTGGTTCCAGCCGACCGCGCGCGGCTACCGCGCCTTGAACCTCGCGCGCCTCGGCGACACGACGCGTGCGCTCGCCGAGCTGCAAGCGAGCGTCGACGCGTTGACGGCGATCGAAGGAGCCGACGGAACGCGCACGCAGCGGTTCCAGGGCTACCTCGAGCAACTGCAGGCGCGCGAACGTTCGCCGCGCTGACGTTCGGCGTCGAACGGATCGTCGCCGAAGCCCTGCCGGCGACGTGGTCTGCCCGCGCCGGCTCGCCGTCGCGCGCCGCCGACTACAGCGAACCGAGCGTCAGCTGCAGGCCGTTCGAGCTGCGCACCGCCTGCAGGACTCCGCTGGCGGCGAACTCGACCTGCACGAACTGCTGGCGGAGGACGCCGCCGACCAGCTGCGGATCGTTCGGGATCGCCAGCGTCGTGCTGACGCTCGTCGTCGAAGCACTGGCACCGGGCACGAACGCCGTCACGTCGGGCGTGACCAGCAGTTCGCAGCCGGCCTGGCCTTCGGGCAGCAGCGTCGGCCACGGCAGCGCCAGCGCGGTAAGGCCGTAGACGCAGAGGTTCACGGTGTTCGGCGCGATGCCGCTGCAGCTCGCGGTGTAGATCGTGCCGACGTACGGCGTCGTCGTCGCGGCGAGCGCCAGCGGGCCGGCCGAGCTGCTGCAGCGCGGACCGTAGGCGACCGCGGCGCCGGGGAACGACGGGAAGCGCACGACGAAGGCCTGCTCGCAGCCGGATGGGTTGATGCCTTGGCCGACGATCGTGCGGCCGTCGGCCGACACGTCGGTGGCGACCACCAGCTGCCAGCCCGCTAGCTCGTTGGCGAGGCCGTAGTTGGTGACCAGCTCTTCGCGCAGGTCGACGAAGTCGTTCGTCGCCGTCCACAGGAAGGCCCGTGTTCCCGGCTGTCCGAAGATCAGGTAGTCACCGACGACGACGGTGCCATCGACGTTGGTGCTGCGAGAGTAGGACGCATCGGCGAACGCGACCCCCGCGTCGAGCAGGACGACGCCGGTCGTCGCCTCCCAACGGAACGCGCGCAACCGCGACCCCGCGGTCGTGTAGCCGACGGCGACACTGCCGTCGGCGGACAGCCCGGTGACGCCCTCGCCGCCGGACTCGCTGGTCAGCAGCGTGGTGCCGTTCGCGGTCACCAGCACGGCCGCGTAGGTGTCCGCCCCGGTCGGCGACGTCGTCGGCCGGCGCGTCAGGCCGCCCAGCACCTGGCCGTCGCCGCTGATGGTGTTGAAGTAGAAGTAGCCCTCGGGGAACTGCGGATCGCGCGGCAGCGTCTGCCGCGGGCCGAAGATGCCCTGCGGCCAGCGCACCATGTCGCCTTCGCCCGGATAGAGGCCCTCGATGCCGACCAGCGTGGTGCCATCCCAGGCGCAGCCGAACAGGATCCGCGTCTGCTGGCCGAACCCGTTCTGCAGCCACGGCGACAGGTCGATCGCGCCCGACGCCGCGGTCCAGCGCCACGACTCGCCGTAGATCACCGAACCGTCGAACGACATGCCGACGACCGGGTAGTTGCCGGGCAAGTTCGTCTGGATCACGGTGGTGCCGGTCGCGGCCGTCCAGCGCGCCGCCTGGCGCGGCACGGCGTCGACGACGAACCCGGGCGAGTAGACGACGGTGGCGACGACGTTGCCGTCGGCGCTGACGCGCACGCCGGACCAGCCGCTGGTGCCGCTGAGGCCGCAGAAGTTCGGGTTGCTGCCCGGCGTGGTCGAGGTGCCGGGGATCGGCGTGAACTGCGCCTGCTGGGCCGGCAGCGCCGCAGCGACCGCGAGGCCCGCAGCGAGCGCGAGCGGAAGGGAGACGGTGAGGACGTTCATGGTCGGTTGCGGTCGGGTTGGTTCCGGCGTGGTGGGTCCCGGCGAGGCGCCGCGTGGTTCAGAACTCGAACTGCAGCACGCGGCCGCCGTAGACCAGTTCGCTGGCGAACGGGTTGAAGACGTCGCCGCGCAGCGACACGACCGGCTCCGGCAGCGGCGGCAACGGCGCGACCGTCAGCTGCTGCCCCTGCGACAACAGGAACGTCGGCCCGGCCGACGTGAAGTCGATGGACAGCGCCTGCGTGGTGAGCACGGCGCCGACCAACGCGGGGTTGAACGGCGTCTCGATCGGCGCCGTCCGATTCACGGCGATCGGACCGGCCACGATCTGCTCGGCCGGCACGATCAGGTCCACGCTCGGCCACAGGGTCGCGCAGATCCCTGGCAGGGCGATCGGCGACGTCTGGGCACCGACGAGGAAGAAGCCGGGCAGGCCGAGCGGCGACGAGAACGCCGACAGGTTCCACTGCAGCGTCGGCTGCAGGCCGACGCCCCAGAACGAGCTCAGGCTCGAGTTCTGGATGTACGGCAGCAGCCCGGCGCTGCAGCCCTGGCCGAGGTTCAGCGGCGACAGTTCGTTGCCGTTCTCGCCGTAGGCGTCGGCGATGTGCGTCAGGCTGCCGGAGATCGTGCGCACCTCGACGACGAGGGCGAGCGTGCCCGAGTAGGCGAACGGCACCGCGAACTGGATGTCGAGGTCGAACGCGTTCGGGCTGCCACTGCCGTTGACCCAGTCGGGCAGCTGCACGTTGCCGCCGGTCACCACCTGCACGGCGGCGGGGCCGAGGTTGGCGGCGAAGTCGGCCGTCACCGACTGGAGGTCGATCTCGCCGACGAAGACGTCGACGGTGATCGGCTGCGACGTCGCGATCGGCAGCACCGGCAGCGTCTCGTCCCGGCGAAGGCGGATGCCGCGGATCAGACGCGGCGGGCCGAGCAGGTCGCCGTGCACCTGCTGCCAGCGCGTGTTGAACGCGTCGATCGCCGGCAGCGCCTGGTTGCCGGGAGTCGCCGCCAGCGTGGCCGGCGAGGTGAGGAAGTTGCCCTGGGCCCGCAGCGAGGCCGTCGCCAGCAAGGCGAGGGCGGCGAGCGCGACGGGGCCAGGACTGCGGACGGGCGACGGACGGAGCGACAGGTTCATGGCAGGAGGAGGTGCAGGGGTTGGGCTTGGCGAGTTCGGGACGGCGTTCGGCGAGAACGGGCATCCGGAGTCGTCCGCAGGAAGTCGGCGCAGGCGACGCAACGAGCGCGACGATTTCTCGCGCGGCGCGGCGTGGTGCAGAACCGCGGCGGCGACCGAATCTCCACGGATGCCGTCGTTGACCGTCCACGAACGCGCCGACATCATCGGGCGGTCCGCTTCCTCCAGGTCCGGGGCACTCGTCCGCCGCCGCATGCGATTCGTCGTGCAGGTCAAGATCCGCCGCGCAGGCAATGCCGCCGTGCTGGCGCAGCAGTCGCTGTCGCTGGCCAGCGGCGGCGAACTGACGTTCGGCCGGGCGGCCGACAACGACATCGTGGTGCCGGACCCCGAACGGCGGGTGTCGAGCCATCACGGGCGCATCCGCTGCGACGACGCCGGCACCCTGCACGCCGTCGATGCCGGCAGCCTGAACGGGACGCGGCTCGGCGGCCAGCCGATCGACGGCGAGCGCGGCGTGCCGCTGGCGAGCGGCGCCGTGCTGACCTTCTGCGACTTCGAGCTGCACCTCGACTTCGCACCGGAGGCGCCGCCGATGCCGACCAGCGCCGTCGAAGCGCACGCCATCGACGCGCCCGGCAGCCACGGACTCGCCGCCACCAGCCTCGCCGCCCTGCGCGCACTCGCTGCCCGCTTCGTGCCGTGCGGCTCGCTGGAGACCGACGCGGACGTGCAACGTCTGGCGACGGCCCTCGGCACCCTGGTCGATGCGGCCACCCGCTGGATCGCCAGCAGCGTGCAGAGCCGCGTCGTGTTCGAACGCGAGTTCGGGGCCGAGGTCACGATGCTGTTCCAGCGCAGCAACAACCCGCTGAAGGAACTGCCGCCGCACGAGCTGAACCGCTTCCTGCTGGATTGGCGCGAAGCGACGCCCGACGCCACCCGACAGACCTACCTCGAAGGGCTGCTGCACGACCTGGCCGAACACCAACTCGGTGTGCTCGCCGGCGTTCGCGACGCGATCGGCGACATCGTCGCCCGGATCGCGCCGGAGCGGGTCATGGCCGTCAGCAGCCAGGAAGGCGGCTGGTCCCTGGCCTCCAAGTCGGCGCGGGCCTGGGCCACCTACGAGAAGCTGTACGCCGAGCTGGTCCACGAGCGCGACAAGCTGTTCCACGAAGTGATCTCCCCGGCGATCCAGCAGGGCTACCTGCAGCGCCACGAACAGCAGAAGAGCTCACCACCGCAGGCGCCGAACGCCGATTCCGGCCCTCCCTGAAGACCTCCACCATGTCGTCAGCAGACCCCCTCCTGCGGCGTCGCCGCCGTTCCTCGCCAGCCGCCGTCGTGATCGCGGCAACCTTCTCGCTGGCCGCCTGCGCCAGCGGGCCGCGCACGGTCGAGGTGCTGGCCCAGGGTGCGGCGCAGCTCAACCCGACCTTCGACGGCCAGCCGAGCGCGGTGAACGTGCGGCTGTTCCCGCTGGTGGCCAAGGAAGCCTTCGAGAACGCCACCGACCAGGACCTGCAAGCGGACCCGCCCAAGCTCGAAACCACCAGCTGGGTGGCGCCGCACAAGGAAGCCGTCGTCTACGTCGGCCAGCGCAACTGGGTGACGATCGAACTGCAGCCGCAGGTGCGCTTCGTCGGCGTGCTCGGCCTGTTCAACGAGTCGACCGGCACCCACCGCGTCGTCGTCGAAGCGTCGAAGCTGGCGAGCGAGAAGCTGGTGTTCGAGCAGTTCTCGATCGGGCTGCAGCCGCGAGCCGCCGAGGACCGCAAGTGACCGGGGCCGGCGACCGGGTGGTCTGGGACGAGGGCATGATGCTCTCCCCCCAGCACTTCCAGCAGTGGGAACGCTGGCTGCACGGCGAGCTGCAGGGGCGCAGCGGCGGCGGCGGCACGTTCCCGCACGGGTTCCGCGCCTGCGAACTCGACCGCCAGGCACTGGCCGGCGGCACGCTGGCCGTCGTGCACTGCGCCGGGCTGCTGCCCGGTGGCACGGTGTTCCGCTGCCCGGAGGCCGATGCGCTGCCGCCGGCGCGCAACGCCGCCGAGCGCATGGGCCCGAACCAGACCAGCCTGCTGGCCTACCTGGCGCTGGCGAGGCCGGTCGCCGGCGCCGCCAGCTACAGCGATCGCGCGCCGATGGCGCCGTTCGAACGGCGTCGCCTCACGGTGACGGACCTCGCCCGCCCCGAATCGACGCGCGAGATCGTCACCGCCCGGCTGCGCCTCGAGCTGCGGTTCGAGGGCGAGAACATGGACGGCTACGACACGCTGCCGATCGCGCGCCTGGTGCGCGGCGCGACCGGCGGCCTCGAGCTGGCCGACGACTTCATGCCGCCGGCCACGACCATCGCCGCAGCCCCCCTGCTGGTGTCGGTGCTGCGCCAGGCGACCGGCATGCTGGCGCAGAAGTGGACCGAGCTGGCCGGCAAGCGGCGCGGCGGCGGCGGTCTCGCCGAAGCCCAGGGCATCCTGCTGCTGCACACGCTCGGCGGCAGCCTGCCGGTGCTGAAGCACTGCCTGTCGCAGCCGACCATCGCCCCGGAGGCGGCCTACCTCGAACTCGCGCGGCTGACCGGACTGCTGTGCACGTTCCACCCGCGGCTCGGCGCCCCCGAGATCCCGGCCTACGTGCACGACGCGGCCGGTCCCGGGCTGCGGCGGCTCGCCACGATGCTGCAGGAACTGCTCGGCGACGCCGCACCGACGCGCTGCACGGAGATCCCGCTGCAGCGCGACGGCGACTCGATGTATTGGGCGAAGATCCCGTCGCCCGACCTGCTGACCGGCGGCCGCCTCTACCTGTCGGCCCGCGCCGAGGCGCCGGAGACCGAGGTCCAGCTGCGGCTGGCGACGCTGCTGAAGATCTCGTCGCGCGATCGCATCCACGACCTGCTGATCCGCGCCGTGCCGGGCCTGCTGCTGCGCGTCGTGCCGCAGCCGCCGGCGTCGATCCCGGTGCAGCCCGGCCGCAGCTACTTCGTGTTCGAGCCGGTCGGTGAGCACTGGGACGCGATCCAGCAGTCGCTGACGCTGGCGTTCCACGTGTCCCCGGGGCTCGACCGCCTCCATCTCGAACTGTTGGCCGTCAAGGAATGACCCCGATGGACGCCACTGCCACGCCACCGAAGCGCCTGCCCGACCTCTGCGCGGAAGCGTTCGCCTACGCGCTGGCCCTGCGTGGCGCCCAGGATCCCGGTGGCCCCGAACCGGTCCGACAAGCCGCGGCCCAGATCCTCGAGCGACTCGCCAACCAGGCGCGCGAACAGGGCGTCGACTCGACGCACGTCGACCACGCGCGCTACGCCCTGTGTGCGCTGCTCGACGAGACGGTGCTGACCTCGAAGTGGGAGTGGCGCACGCAGTGGCTGAGCAAGCCGCTGCAGATGGTCTACTTCCAGGACTTCACCGCCGGCGAGCAGTTCTACCGCCGGCTGGAGACGCTGCGCGAAGCCAAGTCGCCGCGCGACGTCGACCTGGTCGAGGTCTACGCCCAGTGCCTGGCCGTCGGCTTCCGCGGCAAGCACGCGGACGTCGCCGGCATGCAGAAGATCGCCGAACTGCTGGACGGGCTGAACCGCGACATCCGCACCGCCCGCGGCGTCGAGAGCCGCGCGTTGTCGGCGCCGTTCCAGCGCGAGACGGCGCTGCCCGAACGCATGCGGCGCATGCCGGTCTGGCTGCTGGTCGCCGCCGGGGCCGGCTTCCTGCTGCTGCTGATGCTGCTGCTCGACACCATCCTGGCGTCGCAAGCCGCCGACTTCCTGGCCGGTCGCGACGGAGGCGAACGATGATCAAGCGCGTGCTCGCGGCGCTGCTGCGCCCGCTGGTGATCCAACTCGGCGGACTGCTGCTCGCCTCCGCGGTGATCTTCTACGGCGGCCGCGCGCTGCGCAGCGTGCTCGGCCTCGGCGACGGCGCGCTGCTGGCGCTGGTCGGCGTGGTGTGGCTGCTGGCGGCGGCGGTGTTCGTGCTGCGGCGCGTGCAGGCGCAGAAGCGCGCGCGCCTGATCGAGGACCGCCTGCGCGGGCAGGCCCGCGAACAGAAGGCCGCGGCGCGCCCGGACCGCCGGCCGCAGATCGAAGCGCTCGAGCACCAGCTCGAAGAGGCGCTCGGCGCCCTGAAGTCGTCGAAGATGGGCAACGCCGCGCTCTACGCGCTGCCGTGGTACGTGATCATCGGCCCGCCGGGCTCCGGCAAGACCACGCTGCTGCGCGAATCGGGGCTGAGCTTCCCGCAGCTGACGCACGGCCGCGGCGTGCGCGGCGTCGGCGGCACCCGCAACTGCGACTGGTGGTTCACCGACGCCGGCATCCTGCTCGACACCGCCGGCCGCTACACGACGCAGAGCGAGGACCGCGAGGAGTGGCTGTCGTTCCTCGAGATGCTGAAGAAGGCGCGCAGCAAGAAGCCGATCAACGGCGCGCTGATCGCGATCAGCATCGCCGACGTGCTGCAGGCGACCGACGAGCAACTGGTCGAGCACACGCGCCGCGTGCGCGAACGGCTGGCCGAGCTGACCGAGCGCCTCGAGCTCGTGTTCCCGGTCTACCTGCTGTTCACCAAGTGCGACCTGCTCGACGGCTTCGTCGAGATGTTCGGCACCTACGCCAAGAAGGAGCGCACGCAGGTCTGGGGCTTCACGCTGCCCTACCTGCAGACCCAGGGCGACGCGCTCGTGCAGCGTTTCGACGCCGAGTTCGACGCGCTGTACCAGCGGCTCGGGGCCGAGCGCCTGCACCAGCTGACGACGACGAAGTCGCAGGACAAGAAGCGCAAGGTGTTCTCGTTCCCGCTGCAGTTCCTGCTGGCGCGCGATCGCCTGCGCGAGTTCGTGACGCAGCTGGCGCAGCCGAACCCGTACCACGAGAGCTCGGACATCCGCGGCTTCTACTTCACCAGCGGCACGCAGGAGGGCAAACCGCTCGACCAGATCCTGCGCACGATGCGGCTCGCCTCGGGGCTGGCGAACGAGAGTGCGGCGGCGCCGCCCGAAGCGACCGAGAAGAAGGCGTACTTCATCGACGAGCTGTTCACGCAGGTGGTGTTCCCCGACCAGGACCTGGCGCGCTCGTCGGCCGCGGCCGAACGCCGTCGCCGGCTGGTACAGCGGGTCGCCACCATCGCCACCGTCGCGGCGACCTTCGTCGTCACCGTGCTGCTGGTCGTCGCCTACGCCGGCCACGCGAACCTGATCGACCGCACGATCCGGGTCTGCCGCGAAGGTGCTGCGTTCGACCCGAAGCAGCCGGATCACCTCGCCCGCGAAGAGGCCGCCGAGGCGACCGGCACCGGGCCGTTCGAGGAGCTGCGCCGCCTCTACGTCGAGCTCGAAGGGCGCTACGGCGGCGTCGGCACCTACCTGCTCGGCCAGGTCAACCAGCTGCACGACCAGAAGGTGCGGCCGCTCTACGTGCAGAAGCTGCGCGCCGCGCTGGTGGAGCCACTGCAGCTGCGGCTGCGCGACAGCCTCGCCGCGGCGGTGGCCGCGCAGGGCCGCGACCGCGACGTGCGGCAGATCGCCGACGAACTCAGCGGCTACCGCATGCTGGGTGGCGAGCTGCTGCTGAACCGCGAGTGGCTGCGCGACGACTTCCTGAAGCGGCAGGGCAACTGGACCTGGCGCCCGGGCCAGGAGGTGACGACCTGCCGCCCGCATCGCCAGACGTTCGTCGACCTGGTCGCCGGCACGACGTTCCGCGACTGGCAGTGGCTGCCCGAGGAAGGCCTGATCCCGACGGTCAACGACCTGGTGCGCGGCAAGGACCTGTTCGGCCGCGAGCTGCAGGGCGTGCTCGAGGAGCAGGGCCAGGCCAAGGTCGTCTCCTGGGCCGAGATCCTGAAGACCCATCCGCAGGCGAAGCTGCTCGACGACTCCATCGGCGTCATCGCCGCCTGGGCGAACGAAGCGCCGCTCGACGAGATCCTCGAGCAGAAGGGCGAACTGCTCGGCAGCAACAGCGGCGACGCGCTGAAGGCACGGCGCAAGCAGGAGGCGATCGCCGACTGGAAGTCGAAGCTCGGCGCGATGCGACCGCAGCGCAAGCCGAACCTCGACGACGCCATGCGCGACGTCGCGCTGCTGACGGACACCGACAGCCTCTACCTCAGCGCCTACAAGGAGGTCTGCGGCCGCCTGCAGACGCTCGGCGTCGAGTGCCGCGTCGGCGACATCGCCTGGCTGCAGGAGACGCTGAAGGTCGTCCACGATCTCGAGCCGGTGGTGCAGGCCTTCCTGCAGTCGCGGCGGTTCGGCGATCGCATGGTGCCGGCGGCGAAGGGCCGCGGCGACGGGCGCTTCGACCAGCTGCGCGAGGCGCTGCGCAAGGCCCGCAAGACGATCCGCCAGAAGACCGAGGAGTCGGCCGACGCCAACGTGCGCGAGGCGATGCAGCGCGCGCTGATGGGCGTCATGGACTGCCTGCAGTACGCGATGGCGCGCGAGATCACCGAGGAGACCAACGCGCTGTGGGAACGCGAACTGGGCAAGCAGCTCGCCGAGTTCTCGCGCCAGTTCCCGTTCCGCCCGCAGGGCACCGAAGCGGTCGATCCGGGTCGCTTCGACACGACGTTCGGCAAGGGCGGCCAGTTCGACGCCGCGCAGGACTGGATCGGCTACCTCGAGCAGACGCTGGCCGAGATCGGCTTCGGCGAGATCGAGCCCCGCTTCGCCGAGGACCGCGTCTTCGTCGGCAGGCTGCAGAGCGCGCTGTTCCTCGCCAAGCCGGGCGAGAGCACCGCGCAGGTGGAGTTCCTGCTGCAGAAGCGCGGCAACATGACGTCGGTCCGGCTCGACCTCGGCACCACCAAGACGGAGGCGCGCGCGACCGAGAACCCGACGCTCGAGTGGCGACCGGCGCAGGGCGCCGCGATCGCCATCCGCGAGTTCCAGGCCTTCGACGGCAAGGTCGACGCCAAGATCGAACACGGTGGCAGCTGGGGCCTCGTGCGCCTGCTCGGCGAAGCGACGCCGTCGACCGCGAACGTGCGCGGCAAGGACTACGTCGTCTACCGCTGGTCGACGTTCCTGCACCCGAAGACCAACCAGCCGTTGGTCATCGACGGCACCCGCGCCGAAGCGGCGTTGCTGCTGCGCACCGCCGCCGAACCCAATCCCCTGGCGCCGGGCTTCTTCCACCGCGAGTTCGCCCGCGAGGTCTTCCGTGCCGTCAACCGCTGAACCCCGCATCGGCTGCTTCGGCAAGCTGCCGATCGCCGGCGACTTCATCCGCGGCGACGCCGCGGTGCCGGAGCTCGCCGCGTTCGACGCCTGGATCGAACCGGGTCTGTACCGCAGCCAGCAGCGGCTCGGCACGGCCTTCCAGGCGCAGTGGGACGCGTTGCCGGCGGTGCGCTTCCTGTGGCGATCGGCGCCCGGCGCGCCGCTGCTGACCGGCTGGCTGGCCGCATCCCGCGACGCCGCCGGGCGCCGCTATCCGTTCGTGATCGCAGCCGCGCTGCCGGCCGGCAATCCCGCGGCGCTGACGCCAACTTGGCTGCAGCCGTTCGTCGCCGGCGCCAAGGCGCTGCTCGACGGCACCTGGCGGGGCCTCGATCCCGTCGGCGTCGCCGCCACCGTGGCCGCCCTGCCGCGCGGCGGCGATGCGGACGCGGCCGCCCAGCAACTGGCCCGCGAACGGGCGGTCACCGCCGTGGCGACCGCCTGGCAAGGCCTGACCGCGTCGCCCGAACTGCTGGTCGACGAGCTCGCCGAGCTGGCCGCCGCCAGCCCGGCGCCGAGCTACGGGTTGCGCTGGCCGACCCGCGGCGAAGAGGTCGATGCCGCATTTTGGTTGGACGCTCTCGCCCATTTCGGTGTTTCAGGGGCGATGCTTCTGATCTGGCAGACAGCCACGGCGACCCTCGCCGGTGGCGCGCGCCTCGTGCTCGGCCGGCTCGATCCTCGGACCTTCCACGGCATGTTGTTCCCTGCGCTCGACGACGACGACGCCTACGACCTGGGCCGTTTCGTCGACGGCAACCGGGTGGCCGCGGCCGAACGGCGCTTCGGCGGCGTGGTGAAGGCCGGTTCGCACACAGCAGCGCTGGCGACGCTGCGCCAAGGAGCCCGCTGATGGACACCGCCAAGCTGCTCGCCCTCGGCAAGGAGCCGGTTCCCGGCGCGGCGCCGGCGGGGCCGTCGGTCCGCTACGAGCCCGACTTCGAACAGCTGTCGGCCGAGATCGAGAAGCTGACATCGGTCGAGCAGAAGCCGGTAGACTGGGCCCGCGTCGTGCAGCTGAGCAGCGACCTGCTGCGGCGCGGCAAGGACCTGCTGGTCGGCAGCTACCTCGCCTGCGGCCTGCTGGAGCGCGAAGGCTATCCCGGCTTCGCCACCGGCTGCGTGGTGCTGCAGAGCCTCGTCGACACGTTCTGGGAGGGCCTGTTCCCCGAGCTGCGCCGCCTGCGCGCGCGCATCGCCGCGTTCGAGTGGCTGGCCTCCCGGCTGGAGAAGATGCTGGCCGCGCGCGGCGACCCGAAGGCGAGCGACCAGGCGGCGATCGAGCAGGCGATCGCGGCCCTCGAAGCGATCGCCGCCGATCCGCAGAAGCGCTTCGGCAGCGAAGGCCCGAACCTGGCGCCGGCGATCCGCGCGCTGCGCGGCAAGCTGGCGGCGATCCCGAAGCCGCAAGCGGCCCCGCCGCCGCCGCCGCCGAAGCCGGCCGCCGAAGCAGCCCCGCCGCCGCCGCCACCCCCACCGCCGCCGCCGAAACCGGTCGAGGCCACCGACCCGAAGGCCGTGGCCGAAGCGCTGGTGGCGATGCGCAAGCAGCAGGGCAAGTTCGCCGGCGTGCTGCGCACGGCCGAGGCCGCCGACCCGCGCGCCTACGCCCTGCTGCGCGAGGCGCAATGGAGCGAGGTGCCGGCCGCCGCCGGCGGCAACAAGGTGCCGACGACGGTCGGCGACGCCGCGGCGATGGCGCCGCTGCGCGCGGCACTCGACGCCGGCGAGTACGAGAAGGCGCTCGGCCAGGCCGAGGCGCTGTTCGCCGAACGGCCGTTCTGGCTCGACCTGCAGCTGGTCGCCGTGCAGGCCTGCGACGGACTCGGGCGGCGCTTCGCGCGCGTGCGCGATGCGATCGTCGCCGCCCTCGCGTTCCTGCTGCAGCGCCATCCGCACCTGCCGACCGCCGAGACCGAGAAGGGGGTGCCGCTCGCCGCCCGCGAGACCCGGGTCTGGCTGGACAACGAGGTGCTGGCGCCGAGTGCGGAGGCGAAGGGCGCCGCCGATCCGCTGGCCGAGCTCGCCAGCGAAGCCCGCAAGCTGGTGGCGCGCGGCAAGCTCGGCGACGCGATGCGGCTGCTGACCGGCCGCATCGACGCCACCGCCAGCCGCCGCGGCCGCTTCGCGCTGCGCCTCGAACTCGGCCAGCTGTGCATCGAAGCGGGGCGCATCGACCTCGCGGTGCCGCAGCTCGAGCAGCTGGACCAGGAAGTCACCCGCTTCTCGCTCGAGGAGTGGGAACCCGAACTCGCCACCGCGGTCGTGCGATCGCTGTGGCAATGCTGTGCGGGCCAGAAGCCCGCTCCGTCCCTGGCTGCTCGCAGCCAGGACATCTACGCGCGCCTGTGCCGACTGGACCCGGCCGCCGCGGTTTCCGCGACAGGTCCCCAAGGAAGTTGAACCATGGCCAAAGATGGATCCGTAGCTCCGCGCGAGCGTGTCAACATCAAGTATCGCCCTGCCACCGGTGACGCGACCGCGGAGAAAGAGCTGCCGCTGAAGATGCTGATGCTCGGCGACTACACGCTGCGCCCCGACGCGACGCCGCTCGAGGAACGCAAGCCGGTCGCCGTCGACAAGGACAACTTCAACGACGTCATGCGCAGCATGCAGCTGAAGCTCGACGTCAAGGTGAAGAACACGCTGTCGAAGGAGCCCGACGCCGAGATGGCGGTCGGGTTGAAGTTCGAGAGCCTGAAGGACTTCGGCCCCGAGGCGATCGCCGAGCAGGTGCCGGAGCTGAAGCAGCTGCTGCAGCTGCGCGAAGCGCTGGTCGCCTTGAAGGGCCCGCTCGGCAACATGCAGGGCTTCCGCAAGAAGATCCAGGACGTGCTCAAGGACGACCAGAGCCGCCAGAAGCTGCTCGGCGAACTCGGCGTCGGCAAGAAGCCGGAAGGCACCAGCTGAGGCCCCGAAGGGATCACCTCGAACCACCCGGCTCCCACCACCCAACGGACACACCCATGAGCGAACAGAACAAGCAACAGGTCAACGCGCAGCCGAGCGCCGCGGAAGGCGGCTCGCTGCTCGACGAGATCATGCAGCAGACGCGGCTCAGCCCCACCGACGAGAGCTACACGGTCGCCCGCCGCGGCGTCGAAGCCTTCATCAGCGAGCTGCTGGCGCCGCAGACGACCTACGACAAGGCGGACAAGCGCGCGGTCGACCAGATGATCACCGAGATCGACCGCAAGCTGAGCCAGCAGATCGACCAGATCCTGCACCACCAGGACGTGCAGAAGCTGGAGTCGGCGTGGCGCGGCCTGAAGTTCGTCGTCAACCGCACCGACTTCCGCGAGGGCAACAAGATCGAGCTGCTCAACGTGTCGAAGGAGCAGCTGCAGGAGGACTTCGAGGACTCGCCGGAGATCGTGCGCAGCGGCCTCTACAAGCTCGCCTACACGGCGGAGTACGGCCAGTTCGGCGGCGAACCGTACGCGGCGATGATCGCCAACTACGACTTCGGCCCGGGCGCGCAGGACGTGCAGCTGCTGCAGAGCGTCGCCAGCGTCGCGTCGATGGCGCACGCGCCGTTCATCGCCGCCGCCGGCCCGAAGTTCTTCGGCCTCGAGAACGACTTCACCGGCCTCGCCAACCTGAAGGACCTCGAGTCGGTGTTCGAGGGCCCGCAGTACACCAAGTGGCAGTCGTTCCGCGAGTCCGAGGACGCGCGCTACGTCGGCCTCACCTGCCCGCGGTTCCTGCTGCGCCTGCCGTACGGCGAGGACAACCCGGTGAAGGCGTTCGACTACCGCGAGAGCGTCGCCGAAGGCCACAACAGCTACCTGTGGGGCAACACGGCGTTCTCGTTCGCCACCAAGCTGACCGAGAGCTTCGCGCGCTTCCGTTGGTGCCCGAACATCATCGGCCCGCAGAGCGGCGGCGCCGTCGAGGACCTGCCGCTGCACCAGTACGAGGCGATGGGTGCGAAGGAGACCAAGGTCCCGACCGAGCTGCTGATCTCCGAACGCCGCGAGTTCGAACTGGCCGAGCAGGGCTTCATCCCGCTGGCGATGCGCAAGGGCAGCGACAACGCGTGCTTCTTCTCGGCGAACTCGACGCAGAAGGCGAAGACGTTCGGCACCAGCAAGGAAGGCAAGGAGGCGGAGCTCAACTACCGCCTGGGCACGCAGCTGCCCTACATGTTCGTCATCAACCGCCTCGCGCACTACATCAAGGTGCTGCAGCGCGAGCAGATCGGCAGCGCCAAGGACCGCAAGGGCCTCGAGCGCGAGCTCAACAGCTGGCTGTCGCAGTACGTGGTCGAGGACGACAACCCGTCCCCCGACGTGCGCGCGCGCCGTCCGCTGCGCGAGGCCCAGATCGTCGTCGAGGACGTCGAAGGCGAACCGGGCTGGTATCGCGTCCGCATGCAGGTGCGTCCGCACTTCAAGTACATGGGCGCGTTCTTCACGCTGTCCATGGTCGGCAAGCTCGACAAGGAGTGATCGGATCGCAACGGCCCCGCCGGGGCCGCGTTTCTCTCGACCTCTCGCAACGGCCCCCCCATCCCCGGGGGCCAACCCAACAAGGAGTGAGCTATGGGCAGTATGAAGGTGTTCATGAAGGTGGAAGGCATCGCCGGCTCTTCGATGGAGAAGGGCCGCTCCGACTGGAGCGATGTCCGCGGTTTCGACCACGCGCTGCAGTACCCGTTCGACATGCGTGACAACCGCGGCCGCGGCGAGCCGGAGCACGGCGCCTGCACCGTGATCAAGGAGATCGACAAGGCCTCGCCGAAGCTCTACGAGGCGCTGGCGAAGAAGAAGAAGATCGACTCGGTGCTGCTCGAGTTCGAGCGCGACAAGCCGGGTGAGGGCTCGACCGAGGCCTACTTCCGCATCGAGCTGCACGACTGCCGCGTGATCAACGCCCGGCCGCACGTGCCGCAGGGCGGTGGCAAGGACGAGAACTCGCCGCCGCACATGGAGCAGATCGGTTTCGCCTACCGCAAGATCACGTGGACGTGGGACTCGGGCGGCGCGATCGAGACGACGTTCGACTTCAGCGACCCGAAGGCGTGACGTGACGCCAAGCCCCACGGCCCGACATGCCACTCCAGAACGAGACCCTCTTCGAGCGGCTGCGGCAGGGTGACACGGGCCGTGGGGCGTCGATGTCGCTCGACCGGGTGCGCCTGCGCCAGTCGATCGTCGACAACCTGCAGCGGGTCTTCGTCTCGCGCGAACAGCACAGTCGGGCCCAGCCCGACTACGGCATGCCCGACCCGGCCGAGCTGCTGCACTCGCTGCCGGGCGGCGCCGAACTGCTGCGTCGCCGCCTGAAGGCGTGCACCGAGCAGTTCGAGCCGCGCCTCGTCGACGTCAAGGTGGTCTACGTCGACGCCGGCGACTTCGGCCACACCCTCCGCTTCACGCTGACCGGCACGCTGCGCGACGTGCCGGGCGAACGCTGGTCGTTCCAGGCGACACTGCTGCCGAACGGCAGGATCCGCGTGCAAGGCTGACGCATGTTCCTCCAGTACTACCAGGACGAGTTGGCGTGGCTGCGCGAGATGGGCAAGGAGCTGTCCGCAGCCCGTCCCGATCTCGCCCGCCACCTGGGCGAGCCCGGCGCCGATCCCGACGTCGAACGGCTGCTCGAGGGCTTCGCGTTCCTGACCGGCCGCGTCCGCCAGAAGCTCGACGACGAGTTCCCGGAACTGACCCACGGCATGCTCGACATGCTGTGCCCGCACTACCTGCGGCCGATCCCGTCGCTGGCGATCCTGCAGTGCAAGCCGAAGCCGACCATGCAGGCGCCCGGCCTGGTGCTGCCGCGCGGCTCGCTGGTCGAGTCGATCCCGGTCGACGGCACGCGCTGCCGGTTCCGCACGGTCGCCGACCACCCGGCGTCGCCGCTCGAGCTGGTCGGCGTCGACTTCGTGCCGGGCCACCCGGCGACGCTGAAGCTGCGCCTGCGTGCACACCCGCGCCGCAGCGCCGCCGAACTGGCCGGCAAGCCGCTGCGCGTGCACCTCGCCGGCGATCCCGCGGTGGCGAGGGCGCTGCACGTGGCGCTCTGCCACTACCGGGCCACGGCGACGGCCCGCAGCCTGGGCGGCAACGCTGCCGCCCGCACCGTCGCCGTCGACGTGCGTCCGGCCGGGCTCGCCGAGGCGGAAGCGGCACTGCCGACGCCCGGCGGTTCGTTCCCCGGCTTCCGCCTGCTGCAGGAGTACCTCGCCTTCCCCGAGCGCTTCGCCTTCGTCGACGTGTTCGGCCTCGACGTCGCCGCCGGCGGCGCCAACGAGTTCGAGCTGGCGATCGCGTTCCGCGAACTGCCGGCGGCGATGCCGCCGGTCACCACCGCCAACCTGCTGCTCGACTGCGTGCCGATCGTCAACCTGTTCGAGCACGACGCCGACCCGATCCGCGCCGTGGCCGGCCGCACCGAGTACCGCATCCGGCCGGCGGGCACCGATCCGACGCACTACGAGGTGCACGGCGTGCGCACGGTCGCCGGGCGCGTGCGCGGCTCGGCCGAAGTGCAGGAGTACGAACCCTTCTTCCGGTTCGGCCCGCACGACCGGCGCAGCGGCCGCTTCTACCAGCTGCGTCGCCTCGACGCGCCGAACGGCGTCGGCAGCGACCTGCACCTGCGCTTGTGCAACCAGGATCCCGGCGGCTGGGCCGACCTGGAGACACTCTCGGTCGACCTGCTGTGCACGAATCGGGACCTGCCGACGAAGCTGCGCCCCGGCGAGATCAGCAAGCCTGGGCCCGAGACCTCGGCGGCGTTCAACTTCCAGAGCCTCGGCACCCCGACGGCGCCGGTGCCGCCGCCGCTCGGCGACGAGGTGCACTGGCGCCTGCTCGCGCACCTGACGCTCGACGTGCGCCGCCTGGCCGACGTCGACTCGCTGCGCACGGCCCTCGCGCTCTACGACTTCCGCGCGCGCGTCGACCGCCAAGCCAAGCGCCGCCTCGACAACCTGCTGGCGGCGATCGAACGCGTCGAGGTGCAGCGCGGGGTCGAACTGCTCGACGGCGTGCCGATCCAGGGCGCCGTCGTGCGCCTGCACGTCGACGAAGCGAAGGCTGGCAGCGACGGCGAGGTCTACCTGCTCGGCACCGTGCTCGGCGAGTTCTTCGCCCAGCACGTGACGATCAACTCGTTCGCGCGGTTGCAGGTGCACTGCACCGGGCATCGCGAAGTGTTCACCTGGCCGGCGCGCGTCGGACGGAAGATCGCCCTGTGAGCTCCGAACTGCGCGAACGGCTCGCCGACGCCTCGTTCTTCGAGGTCGTGCGCCGACTGCAGGCGCGGCGCGACACCGACATGGTGCCGATCGGCCACCGCGGACCGCCGTCGCGCGAAGCCGTGCGCCTGCGCCCGGCACTCGACCTCGCGTTCGGCCCGTCCGACCTCGCCGACTGCGCGGGCGACGCGGCGACCGGTCCGGTCGAGCTGACGACCCGCTTCCTCGGGCTCTACGGCACGTCGTCGCCGCTGCCGGCTTGCTACACCGAGCTGCTGCTCTACGACGATCCGGAAGGGCGGCTGCGCGCGTTCCTCGACGTCTTCAACCACCGCCTGCTGTCGTTCGTCTACCGCGCGTGGGAGAAGTACCGGCACGTCGCCGCCTACGACGGCTCGGGCGACGATCCGATCACGCGACGCCTGCGCCTCCTGTGCCATCTCGAGCGCGGCGACGACCCGCGCACCCTGCTGGACCAGGCGGGCCTGCTGCATCGCCGGCCGATGTCGGAGGCGACGCTCGAACGCATCCTGCGCCAGCACGTGCACGAGCGCATCGAGGTCGCCTCGTGCCGGATCCGCTGGATCCCGGTGCCGGCACACCAGCGCAGCGCCCTCGGCGTCGCCAACTGCGCACTCGGCGGCACCGCGCCGCTCGGCTGCGAACTGCGCGCGGCGACCACCACGTTCGGCGTCGTGGTCGGCCCGCTCGAACTCGCCGACTACCTGTCGTTCCTGCCGGGCGGCGAACTCCGCCGACGGCTGGAAGCCATGCTCGACCGCTGCAACGGCGACCTGCTCGACTGCGAGATCACGGTCGCCATCGAGCCCGCCGCGATCGTGCCGTGCCGCCTCGGCGACGGCGGCGACGACCCACCCGCCCGACTCGGTGCCTCGACCTGGCTCGGCGCGGACTCTCCTCGGCTCGCGGGCGACCTCGGCACCGCGTCCACTCGTTCCCTGCACTGCGCAACCGACCCCATGGTGGCCTGATGGTATCCGTCGACGTCAAAGCGATCGTCTCCCGCCTCAATCCGACCTGCACGCGCGCCCTCGAGCGAGCGGCCGGCATGAGCGTCTCCCGTCAGCACCACGAGATCACCGTCGAGCACATGCTCTACAGCCTCGTCGAGGACCCGTACTCCGACGTGCAGAGCATCCTGCGCCACTACGGCGTCGAGCCCGGACGCCTGCAGAAGGCGCTGCTGCAGACGCTCGACCGGCTGCGCACCGGCAACACCGGGCGCCCGGTGTTCTCGCCGACGCTGATCGAATGGTGCAAGGACGCGTGGCTCGCCGGCTCGCTGCTGCACCGCGACACCGCGATCCGTTCCGGGCACCTGGTCCACGTCATGGTGGACAGCGGCATGCGCTTCTCCGGCGGCGACTACGGAGCCCTGTTCGACGGCATGTCCAAGCGCGAGCTGGCCGAGCAGCTCGACAAGATCACCAGCGACTCGCAGGAGTCGCCGAACAAGACCACCGGCGACGGCGGCAAGGCGGGCGGCGCCGAAGGGGCGCGCAGTGCCGACAGCGCGCTGGCGCGCTTCTGCACCAACCTGACCGAACGCGCGCGCAAGGACCAGATCGACCCGGTGTTCGGCCGCGATCGCGAGATCCGGCAGATGATCGACATCCTGTCGCGACGCCGGAAGAACAACCCCATCGCCGTCGGCGACGCCGGCGTCGGCAAGACCTCGCTGGCCGAGGGCCTCGCGATCAAGATCGCCGCCGGCGACGTCTCCGAGCAGCTGCGCGGCGTCGACCTGCTGACCCTCGACCTCGGCCTGCTGCAGGCGGGCGCCAGCGTGAAGGGCGAGTTCGAGAACCGCCTGCGCCAGGTCATCGAGGAGGTGAAGTCGTCGCCGAAGCCGATCGTGCTGTTCATCGACGAGGCGCACACGCTGATCGGCGCCGGCGGCGCGCAAGGGGCCGGCGACGCGGCCAACCTGCTGAAGCCGGCGCTGGCGCGCGGCGAACTGCGCACGATCGCCGCGACCACGTGGTCGGAGTACAAGAAGTACTTCGAGAAGGACCCGGCGCTGGCGCGCCGCTTCCAGGTGGTCAAGGTCGACGAGCCGAGCACCGACGTCGCGGTCGGCATGCTGCGCGGCCTGCGCGAGCGCTACGAACAGGCGCACGGCGTCATCGTGCGCGACGACGCGGTGGTCGCCGCCGCCAAGATGGGCAGCCGCTACATCGCCGGTCGCCAGCACCCGGACAAGGGCGTCGACCTGATGGACACCGCCAGTGCGCGCGTGTAGATCTCGCTCGCCGCCGCGCCAGTGACACTGCAGGACCTCGATGCGCGCATCGAGACGGCGCGACGCGAGCTGGTGGCGAAGGAACGCGATCGGCTGAACGGCGTGCCCGAGTTGGACGCGCGCATCGCCGAGCTGAAGACCGAGTTGGCCGACGTGGAGCGGCAGCGCGCCGAACTCGCCGCCCGCTGGGAGGCGGAGCGCGCCGCCGCCAACGCGGTGCTGGAGCTGCGCAAGGAGCTGGCGGCCGCGCGCGCCGCCAAGGACGAGGCGAAGGCGAGCGCCTTGGCGGCGAAGGTGCAGGCGGCGATCCAGGAACTGCATGGCAAGCAAGGCCACGATCCGCTGGTGCACGTCGAGGTGACGCCGGACGTGGTCAGCCACGTGATCGCGGACTGGACCGGCATCCCGGTCGGCAACATGGTCCGGGACGAGGCGAAGGCGCTGCTCGCGCTCGAGCAGGAGCTGATCGCGCGCGTGAAGGGCCAGGATCACGTCATGCGCACGATCGCCGAGGGCATCCGGTCGGCGAAGGCCGGCCTGAAGGCGCCGGAGGTGCCGATGGGCGTGTTCCTGTTCGTCGGCCCGAGCGGCGTCGGCAAGACCGAGACCGCGCTCGCCGTCGCCGACACGCTGTTCGGCGGCGAACGCTTCATGACGACGATCAACATGTCGGAGTTCAAGGAGAAGCACAACATCTCCCGGTTGATCGGCTCGCCGCCCGGCTACGTCGGCTACGGCGAAGGCGGCGTGCTGACCGAGGCGGTGCGGCAGCGTCCCTACTCGGTGGTGCTGCTCGACGAGTGCGAGAAGGCGTCGCTCGAGGTGATGGAGCTGTTCTACCAGGTGTTCGACAAGGGCAGCCTGTCGGACGGCGAAGGGCGCGAGGTCGACTTCAAGGACACCGTCATCTTCCTGACCAGCAACCTCGCCACCGACGTGCTCACCGAAGCGGGCATGAGCGAGACGCCGCCGGACCCGGAGGCGCTCGCGGCGCTGATCCGGCCGATCCTGTCCGCGCACTTCAAGCCGGCCCTGCTCGCGCGCATGACGATCGTGCCGTTCTACCCGCTGAAGCCCGACGTGCTGCAGATGATCACGCGGCTGAAGCTCGGCAAGCTGACGAAGCGCCTGCGCGAGACGCACGGCATCACCGCCGAGATCGACGCCGCCGTCGTCGAGGCGATCGCCGCGCGCTGCACCGAGGTCGAGACCGGCGCGCGCAACGTCGACCACATCATCCGCGGCAGCCTGCTGCCGCGCATGTCGCGCCAGCTGCTGGAACGCATGGGAGCCGGTCCGATGCCGGCGACCCTGCGCGTCACGCTGTCGGCCGACGGCCAGTTCGACCTCGTGTTCGGAGCCTGAGGAGCACGAGGAACGCCACGATGCGACCGATCGGCAGCACGCTCGGCGGCAGCGGTCGGGACGCCGGCGATGCGGCCGCGCCGTGCGTCGCCGCACCGGAGCGCGTGGACGGCCCCGGTCGCCTCGACCGCGGCCACTACCGCTGCGTCTACCGGCTGCGCGGCGACGCCGGGCAGGTGCTGGTGCAACGGGTCGCCGTGCGGGTGCGTTGGTTCGTCGGCGCCCACCTCGTCGCGACCTACCGCGGCCGCTACCACGAGTGGTTCCGCTGCCGCCGCGACGACGCGACGGTGCTCGACCACCACGACTTCTTCGTGCAACGCGACCGCTGGACCATGCCCGACGTGCAGAGCCTGCTGCGCACCCACGCGCCGAGCCGCGAGCTGCCGCGCGGCGAAGTGCGCCTCGACGTGCTCAAGTCGTTCCGCCTCGGCCTCGGCGCGGTCGCCGACGAACGGGCGGTGCCGATCGACGACGGCCTCGAGTTCGGCATCGCGGCCAGCGGCGACGGCGAGCCGACCCGCGCGCTGCTCACGGTGACCGCCGACGACGGCTTCGCCGGCGCCACCGTGCCCGGCATCCCGGCCGCCCCCGGCGGCGTCGCGGTCGCCGGCCGCGCCGACTTCCGCGCCGGGCCGCGCTGGCGCGCGACGGAGCAGTTCCGCTACCACTTCGCGTGTTTGGTCGGCTCGTTCCGCGATCGCGCGGGATACATCGAAACCACCCCTCGCCCTGCCACTGCACGGTGCGCCCGATGACGATCTCGAAGCCAGCCCCCGATCTCTCGCCGCTCGCCCGCGCGCCGATCGAACCGCCGCCGCCGCCCGCCGGCGACGGCTGGCTCGGCCCCGCGGAGGTGCTCGCCGTGCTGCCGCGCGGTCGCGTCAGCGCGCGGCTCGACGACGCCACCGCCACCACGGGCGAGGTCGAACTCGCCCTCGCCTACGCCTTCGTGCCGCAGGTCGGCGATCGACTGCTGGTGCTGGCGCAGGGCGGCCGCCGCTACGCGGTCGGCGTGCTCGGCGGCACCCGCCCGGCGACGTTGCAGTTCCCGGGCGACGTCGACGTGCGCGCCGTCGGCGGCACGCTGACGCTGGCCAGCGACCACGCCGTGACCATCGCCGCGCCGAAGGTCGTGCTGCGCGCCGGCACGCTGCGCACGCTCGCGCACAGCGTCGTCGAGAAGGCCGGCCACGCCGTGCGCTGGGTGCAGGGCCTGCTGGCGATCCGCGCCGGTACCAGCCAACGCACCATCGACGGCGACGACAGCACGCGCTGCACGAACTCCACCACGCTCGCCAAGGGCACCGTCACCGTCGACGGCGACCGCTTGCACCTGGGTCACTGAGAGGCCGCATCGCCGACTCGCACCCGACGCGACGAAGCCGCCGCCGTTCCCCGTCCTCGCCATCCACAGCCGCACGAGAGCCAACATGAACTTCAAGGGCCAGGTGATCACGTTCCGCAGCGACGCGGTCGAAGCCGACCTGCTGCTGGTGACCAAGCTGAGCGGCGTCGAACGCATGTCGGGCCTGTTCGAGTTCTCGATCGAACTGATCTGCCCGCGCGCCGACCTCGACCTCGAAGCGGTGCTCTACGCGCCGGCGCGGCTGGGCCTCGAAGTTCCGGTCGCCCTCGGCAACGGCCAGTTCGGCACCACGACGCGCGAGATCGCCGGGATCCTCGCCGAGCTGGAACAGAGCGAGAAGGGCCAGGGCTGGACGAAGTACCGCGCCACGTTCGTGCCCAAGCTGTGGCAGCTGACGCGCTCGTTCCGCAGCCGCATCTTCATGGACAAGACCGTCGACCAGATGGTCGGCGCGGTGCTCGAGGGCGACGGGCTGTCGCCGCAGATCGACTTCGAGTGGAAGCTGTCGCGCCAAGGCAAGGCCGGGCCGACGCCCGAGCGGGCGATCTATCCGCAGCGCGAGTACGTGGTGCAGTACGAGGAGTCCGACTGGGACTTCGTCGCGCGCTGGCTCGAGCACGAGGGCATCTGGTTCTACTTCGTCAACGCCGACGGCGACGGCCAGCAGAGCACCGAGAAGGTCGTGTTCGGCGACACGCCGTCGACCTACGGCGCCAGCGAGTTCGAGTCGAACATCCCCTACCGCCCCGAGTCCGAGGGCAAGGGCAACGACCGCCGCGAAGCCGGCCAGGTGACGACGTTCCGTTGCCGCCAACAGCGGCTGCCGACCAAGGTCGCCGTCAACGACTACAACTGGCGCACGCCGTCGGCCGAGTTGCTGCTGGAGGCCACGGTGCACGAGCAGGGCACCGGCGTGCAGGTCGAGTACAACGACCACTTCAAGACCAGCGACCAGGGCGAGGCGATCGCGACGCTCCGCGCCGAGGAGCTGAGCTGCCGGGCGCGCTGGTTCCACGGCGAGAGCGACTGCCGCACGCTGCGCGCGGGGCACACGTTCACGCTGCGCGAGCACTACCGCGACGACTGGAACGACAGCTACCTCGTCGTCGAGATCCACCACCAGGCCGAGCAGATGATCAGCCTGGAGTCGTCGTCGGTGACCGGCGTGAAGTACGCCAACTCGTTCCAGTGCATCCCGGCGAGCCAGCCGTTCCGGCCCGAGCGCCGCACCGCCTGGCCGTCGATCAAGGGCGTGATGCACGCGCGCGTCGACGCCGAAGGCGACGGCAAGTACGCCGAGCTCGACGCGTTCGGCCGCTACAAGCTGGTGTTCCCGTTCGACGAACACGCGGCCGAGGCGAAGCCCGGCAAGGCGTCGCGCTGGGTGCGCTTGGCGCAGCCCTACGCCGGCCCCGGCGGCGGCATGCACTTCCCGCTGCTGAAGGGCACCGAGGTGCTGGTGACGCACATCGACGGCGACCCGGATCGACCGATCATCGCCGGCGCGGTGCCGAACGCCGAACTGCCGGGGCCGACCTCGGCGGACAACCCATCGCAGAACACGATCCGGACGGCGACCGGCAACGTCCTCCAGTTCGACGACAACGAGAACGCTTCCGGCTTCTTCAGTGCCGACGCCCGCAGCAGCAAGGTCATCGACGCCCGCTGGCGCGGTGGTGCTGGCGGCGGTGCTGCCGGCGGCATTCGTGCTGCCAGCATCAGTGGCGGCGATGGTGGACCGCTGCTGCCGAACTTGCCCACGGCAGCACGCACCGCCCAGAGAGCCGCGGCGGTGCCGACTGCGGCCGCGAAGCCGGCGACCGCCGACGCAGCCACGCCGGCGTCGCCCGCGCACGCTGCGGGCGACGCGAGCGAAGTGCCAGGCGCCGGACTCGGCATGCCCGAGATCGTCTCGACGATCTGGGACACCGGGCTCGACAACGAGACCGACACCGTGATCCCGGCGTGGAAGACGTTCTTCGGCCGCAACGCCAGCGGCCGCAACACGGCGTTCGACGACATCGCCACCAAGGGTCGCTACGTCGACCAGCAGACGGGCACGGCGTCACCGCTGGGCCTGTCGGTCGCCGAGAACCTGCTGCCGACCGACCAGACCCTGAGCGAGGCCAACTGCGTCACGCTGCTCAACCACGTCCTGAAGAAGCACCCGCGCTTCGCGGAATTCGTGACCAATGCCACCAACATCCAGGCGGCGGCGACCAGCACGCCCACGGGGAGTCGCAGCGCCAACCCGCTGCGAGACACCTCGCTGTCCGGCGCCATCGCCGGGCTCGCGATGGTCTGCCAGAACTTCGAAGGCACGGTCGCCGGCAGTCAGTTGGCGGTGTCGCTCGGCGACGCGGTCACGCTCAAGGTCGGCGACTCGTACGAGTACACCGACGGCTCGTTCGACATCAAGATCGGCACCGGTGGCTACGGCCGCGAGGAGACGCGCGGCGACCAGACCAAGGACACCTACAACTACGGCAAGACCACCGAGGCGGAGTACACCTACGGTGACAAGTCCTCGACCTCGACCTTCCTCGCCAACCAGAACGAGAAGTCGTACTTCATGGGCAACAAGACCTCGATGGCCTTGGAGCTCTCCGGCAACGAAGCGGTGTCCCTGACCGGTGGTGCCGCGACCGAGAACTCGCTGAAGCTCGGCGCCTTCAATGAACTCTCGATCAACCTGATCGCGGTCGGCGAGATGAGCATCCTGGTCGGCGGCAAGCTCGAGCTGGAGATCAACGCCGCGATCGTGATGAAGGTCCAACTCGGCGGGAAGTTCGAGGTCGAGACCACGAACTTCAAGGCGATCATGAAGTCGGACACGGTGGCGCTGCAGAACTTCCGGGCCAACCTGAAGGACGACTGTGCCGACCTGGTGGCGTCCAAGTCGCAACTGCAGTCCGTGAAGAACGCCCTGAGCCAGACCAACAACAAGCTGAGCCAGACCAGCAACACGCTGTCCGACGTCGAGAACACGCTGAGCGAGCAGGCCAACAAGCTGAGCGAGATGAAGAACTCGCTGAGCGGCACCCAGAACACGCTCAACAACAACATCTCGACGCTGAACACCAGCTTCCGCACGCTCGCCAACAACCAGCTCGCCGCCGTGCACGTGATCGCGTGAGAGTGCACCCGTGATCCACAAGAACCTCACGCCCTTCTTCTGGGGTCCGCGCGTCACCTCGCGCAAGCCGCCGCAGCCGGAGCTCGCGGTGTGCGTGCGCGGCGTGTGGAAGCTCGTGCCCGGCCAGCCGCTCGAGGTCATCGCCGATCCGATGGCGCAGGGGTTCATGTCCGGCGACACGTTCGCGGCCGACGACATCGACCAGAAGGGCGCGCTGCTGCACTCGAACGACTTCGCCGAGTGGAAGCTGCACGCCGATCTGCTGCTGAAGGGCACGTGCCATCCGCCCGGCGGCCAGGCGACGCAGTGCGACGTGCGCTTCGCCGTCGGCAACTGGTCGAAGACGCTGCGCGTGGTCGGCCAGCGCGTCTACCGCCCGGGCCTGCTGCTCGGCGGCAAGGCAAGCGACCCGCTGCCGTTCGAACGCATGCCGCTGAGCTGGCAGAACGCCTACGGCGGTGCTGGCTACGCGACGAACCCGGTCGGCCGCGGCTTCGACGGCCCCGAGCTGCCGACCGTCGAGCATCCGGACGCGCCGGTGCAGAAGCAGGGCAAGAACGGCGTGACGCCGGCGACCTTCCTGCCGATCAGCCCGCACTGGCCGCAGCGCGCCGGCAAGCGCGGCAAGAAGTACGACGCGACGTGGAAGAAGACGCGGGCGCCGTTCTGCGCCGAGGACTTCGACTGGACGTCGTGCCAGGGGGCTCCGGCGGACCAGTGGTACGACGGCTACCTGCGCGGCGACGAGGAGGTGCTGTTCGAGCACCTGCATCCGACGGCGCCGCAGTGGCGGACCAAACTGCCGGGCCTGCGCATCCGCGCCTTCGTCAAGACCACCGACGGCGTCGTGCGCGAGCCGGAGATGCACCTCGACACGCTCTACGCCGACCTCGACGACGGCAAGCTGTACCTGACGTGGCGCGGCCACGCGCCGATCCGCGAGCTCGACATGACCGACGTCGGCGTCGTGCTGATCGCCTCCGAGCCACTCGCCGAGCCACCGCAGCCGTTCGCGGCCTACGAAGCCCAGCTGGCCGCGTTCGAAGCCGACCCGGTCGGGCTGAAGGGCGCGTTCCCGCCGGGCTTCCTCGAAGTGGCGGCGGCGGTCGAAGCAGCACAGCTGGCCGAACGCAACGGCGAGCCGATGCCGGACCTGGCGGCCGTCGCCGCCAAGCTGCCGCCGGACTGCCCGTTCCCGCCGTGGTTCCTCGCGGCGGTGGCCGGCAGCGACGACCCGCTCGGCGTCAAGGCGGCGTTCCCGCCGGGCCTGCTCGACGGCAAGCTGCCCGGGGCCGCCGAGAACGTGGGCCAGCTGGCCGATCCCGCGAAGGTCGGCGCGGCGCTCGGCGACTTGCCGAAGGTGGCGAGCGATCCACGGCAAGCAGTCGGCGTGCTGAAGGCGGTCGCCGGCCTGCTGCCGGACGCGCAGGCGCAGACGATGGCGGCGAGCGTCGCGTCGCTCGAGTCCGCGTTCGCGTCGCTGAGCGCGGGCGATGGCGCGGGCATGCTCGAGAAGGCGATGGCGGCCGGGGCGGCGAGCGCCCCGCCGCTGCCGGCGGCGGCGAGCGTGGCGAAGGCGATGGAACAGGCCAACGCGATGCTCGACGGTGGCAAGGCGGCACTCGCCGCCGCCGAGAATCCTGGCGGCGCTGCCGCGGCGGCCCTCGAGGCGACCAGCGGCAAGCTGGCGACGGTGCCGAGCCTCGACGCGATGGTGGCCGATGCGCTGGCCCCGCTCGACAGCCTGCAGCTGCCGGAGCTGCCGCCGATCCCCGACGTCGACGCGGATCTCGCCGCACAGAGCGCCAAGCTGACGGCGGACGAAGCGAAGCTGCGCGAGAAGCACGGCGACCATCCGATGCTCGGCCTGTTCGCCCTGGGCCATCGCCTGATCGCCAGTGCACCGCGCCCTGCCGACGTCGCCCCCGACCTGTCGCCGCTCGTCACCGGCCTCGGCAACGCCCACGCTGCGTTGTTGGCCCAAGGTATCTCGGCGGCGGCGCTCGGCCCGCTCGGCAAGCTGCTCGACAAGGTGAAGGCGCTGGTCGCCAAGATCCCGAAGAAGGCGGCGCCGAAGGGCGAGTTCGCGCTGCGCGACCTGCGCGGCGCCGACTTCCGCGGGCGCAACCTGCGGGGGGCGGGCTTCGGACGAGCGGACCTGACCGGCGCTGCGTTCCAAGGCGCCGACCTGACCGGTGCCGACTTCCGCGGCGCCAACCTGACCGGCGCCGATCTGTCTGCGGCGATCCTCGTCGGCGCCGACTTCTCGCGTGCGACGTTGGCCAAGGCCCGCATGACGGAGGTCGTGGCCAGCGGCATCGTGCTGCAGGAAGCCGACCTCGCCGGCGCCGACCTGAGCCGCGCCGACCTGCGCGAGGCCAAGGCCGAACAAGCGCGCCTGCCGAAGGCGAAACTGCCGCACGCGCGCCTCGCCGGCGCCGACCTGCGCTTCGCCCAGCTCGTCGGCGTCGATCTCAGCGACGCCGACCTCAGCGATGCCAAGCTGTCGCTCGCGGTGATCGACGTCGCCCGCGCCGACCGCGCCAACCTGCAGCGCGCCGTGCTCGACATGGCGCAGCTGACCAAGTGCCGCCTGCACGGCGCCATCCTGCACGGCGTGCAAGGCAGCATGACGTCGTTCCAGGGCAGCGACCTGACCGGCGCCGACCTGCGCGAATGCCGCCTGCAGAAGCCGGACTTCATGAAGGCCGTGCTCGACCGCGCCGACCTGCGCGGCGCCGCACTGCCGCAGGCCAACTTCCGCGACGTGCGCGCGATCGGGCTCGACGGCCGCGACTGCGACCTCGGCGGCGCCTTCGCCACCGGCACGGCGAACTTCGCGCAGGCGCGCTTCTGCGGCGCCCGCGCCACCCGGTCGACCTGGATGGACGTCGAACTCGGCGGTGCCGACTTCTCCCGCAGCCGCTTCCCGAACGCCTACTTCCAGGGCAGCAAGGGCGACGACGTGGACTTCCACGCCGCCGTGCTGACCGGCGCCTGCTTCCGCCAGGCGCAGCTGCGCCGGCCCAACTTCGCCGGCGCCGATCTCGCCAGCGCCGACTTCAACCGCGCTCGCCTCGACGACGCGAACTTCCGCTCCGCCAACTGCTACGACGTGAAGTTCCTCGGCGCCGAAGCGGTGCGCAGCGACTTCCGCGACGCGTTCGTGGTCGGCGTGCAACTCGACGAACCCGGCACCCGCTCGCCATGACCAACGCTCCGAGCAAGCAGCTGTTGACGCGCGACGAGGTGATCGCCCGGGTCCAGCGTGGCGCGTCGTTCGCCGACGCCGTGCTGCCCGAACTCGACCTCGCCGGCCTCGACCTCGCCGGCGCCGACCTCGCCGGCGCCGTGCTGCAGCAGTGCGACCTGCGCGGCGCCAAACTGCGAACGGCCCGCCTGGGCGCTGCGCACCTGCTGCAGTGCGATCTGCGCGACGCCGACCTGCGCGGCGCCGATCTCACCGCCGCGACCGGCATGCAAGTCGACTTCCGCGGTGCCCAACTCGACGGCATCGTGCTGACCCGGGTGCGCTTCGTCGGCTGTCGCTTCGGCGCCGCCAGGCTGGCGGGCCACGAACTCACCGGGGCGATCCTCGCCGAATGCGACCTGGCCGGCGCCGACCTGGCCGGCGCCCATCTGGCCGACGCCGTGCTGGCCAAGGCCGACCTGCGCGGCGCTTCGTTGCGCGGCGCCGACCTGCGGCGGGTGCCGTTCGCCAACGCCAACCTGCAGCAGGCAGACTGCAGCGGGAGCCGACTGCAGGGCGCATCGGCGGTGCAGGCCGATGCCGCCGGCGCCAACTTCGCCGGCGCCGAACTCGCCGACGCCGGATTCGTGAACGCCAACCTGCG
>ERZ1066117.50-NODE-50-length-145191-cov-14.584521_pt1 | contig 145191 bp, 113 predicted proteins | sample MGYA00382764_ERZ1066117 | MGnify/ENA primary metagenome ERZ1066117 (study PRJEB33369, sample SAMEA5778347) | biofilm metagenome | biome: Industrial cooling water; feature: Water cooling tower basin; material: Biofilm | place: United Arab Emirates | collected...
GTCGGAAGAAGCCGCGCACGGCGGTCTCGCGCGCACGCTGTTCGAGCGGCTGATGGAGTCGCGCGACGGCAAACGACTCGGCCGCATGCTGACCGTGCAGTACCGCATGCACGAACGCATCATGGCGTGGCCGTCGGCGACGCTGTACGGCGGCAAGCTGCAGGCGGCGCCGAGCGTGCGTTCGCACCTGCTGACCGACCTGCCCGACGTCGTCGCCAACGAGTGGACCAGCGAGGCGCTGTGCTTCGTCGACACCGCCGGCTGCAGCCACGACGAGAGCGAAGGCGACGACGAAGGCAGCAAGAGCAACCCGGGCGAGGCCGAACTGGTCGTGCGCATCGTGCAGGCGCTGCGCGACGCCGGCGTGCCGGCGGCGGCGATCGCGGTGATCACGCCGTACAACGCGCAGGTGCAGCTGCTGCGCTCGCGCCTCGGCGGCGACGAGGGCCTCGAGATCGGCACCGTCGACGGCCTGCAGGGGCGCGAGAAGGAGGCCTGCGTGGTGTCGTTGGTGCGCAGCAACGAAGCCGGCAGCGTCGGCTTCCTCGCCGAGCTGCGGCGCCTCAACGTCGCGCTGACGCGGGCCCGCCGGCACCTGACCGTCGTCGGCGACAGCGCCACGCTGGCGCACGACCCTGACCTGTGCCAGCTGGTCGAGCACCTGCAGGCGCACGCCACCTACCGCAGCGCCTTCGAACTGGGCTGAGCGCGGCCCGGTTCGCCCGCCGCAGCGGCGCGGGGAACGGCTAGCGCGCGCCGCCAGCTGGTTCGGCCGGCTTGCCGTCGGGCTTCGCTCCGTCGGACTTCGCTCCGTCGGACTTCTTCGTGGCTTCGGGCTTCTTCGTGGCTTCCGGCTTCGCCGCCGCGTCGCCGAACAGCGCCACTTCGCACATGGCGTGCGCGAACATCTTCTCGTGGTCGTGCTCGACGCCCGGCGCCTCGACGAGGCGCCAACCGAACGGCCAACCACGCACCGCCGCCAACGTGCGCGCCGTCCAGTAGAGGCACAGCCCGCGCTGGTGCCGGCCAGTGCCCTGCGCCATTGCTTCCTTGCTCTTGTCGAACCACTCGTCGTCGCGGTCGTCGCCGGTGCCGAGGTAGAGCGTCAACGGCGCCGCCAGGTAGCGCTGCAAGCGGGCGTCGTTCGCCAGCTCCGGCGGCAGCCCGCCGAAGCCGTAGCCGAACGGCACGTCGGTCGTCGGCAGCAGCACGCTGCCGGGATTGGCGGCGACGAGGCGCACGGCGCCGGTGTCCTGGAACGCGCTCATGCGCACGACGAACTGGCCGCCGGCGGAATGGCCGATGACGAACAATTGCGCGTCGGGCTTGCCGGTGCGCGTGCGCACGGCCGCCGCCAGCTCCGGGATGCGCGCGTAGGTCCACTCGGCCGGAGGCGCCGCGGAGCCGTCTTCGCGCAGGATGCCGCCGCGCTGGTAGAGCCGGCTCGGGAAGCGTTCGCTGTCGAACTTCGGCGCCACCACCAGCGCATCGAAGCGGTCGGCCATGCCGACGGCGTGGTCGCGGTACTCGTCGGCGTTGCGCAGCACGCCGTGCATGACGAACAACAGCCGCTGGCCCGACCAGTTCGCCGGCCGGTAGGTGAACACCGGAAGGCGCACCGGCCCGGCATCGACCGCCAGTTCGGCCTTGCCGACCGGCACGTCGCCCGCGGTCGGCGGCGAGGCCGTCGGCGCGGGTGTTGGCACGGCCACCGGCGACGGCGACTGGGCGATGGCGGGAACCGACAGGACGAGCAGCACGAGCCAGCGCAGCATGCGCGCTGGCTTACCGTGCCGCCGCCGTCTGCGCACCGTCCCGGGTCAGCGCCGCTGCAACTTCCAGTTGCGGGTGCGGCCTTCGGCGAGCCACTCGATCGCCTGCTCGATGCGCCGCAGCTGGGTCTCCGGGCGCTTGCAGTCCTGGATCCACTCCAGGTACTCGCGCTGGTGGCTCGGGGCGAACGCTTCGAACTGCGCCTTCGCCTTCTTGGCCCGGGAGAGCGCGCTGGCGAACGCCGGCGGCACCACCAGCGCCGGCCGCGGGATGGCCTTGGCGCGCGGCTGGCGGACGCCAGCTGCGTTCAGTTCGCGCGCCCGCTGCAGGGCCGAAGTGAAGGCGGCCGCCGGCGGCAGGTCGGCGGGCGAAGTCAGCCGCCCGCACTGGCGGACGACGTCGGCGATGGCCGCATCCTCCTGCAGCAGCAGGCGTTCCTTCCAGAACGCGAACGTGCAGTGGGCCTTGAAGGCGGCCATGCCGCCGAGCAGCCCGTGGCACTCGAACGACGGCGCGCGCCACTTGATGGTTTCATGGACGTCGGGAAGGACACGATGGACCCGCGCCCGCAGCTCGGCGAGAAGCTGGCGAGCGAAGTCCGGGGCGGACGCAAGGTAGGCGTCCACCCGAGGATCGGTGGTCGGCATGGGCGAGAGGCGAGGCTCGCATGATGGCGACCGATTTCCGGAAAGTCGAGGCACCATCGGCAGGAGAACTGCCTGTGCCATGGGGAGTTCCGGCCGCTGCGACCGGCGACCGCGAGCGGCCGCCGGGAGCGCTCCCACGCCGACCAGGCGGTCAGAACAGCGCGATCTGGCCGCCGCGGCTGGTCGCCGCCCCGGCCGGCACGCCGGTGTCCCAGACGAACCACTGCGCGAACAGCACGAGGCCGGCGAGGCCAGGATCGTTCGGCACGGTGAGGCGCAGCGAGCCGTGGCCGGCGCCGGCGACCCCCGGCGTGCCGCCCAGCACGCCCGGCACCACCAGTTCGCCGCCGTTCAGCAGCACGTTCAGGTTGACGCCACCGATCGTCGCCGAGGTCGGGAACAAGTTCAGCACCAGCGTCGACGGGGCCCCGCCGCGGGCGTTGGTGACGCCGAGCTTCCAGTCGACGTTGCCGAGGTTGGCCGGCACGCCAGCGAGCATCTGCGGCACGCGGCCGCCGGTGCCGGCCGAGCCGACCCCGTAGAGTGTGCCCAGTTCCGGCAGCAGCTGGCTGCGCAGCGTCGGCCGGTCGAACGGCGGCAGGCCGTTGGCGACGCGTGGATCGGTCAGGCCGTTCTGCAGGAAGTTGATCAGGTCGTTGGCGGCCTGCGGCGGCACACCACCGGGCGGCGGACCGTTCAGCGGCTGCAGCAGCGGGTCCTTGTTCTGCAGGTTCGGGCCACCGCCGTTCAGGTAGAAGCCGAACACCTGGCCGAGCGTGGTGAACTGGCCGGTGTGCATGAAGGACGTGCGCAGGCCGACGTTGCGCAGGCTCGGCACCTTGAACTTGCCGCCGTCGCTGGCGAGGCCGGTCACCGCCTGGCGGCCGTTGTCCTGCGCGATCGGGCGCAGGCCGAGGTTGCGGAACTGGCGGTCGCTGAACAGGCCGGGCGTGTGGCAGAGGTTGCAGCGCGCCGGGCCGTTGAACACCGCCAGGCCGTTCTGCTGCTGCGGCGTCAGCGCGTTCGGGTTGCCGGCGACGAACAGGTCGTACGGGGTCTGGTTCGGCACCAGCGTGCGCTGGTAGGTCGCCAGCGCGTAGGCGATGCGTTGCGCGGTGATGTCGGGCGTGCCGAACGCCGCCTGGAACAGGGCCGGGTAGGTCGTGCCACCGGCGATCGCCGCCGCCATGTCGGCCGGCAGGTTGGTCGCCAGCGCCATCGGCTTCGCCGACTGCAGCTTGGCGGTGACGTTGGCGAACGTGCGCGCGTCGTGCGCCATCTCGTCGTGCGCGAGCAGCGGGCCGAGCGCCTGGTTCTCGAGCGCGCCGCCGTTCTGGATCGTGGTGACGCCGGTGTCGGGGTCGACGAAGTTGCTGCGCGCGCGGCCGTCCCAGAACATCTCGGGGAACCACGCGGCGGTCAGGAACGACGGCGACGCGCGGCCGGTCACCTGCGGCGCGGTGCCGAACACGGCGTCCGGCAGGTACTCGTTCTGCGCATTGCTGCGCGGCACGCCGGGCGAGCCGAACTTGTCGTCGGGCGACGGCGTCACGCCGTCGGGGCCCGGGTGCGCGGCGCGCCGCAGGTCGCCGCCGCCGGCCGCGAACGTGTGGCAGGTGCCGCAGGCGACGCGGTTGTTGCTCGACAGCTGCTCTTCCCAGAACAGCAGCTTGCCGAGGATCGCCTTCTGCGGCGTGATCGGGTTCTGCGGTGGGACCGGCTGCGGCGGCAGGGCCTGCGCAGCCAACGAACTGGCCAAGGCGAGGAAGAACGAGAGGCGCATGGTCGTCATGGGCGGAGACCACCGGGGGAAGGCAAGACCGGTGTGTCGGGACTGTCGCGGCAACGTCACAGCCCATGCCGCCCACACCGCACGTCGAGCATTTCCACCCGTAGCATCCCGCACCATGCGCCACGCCCGCATCGCCATCGCCGCCGTCGTCTTCGGGTCGCTGGCATGGTGGCTCTGCTGCGCCGGCGAAGGGGCGGCGCCGCTGCCGGCCGACGTGCCGTTGGATCCGGCGGCGACGGAGCGCGCGGGGCCGGCGACCACCGCGGCGCCGATCGCGTCGGCACCGCGAGCGACTCTCGTGCGCGACGGCGTCTGGTGGAGCGACGCGTGGACGGCGGCCGTGGCCGAGCCACTGCTCGCGGACGAACACGACCCCCACAGCGCCGTGTTGCGCGGCCGCTTGACCGTGCGCCAGCAACCATGGATCCATCCGGCCGGCGTCGAAGTGCGGCTGACCCGCAGCTGGCTCGACAGCGTGCTGCCGGTCGAGAGCGACGGCGCCCAGCGCGCGCCGGCGCGCGACGAGCCCACCACCATCACCGATGCCGACGGTTGCTTCGCGCTGCGCTTCCAGCCGACCGCCGACGAACTGTTCTTCCTGATCGACGTGCGCGGCGCCTGGCAGGACTTCCAGAAGGTGCCGCGGCAACCGCGCCCCGGCGAGACGTGGGAACTCGGCGACGTCTGGCTCGAACAGCGCGGCGGCATCGCCGGCGCCGTCGTCACCGTCGACGGCCAGCCGCTCGCCGGCGTCGAAGTGCGCGCCGTCGACGAACCGCTGAACGCGCTGGCCAGCGGCCTCGACGACGTCCAGGACCTGCGCAGCCGCAGCCTCGCGGCCTGGCAACCCGACGGCAGCATGCGCGGCGGACCGGTGCCGGGCTGGGTCGCGCGCCGCGACCGCTTCCTGCCGTTCCCGATCGCCGTCACCGACCAGAGGGGGCGCTTCGAACTGCGCGGACTGCGCCCCGGCCGCCACGACCTGTTCCTGCAGCCGGGCGCCGACCGGCAGCATGGTCGCCACATCGGCACCCTGCGGCGCATCCAGGTCGTGGCGGGGCGCACGACGCAGATCCCAGCACTGCTCGCGACGGCGAGCGACCAGGTCCCTGTGCTCGTGGTCGACGAGGACAACGTCGCCTGGCCGCGGGCCAGTGTCGCCGTGCTGCACGGAGTGCACGGCTTCGGCTGCGCGCCAGTGACCACCAGCGCGCGCGGCGAGGCGTTGCTGCCGTTCCTCGACACGGGCCGCTCGTCGCTGCTGTTCGCCTACCCCGGCGGCGGGCCGTGGATCGAGGTGGAAGGCATGAGCCCCAACAAGCTGGTGGTCACGGTGCCGCGCCCGCGGCCGTTGACGATCCTGCTGTTCGACGAAGGCGATCGCGCGCTCGCCGGCGGCACCGTGCGCACGTTCGCCGACGCGACGCAGTTCCGCCGCCGCGACCGCGCCCTGCCGGCGGCGATGCAACCGAAGGAGTCCGAGCCCGGCCGCTACGTCGGGCAGCGGCCGTGCGCGCTGGTGGTCGTCGCCTCGGTGCCGGGCTTCGCGCCGGCGATCGCGCACGTGCCGCACGATGCGAAGGCGCCCGACGTGCTGGCGCTGAAGCTGCTGCCGATGGGCACGATGACCGTGCACACGCGCGACCTCGAAGGTCGCCCGATCGCCGACGCCGCGATCCGCGTGCAGGTCGACAGCAACCCCGAGCTGTTGTTCGCCGGTGCCCAGTGGAGCGCGCTCGCCGACCGCCGGGTGCAGCTCGGCCGCACCGACGAACGCGGCGACCTCGTCGTGCCGACCTGGCCGGCGCGCTTCTCGCTGCAGGCGACGCATCCCGACTTCGCGCCGAGTGCGGGCCCGCACTTCGTTCCCGTCGCCGGCGGCCGCGTCGAGCTCGTCTTGCGCCGCCCCACCGGCATCGTCGGCACGCTGCTGCTGCAGCAGCGGCCAGCACCGAAGGGCTTCCGGGTGCGCGCGCGCCAGTACGCGCCCGAAGGCCACGAACTGCACGGCAACGGCCTGCTGCAGCACCAGCTCGCCGTCACCGGCGACGACGGCACGTTCGCGTTCCGCGGCTTGTGCGCCGGCTTGTGGGACCTGCAGCCGGAGCTGCCGGGCGTGCCGACGTCGGCCGGCGGCACCACGGTGCGCACCGCGTACCGCAGCCAGCGCGTCGTGCTCGACGACGGCCAGGAGCTGCACGTGCGGCTCGACGCCGAAGCCGAACCCGGACTGCCGGACCGCCTCGTCGGCACCGTGCGCCGCGACGGGCTGAACGTGGCGGGCGCCGTCGTACGCGTGCGCCCGGTGACGCCGGCGAGCGGCGACGGCGACGAGCGCGGCCCGCGGCGGACCCGCAATCGCCACCGCCCGGACACGCGCCGCGGCGACGCCGAACGCAGCGTGCAAGCCGAGTTCGTCGAGGCCACGACGAGCTTCACCCATCGCTGCGACACCGACGTCGTCGGCGAGTTCCGCTTCGCGTCGCTGCCGGCGTCGGCAGCGATCGAGGTCCGCGTCGAACTGCCGGGCGACACCGGCCTGCAGCTGGTGCACAGCGAGGTGGTGCCGACGCCGGGCGAAGGCCAGCTGGCGCGCGTCGAAGTCGCCCTGCAGTCGGCGCGCCTGCTGCTGGTGTGCACACGCGAGGGCCGCCCGCTGCCCGACGAGATGCTGCGGTTGTCGCGGCGCGATGCGCAAGGTCGCGAGCTCGCCCGCCGCGACGTGCTGCTCGACGGCAACGGCCAGGCCGACCTGTTCGACCTGCCGGCCGGCGACTGGCACGTGCAGCCGCGCACCGGCTTCGGCCGCGTCTTCCCCGACCGCATCGAACTGCAGCCCGGCAGCACGCGAACCGTCGACCTGCGCCTGCTCGACCGCTGAACGCCGGCGGGTGGCGTTCGCGCAGCCGCTTCAGCTGGCGCGCAGCCGATGGTGCCGCAGCAGGTCGCCGAAGTCCTTCGCCACGTCGACCGCCGCCGCGCGCCGGTAGCAGCGCTGCGCGCGCGCGGACTCGCCGCGGGCCGCCAGCGCGTCGCCGAGCGCAATCCATGCGACGGCGTCCCACGGATCGACCTGCACGAGCTGCGTGAACGTCGCACAGGCGGCGTCGTGGTCGCTGCGCAGGAACTGCACGAGGCCCGCGGCGAACCGTTCCTTGCGCTGCTTCGCCGCCGCCGACCACCGCCGGCGCCAGCGGCCGTGGGCGAGCACCCCCGCGAGCGACAGCGCCAGCAGCTGCAGCGACAGCACCAGCGCCCACAGCGTGCCCGGTCCGGCGCCGAGCGCGTAGCGGCCGAGCAGCCACGCATCGAGCAGCACCCACAAGCCGACGGTGCCGCCCCAACCGAGTGCCAGCCGGCCGGTGCGCAGGAAGAACCACGCCGACGCCTGCCCGAGGACGAACAGCAGCAGGTTGGGCAGGAAGTGGTCCGCGAACACGAGCGCGAGCCTACGCCGCCGGCGGAGCGAGCTCCACAGCGCGTTCGGCACCGGCACCTGCTACGCTGTTCCGCCCCGAATGCGGTTCCCTGGACGCCTGTATCTCCTGTTCACCCCGGAGTCGTGTCGCCGCGACCCGTGGCAGACGCTCGAACTGGCGATCGCCGGCGGCGTCGACCTGGTGCAGTGGCGCAAGAAGGGCGACGACCGCGTCGGGTTCGAACGCTGCCGCACGATCTGCCGCGCGCACCACGTGCCGCTGATCGTCAACGACGACGTGATGCTGGCGGTGCGCGGCCGCGCCGCCGGCGGCCACGTCGGCCAGACCGACATGCCGGTGCCGGCCGCGCGCAAGCTGCTGGTCGATCGCTGGCTCGGCGTCAGCACGCACGACGGCAAGCAGATCGCCGACGCCGCGCACGAAGGCGCCGACTACATCGGCTTCGGCCCGTGCCATCCGACCGCGACCAAGGGCTACGAGCACGGCAAGTCGCCGGCCGACATCGAAGCCGCGGTCGCGACCGCCGCGCAGCACCGGCTGCCGCTGTTCGCCATCGGCGGCATCAACCCCGACAACCTGCCGGGCCTGCGCCTGCTCGGCGTCGACCGCATCGCCGTCAGCAGCCACGTGCTGTCGGCCGAGGATCCGCGGGCCGCGGCGGCGGCGCTGCGCGCGTTCCTATAGCGGCCCCCCGGCTGCGGCTCACAGCAGCAGCATCGCGTCGCCGAACGAGAAGAACCGGTAGCGGCGCGCCACCGCCTCGCGGTACAGCGCCAGCACTTCCTGGTGGCCGGCGAACGCCGCGACCAGCATCAGCAGCGTCGACTGCGGCAGGTGGAAGTTGGTGAACAGCGCGTCGACGACCTGGAACTGCTTGCCCGGATACAGGAACAGCTGCGAGCTGCCGGTGCCGGCGGCGGCGAGGCGGCCGGGCGCAGCGCACGTCTCCAGCGTGCGGCAGCTGGTGGTGCCGATGGCGACGACGCGGTTGCCGCGCGCGCGCGCCGCGGCGATCGCCGCCGCCGCCGTCGGCGGCAGTTCGTAGGTCTCGGCGTGCATCACATGCTGCTCGACGACGTCGGTGCGCATCGGCGCGAACGTGCCCTCGCCGACGTGCAGCGTCACCGTCGTCGTCAGGATGCCGGCGTCGGCGAGCCGCTGCAGCAGCTCCGGCGTGAAGTGCAGGCCCGCGGTCGGCGCGGCGATCGCTCCCGGCACGCGCGCGTAGACCGTCTGGTAGCGCGCGCGGTCGGCGGCGACGTCCTCGTCGCCGTCGCGTTCGATGTACGGCGGCAAGGGAGCGCGCCCGCAGCGTTCGAGCGCCGCCGCCACCGTGCCTTGCCGTGCGGCCAGCTGCACCTGCCAGCGGCCCTCGGTGCGCCGCTCGAGCAGCGTCATGGCGATGGCGCCGTCCTCCATCGGCACGACGTCGCCGGGCTTCAGCTTCTTGCTCGGCTTGACGAACGCTTCGCCGACGTCGCCGTCGAGGCGCACCAGCAGGCACTCGACGGCGCCGCCGGTCGCGCGCTTGCCGCACAGGCGCCACGGCATCACGCGGGTGTCGTTCAGCACCAGCAGGTCGCCGGCGCGCAGGAAGCGCGGCAGCTCGGCGACGATCGTGTGCTCGGTCGTGCGTGTGCTGCGGTCGTGCACCAAGAGGCGCGCCTGGTCGCGCGGCTCGACGGAACGGCTGGCGATGAGCTCCGGTGGCAACGAGAAGTCGAAGTCGGCGACGCGCACGGCGCGGCTTCATACCCTGGCGGAGCGCCGCGCGGAAACTCGGGCCATTGCCGGGATCGCCGGGCTGCTGCAGCATGGCCCCGATGCCTGCGCCGACGAGCCGTCCCACCCGCCCCCGCTTCCCAAGGTCCGTGCTCACCGCCGCGCTGCTGGCGGCCTGTGGCGGCGGCGGCGGCGACCGCAGCTCGCCGATCGGCGGCGGCAGCACGCCGCCGCAGCTGGTGGCCGCGCGCGCCCGCGTCGACTCGCCGTTCCAGTTCGCCGAGCTGGCGCTGCGCGACGACCGCAACCTCGGCAGGGAACGCGTCGCCGACCGCACCGGCACCGAGCGCATGCCGCGGCTGCATCCCGACGGCAACCGCGTCGTGTTCGCGCGCGAGCGGACCAACGGCGACGTGGGCAGCCGCGAACTGTTCACCAGCTCGCTCGATGGCACCGTCGGCGAGGTGCGGCTGACCAGCGACGCTTCGCGCGACGACGAGCCGTGCTGGTCACCCGACGGCAGCACGATCCTGTTCACCAGCGAACGCGGCGGCCAGCGCGCGTTGTGGACCATGGCCGCCGACGGCTCCTCGCCGACGCGGCTGCAGACGCCGCTGACCGGCGGCGGCGACGGCGAAGCCGACTGGCACCGGCCGAGCGACCGCATCGTCTTTTGCCGCGCCGACGCCAGTGGCCGCCACACGCTGTGGACCTGCAGCGGTTCGGGCGCGAACCCGCAGCCGCTGACCGACGGCGGCAGCGCGACCGGCGCCGACAGCGGCGACCGCGCCCCGAGCTGGTCGCCCGACGGCAGCCAGATCGTGTTCGTGCGCCGGATCTCGGCGCAGGTCGCGAGCCTCGCCTACGTCGACGTCGCCACCAGCTTCGTCACCTTGCGCCTCGTGCCGAACGGCGAGGTCGCGTGGCCGCGCTTCACGCCGGGCGCCGACCGCGTGCTGTTCGGCCTCGCCGAGCCGCAGGCCGGCCGCGGCGGCATGCGCCTCGCGTGGATCGGCAAGGACACCGGCAATCCGGTGCTGCTGTGGCCCGACGAACGCTGGCTGCTGCACGGCTTCGACCTGCGGCCGTCGTTCGCGGCACTGCCGACGGCGGCGGCGCCGACCACGCTCGACGTCACGCGCGCGCAGGTGCAGTTCGCCGCCGGCAGCTCGGCCGTCGGCACCCGCGCCGACCTGGTCGACGTCGACGGCGACGGCTACGAGCTGACCACCGAGACCGTCGACGGCCGCGAGGTCGCCGGCATCAACGTGCGCTTCGACCTGCCAGTGGGCGCGGCCACCGACATGCTGGAGCTGCGCGTGCAAGGCATCGCCCGTTGCTCGCGCGGCGGCCAGGACAGCTTCCTGCGCATGTCGATCTACAACCCGGTCGACGAACGCTTCGACACCGTGGTCGAACTGCCGGCGGTCGCCAGCACGACGACCACGCAGACGCTGGCGTTCACCACCTCGAGCCTGCGCCACGTGACGTCGCAGAAGCAGCTGCGTGTCACCGTGATCGCCGACGTCGCCGCCGGCGCACGCGCCGACCTGCTGGTCGACCAGGTGCAGGTCGTGCTGGTGCCGCGCGCGCCGAACTGAGGCCGCGGCTAGCGATCCCAGCCGATCACGACCTCGGCGACACGGCTCGCGCCCGCCGGCACGACGAACGGCAGGCGCACGACCTGCTGTGGGGCGAGCCGCAGCCAACGGCGGTCGTCGTGGGCGACGACCTCGCCGGCCGGATCCGCGAAGCTGCAGTCGACGGCGAGCGCCATCGCCTCGAGGTCCTGGTTCCGCACGTCGATCAGCAGCGTCGCCGCGCCCTCTTCGCCCGCGAAGCCGGAGCCTGCGACCTGCACGCCGAGCACGTCGAGCAGTTCTTCGTCGTCGACGAACACCGGCACGGCGAGTTCGCTGCCGACGGCGTCGCGGGCGCGGTAGTACGGGCCGTGGCACGCGGCGGCGAACGCCAGGGCCAGCACCGCAGCACCGCTCCGCACGTCAGTTGCCCCCGAGCTCGCGCGCCAGGTCGGCGTGGAACGCCTCCGGCACGACGCTGACGTGCCGGGCGGTGGCGCCGGTGTTGAGGTCGACCATCGACACCACCAACTGCCAGCGGTTGAGCACCTCGCGCAGCGTCGACAGCACGGCGACGCCGGCACCCGAGCGCTGCAGGAACGCGATCGTCGCCGGATCGACGGCGCCCTGTTCGCGGTGCAGCTTCGCGTCCTTGCCGATCACCTCGAGCGCCTTCTGCTGCTCGGCGTCGTCGGGCAGCACTTCGGCGACCTTCTTCGCCGACGACTGGAACGCGCCGCGCAGCCAATCGGCGATGCCGTTCGACAGCGTCGGCGACTTGCTCTGGGCCGGCACCACGGTGTCGAGCACCGCGACCTTCTTGCCGGCGAGCCCCTCTTCGTTGCGCGCGACGAGGTCCTGCACGGCGCCGTTGACGAGGCTCTCGACCTCGGCGGCCAGCGACTTCTCGATCTTGCGCGTGCGCACGACCAGGTCGAGGCGCCGGCGCGAGCCGAGGAACGACACGCTGCGCACCATGCCCTCCGGGGCCGGCACGCTCTCGACCGCGGCGGCGACCCGGCTCTGCAGTTCGGCGGTGCTGCCGCGGAAGCGCAGCGCGAACTCGGCGAACTCGCGCACGCCTTCGCCACTTCCGCCAGCCCCACTGCTGCCGGTGCGGCCACTGCCGGTCTGCTGCGACGAGCCACCGACCGCCGCTTCGCCGAGCGCATGGCCCAGGCGCGCGACCAGTTCGGCGTCTTCGCGATCGCTGTGCAGGGCCACGCGGTAGGCGGTGCCCTTCTCGGCTTCGGCCGCGGCGGCGCTGCGCACCAACTCGGCGACCTTGCCGACCACCGAGCCCTTGTCGTCCGGATTGCACAGGCTCTCGATCGCCTTCTTGTGCGCGTCGCCGAAGCCCTCGAACGCCTGGCCGCGTGCGTCGAAGCCGTCGTTGAACAGGATCGCCGAGTCCTCGGCACCGACGATGCGCAGGCGCAGGCGGTCGCGCACGACGAAGCGGCCCTGCTGCTCGACCTCCTGCTCGACGAAGATGCCGGCGGTGATCACCAGGTCGGCGTCGACGGCGATGCCGACCGCACCTTCGCCGGCGGACTGCGCCGGCTGGTCGCCACCGACGAACTGCTGGAACACCTTCTGCGTGCGGTCGTGCAGCTGCAGCGCGTGCTTGCCGTCGACGACCAGCAGCTGCTTGCGCGCGAGGCCGGTGGTGAGCCGTTCGACCACTTCCTGCGTCGCGTTCGGGCGCACCCCTTCGGCCGTGGACGGTTGCACCAGGATGCGCAGCACCGGAGCGGCGGCGGGCTTGCCGGCGGCCTCCTGGGCGACGGCGAAGCCGAGCGTCAACAGGGCGGCGAACGGGAGCAAGGTCGGGTTCTGCATGGTCACTGCTTCTCCAAGGTGAGCTCGTAGGAACCGACGGCGACCTGCGGCACGTCGGCGAGGCGGATCTGCACGGTGCGGAAACCCTGCTTCCGGACCACCAGCGTGTCGTCGACCGAGATCAGGTTGAAGTCGAGGTCGCACGGCGTCGACATCTGCAGGTTGAGCCGCTCGATCAGCACCGTGGCGCCGTTCGGCACCGTGTTGAAGCGCGCCAGCATGCTCTCGCCGGGGGTCGACGAGCAGGCGGCACCGGCGAGGCACAGGAGGGAGAGAAGGGCGGCTCGGGGCGTGGGCTTGGTCATGGTCCGGTCGATCGCAATGGGTCTGTCGGTCTCTGCGGTCTCGGCAGTGGGCGGTCGGCTCACTCGGGTGCGGGCTCCGTCGGCGAACCGGCGGCGGCCGCGGGATGCGAGGTCATCACCGTCGGCGTGCCACCGAAGACGGGCAACAGCGCCAACACGTAGCTGTTCGTTCCGTCGCGCACGTCGACGTCGACGGTACCGGCGATGCCACCGACGTTGCCGCCACGGGCCGGCTGCACGGCGATCGTGTGCGCGCCGACCGGCAGTTCGAGGCGCAACACCTGGAACGACGCCGGCAGCAGGCTCCAGCAGCGCAGGTCGGCGCCTTCGGTCGCGGTCCACAGCAGCGCCAGGCCGTCGACGGCCAGACTGGCCAGTTCGGTCGCCTGGCGGTCCTTCTGCCGGCGGCCGCCGGCCTCGATGCCGGCCTTGGCGCCTTCGGCGACGACGATCTTGAAGGCGCGGCGCAGCACCGCGCGGGCGACGATGGCATCGCGCATGACCTCGAACTCGTTGCGCGCCGCGGCTTCGACATCGGTGACCGTCGCCGTCGACACGGCGGTGCCGCCGTCGACCGACACCAGCGCCTGCTGCGGGTTGTCCGGGTGGTAGGCGAGCCCCGGGATCGGCACCTTGGCGATGTTCGGCAGGATGCCGCGGTCGCGCGAACGCGCCCAGATCCACTGTGCGATCGCCAGGCTGACCTGCGTCGCCACCTCGTTCTTCTCGACGCGGTACGGCCCGCGGCCGACCAGCGCGATCACGTGCACGACGCCGTTGCCCTTCGCCGAGTGCTTGCCGTTGGTGGCGCGTTCGACGTTCTCCTTGGCGAAGCGGAAGCCCGGCTCGAGCTCGGCGACCTTCTGGTGGTTGCGCCGCGCCTCCTCCATCTGCAGCGGGTCGCCTTCCTGCACGATCGCGCGCAGGTAGTTGCCGAACGCGACCTGCTTGTAGCGCAGTTTCGGCTTCTGCCCGCTCTGGTCGGCGTAGGCCTCCATCAGCCGCTGCTGCACCTCGAACACCTGCAGGCCGTAGGCGATCGCGTCCCCGCCGCCCTGCATCAGGTCGGCGGCGCCGAGCAGCGCGCGCAGCAGGATCTTCTCGTAGTCGTAGCCCTGGTACCGCATCTGGCGGTCGTCGAGCAGCACCGAGCCGAGCCAGCCGAGCGCGTCGCTGCCCTCGGCGTCGTCGTAGGCGTCGCGCGCCGAACGCAGGCCGGTGATCGCCGCCTTGGGCTGGCCCTGCGCCAGGTCCACCATCGACCGCTCGGCGCGCCACAGGTGCGCGTTGCTGCCGTCGTCGGCGATCAGTTCGTCGATGGCGGCCCGCGCCGCCACGTAGTCGCCAGCGGAGTAGGCACCCCGCGCGGCGAGCATCGGATCGGACGCGCACGCGGCGAACGCGCACGCAGACAGCACGAGAACGGCGACGCGCATCGACGAGGGTCCTGGCCGCGGACGGTTCAGCGCGAGTATTCCTTGCGCACGCGCACCATCGACCGGTTGACCTCTTCGCCGGTCTCGATGTCGATCAGCACGAGCGTCAGCCCGTAGTTGCGCTGCGACTCACGCTGGCCGGGGTTGGTCGTGCCGGTGGTGATCGTCGTGCGCAGCAGCATCTCGATCGGCGCCCCCTTCTGCTCGAGGGCCTGGGCGATCGCGCGGCGGCCGCGCGGCAGGTAGACCTCGTCGCCGGAGACGCGCGCTTCGGTCAGTGCGACGCGCAGGAACTCCTGGCTGATCGTGCGGAAGCGTTCCGACTCGTTGATCGACGTGGCGATGACCTCGTAGAGCTGGTCGCGCCAGTCACCGAGCTCTTCCGCCGACTTGTTCTCGATCGGCATCACCGCGATCTTCTTCTGGCCGAGGTTGGTGATCGCCGCCGCGCGGCTCGACAGCAGCTTCTCGACGGTGCCGGCGACCAGGCGGTCCCAGGTCTCCGCACCCGCCGCGCGGTTGCCGACCTGATCCTCTTCGGAGTCGGACATCACGCGGCCGCGCGGACCACCGCCACACGCCGCCATCGACAGAGCCAGGAGAACGGAGAGGCCGAAGCCGAGAGTCTTGTGCATCGCAGTCATGGTGGGAATCGGGGTCACTTGCCGAGCATCTGGTCGAGTTCGGCCTGGAACAGGCCGTCGACGTCGATCGCCTCGGTGATCTCCTGCGCCGTGCGCAGGTCGCGCAGCACGAGGCGCAGCTGGTAGGTCTTCAACGTCGGGCGCAGCACGGTCTCGAGCACCACGTCGGTGCCCCTGGCCCGCATCTGCGCGATGGTGTCGGCGTCGACCGCGGCGTCGCGGCGGTACGAGCGCGCTTCGCTGCGGATGATCGCCAGCAGCCGGCGGCGATCGCCGTCGTCGGCCAGCACGCGGAACGAGTCGCCGGTGGCGGCGCGCAGCCGCTCGGTGACGAGGCGCGACAGGTCGACGGCGAGCCCGCCGATCGGCGACGCCTTGTAGGCCTCGAAGGCAGCGCCGAACGCGTCGATCGCCGCCCCGAGCGTGTCGTGCTTCTTGCCGGCGATCGTCACCGGCCCGCTCTCCAGCGCCGCCGCTTCGGCGTCGCCGCCTTCCGCCGCGGCCGCGGCCTTGCGCAGCGCGGTCGTGTAGGCGCGTTCGAGCTCGTCGGCGGTCGCCTGCAGGGCCGCACCCTCGCCGGCATTGCAACGGAACACCGACGGGAACACGCGCACCGACTTGCCGGCGAGCAGCTTGCCCTGCTTGTCGGCGACGCGCTGCGCCAAGAGGCCGGCGAGGATGCGCAGCTCGGCGTCGAGCACCGGCCGGAACGGCGGCGCTTCGTTGCCGATGCGCCACGCGCTGTCGATGCGCGCGCGCCGGTACAGCTGCGCCGCCAGCGGGCCGCGCGCGACCTCCTCTCGCATCGTCGCCACCACCGAGCGGTCGGGCAGGCGACGGCATTCCCACAGCAGCTCCACCGCTTCGTCGCGGCGGCCGGCATCGAAGATCTTCACCTGCGCGATGCCCTGCACGACGTAGCCGGCACCGATGCGGTCGGCGAGCCAGTAGACGTCGTCGGGGGCGCGCCATGCATCGAGCCCGCGGTTGCTGGCCTTGATGTCGTTGGTCAGGCTGCCGCCGGCCAGAATGCCACGAACGCCTTCGCGCTCGAGGCCGGCAGCCGTCTCCTCCATCAACCACTCGCCGAGGCCGTTGATCGTGTAGCCGCGCTGGGCGCCTTCGCCGCTCTGCGCCATCGCCGGGAACACCGCGACGATGCCCGGTGCCGCCTTCACTTCGGCGGCGACCTTCTGCACGAAGCCGTCGAGCAGGCCACCGGCCTTCGCCGCCGGCGGGTTGGTCGGCGCCGCCGGCACCGGCGGCTGCACCGCCGGAGGCGTCACCTCGGGCACCGGCTCGGCCACCGCCGTCGGCGGCGGCTGCCGCGGCGGCTCGCTCGGCGCGCCGGGGCCGGTCTGGTCGTGCGGGTTGGTCACCTTCACGTCCGGCGTGTCGACGCCCGGGATCGGCTGGCGCGGCGCCCGCTCGGGGCCGGCACACGCCACGAAGAAACACGCCGCGGCCAGGCTCGTCGCCTGCGCCACCGACCGACATACCTTGCTCGTCATGGTTCCTTGCTCGTCTGTGGGGATCCGCTCGTCGCGATGGGCACTACCGCGACAGCACGCTGTGCGACAGGCCACCCGAAACGGTCGAGCCAGCGAAGTCTGGCAGCGGCCGCGGGGGGCCCGCAAGCGCAAACCGGCGCCGGTCGTTCGTGTGGCGGGCGCCCCGAAGCTCGACACCACCGTTCTCCGGCCCTAGCCTCCTGCGCCCACATCGGGGGCGAACCGGCTCTGTGACCCACCAAACCCTGCTGATCATCCCTGCCTACCGCGAACAGGGCCGCGTCGGCGACGTGGTGCGCGAAGTGCTGGCGATGCGGCGGCCGGCAGCGAGCTCGGTCGCAGACTCGACCGCGGGCGCGGCCGGCATGGCGCTCGACGTGCTCGTCGTCGACGACGGCAGTCCCGACGACACCGCCAAGGAAGCCGCCGCCGCCGGCGCCCGCGTCGTCTCGCACCCCTACAACCTCGGTTACGGCTCGGCGCTGCACACCGGCTACTGCTACGCGCGCCGCCACGGCTACACGCGCGTGCTGCAGATGGACGCCGACGGCCAGCACGACGCGACCATGCTGCCGCGGCTGGTCGCCGGCCTCGACGGCGGCGCCGACGTCGTACTCGGGTCGCGCTACCTCGACGGCAAGGCGCCGCGCAGCAGCTTCGCCCGCAACGTCGGCACCCGCCTGTTCGCCGCGATCGCCACGCGCTGGATCGGCCAGCGCATCACCGACCCGACCAGCGGCTTCCAGGGACTGTCGGCGCGCGCGCTGCAGTCGGTGGTGCGCGACGGCTTCCCCGAGGACTATCCGGACACGGACGTGCTGGTCGAACACCACCGTGCCGGCCTGCGCCTCGTCGAGGTGCCGGTGCAGATGCACGAACGCCGCGGCGGCCTGTCGATGCACCGCGGCGCCCGCATCGCCTACTATGGCTACAAGATGCTGCTGACCCTGCTGCTGCTGCCGGTGCGCCGGCCGTCGCCAACGCGGGCGATCGACACCGTCGCGAGGTGCGAATGATCGGCGCCCTGACCCATGCCTCGTCGCTGCTGGTGCCGTTCGCCGAGCTGACGCCGATGCACGATCGCCAGCGGTTGGTCGCGCTGCTGCTGGCCGCGGGCGCCATCGCGACGGTGTTCGAACTGGTCCGCCGCCGCAAGCTGCGCGAGGAGTACTCGTGGGTCTGGGTCGCGGTCGCCGTCGTCGTCGCCGCCTTGGCGCTGCAGCAGGACCTGCTGTTGACGATCAGCAGCTGGATCGGTGCGTCGAGCACGGTGTCGACGCTGTTCTTCGGCGCCCTGCTGTTCCTCGGTACGCTGGCGCTGCAGTTCTCGGTGCGCCTCAGCAAGCTGACGCACCGGCACAAGACGCTCGGCCAGCGCCTCGCCCTGATCGAGACCGAGCTCGCCGAGCTGCGCGAGGGCCGCCGTGGCCAGCCGAGCGGCGCCGAACGCGCGGTCGAGCCGGCGGTGCAGCCACAGCGCACCGCCGACCGGGACGTCGTCGCGTGAGCACGCCCGACGCGGCGGCGCAGCTCGCCCGCATCGTCGCCGCCGAGTTCCGCCGGCGCCTGCTCGACGAGCACCTGCCGCGGCTCCGGCGTTGCGTCACGGCGCTGGGCGACGGCGGCACGTGGCGACGTCCACACGCGCACGGCAACTCGGTCGGCAACCTGCTGCTGCACCTCGCCGGCAACACCACGCAGTGGATCCTCGCCAACTTCGGCGCCGTCGTCGACGCGCGCGATCGCGCCGCCGAATTCGCCGCCGACGGCGGCATGACGGGCGAGCAGCTGCTGGCGCACCTCGAGTCGGTCTACCGCCGCGCCGTCGCCGTCGTCGAGGCGCTGCCGGTCGACGAACTGCTGCGCGAACGGCTGGTGCAGGGCCGCTACCGCGAGACCGGCCTGTCGTCGGTGCTGCACGTGCTCGAGCACTGCTCGGGCCACGCCTACCAGGTCTACGCCGCCACCAAGCAGGCGCTCGGCGTCGACCTGCGCTTCTACGACCTGTGACGGCTCCGGCTCAGGCCCGCGCCGTCGCCTTGCTCGCCGTCGCCTTGCTCGCCGTCGGCGTGGCGACGACCGCCGCGGCCGCCGGCGCGCCCGCCGCGTGCAGCCAGCGCTGCAGCGTCGCCCGCAGCACGTCGAGCTTGACCGGCTTGCCGAGGAAGTCGTTCATGCCGGCGGCGAGGCACGCGTCGCGGTCGCTCGGCAGCACGTTCGCCGTCAGCGCGATGATCGGCAGCGTCGCGTAGCCGGCACCGAGCGCGCGGATGCGCCGCGTCGCCTCGTAGCCGTCGAGTTCGGGCATCTGGCAGTCCATCAGCACCAGCGCGAACGGCTTGTTGCGCACCAGCTGCACCGCCTCGCGGCCGTCGACCGCGAACGTCACCTGGCAGGCGAGCCGCCGCAGCATGCCGGCGAGCACACGGCGGTTGATCTCGTTGTCCTCGGCGACCAGCACGTGCGGGGCCTCGCCGCCGGCCCCGGCCGGCAGCTCCGCCATCGCCTCGTCGACGACGCGCGGCGCCGGGGCCCTGCCGTGGGACAGCGCCGCCATGTCGTTGACGACCTGCAGCAGCCGCGCCGACGCCAGCGGCTTGCTGAGCCAGCGGAACACCTCGGCCTCGGCCATCTCCGGCAGGCCCGGCCGCGTGCCGAGCGAACTGGCGAGCGCCACCGGCGTCGGCGGGATCGCCGGGTCGTTGCGGATCGCCAGCGCCAGCTGCATGCCGTCGATGCCGGGCATCGCCATGTCGAGGATCGCCATCGAGAACGGCCGCCCGTGCCGCGCCGCGATGCGCAGCGCCTCGATCGCGCTGATCGCGTTCGCGGCGACGTCGATGCCGATGCGCGTCGGCAACAGCTGCATGACCATCAGCTGCCGGTTGGTCTCGTTGTCGTCGACGATCAGCACCGAGTGCCGCGACAGGTCGACCTCTTCGGCGCGCGAGCGCGCGTGCGCCGGGTCGCCCTTCGGCAGCGCCAGCGTGAACGCGAACGTCGAGCCGCGGCCGAGCTCGCTCTTCACCTCGACCGCGCCCTGCATCATGTCGACGAGGCGGCGGCAGATGACGAGGCCGAGCCCGGTGCCGCCGAAACGGCGCGTCGTCGACGCGTCGGCCTGGGAGAACGGCGTGAACAACCGCGCGATCGCCTCGGCCGAGATGCCGACGCCGGTGTCGCGCACCCAGAAGCGCATGCGCTGCTGCCGTTCGTCCTCCTCGACCAGGTCGACGCCGACGACGACTTCGCCCTCGAGCGTGAACTTCACCGCGTTGCTGAGGAAGTTCAGCACCACCTGGCGCAGGCGCGCCGAGTCGCCGCGGTGGCAGCGCCACAGCCGCGGATCGACGTACGTCATCAGCTCGACGCCCTTCTGGTCGGCGGCGTGGTGCAGCAACCCCGCACAATCGTCGACCAGCTGCCAGACGTCGAAGTCGGCGTGCTCGAGTTCGAGCTTGCCGGCCTCGATCTTCGAGAAGTCCAGGATGTCGTTCAGCACCGACAGCAGCGCGTCGGCCGACGCCTGGATCGTCGTCGCCATCTGCTCCTGCTCGGGATCCAGGCGCGTGCGCACCAGCAGCTCGGCCATGCCGAGGATGCCGTTCATCGGTGTACGGATCTCGTGGCTCATGTTGGCCAGGAACTGCGCCTTCGCCACCGCCTCGGCGACGGCGGACTGGCGCGCCAGTTCGAGCCCCGCCACCTGCGCGTAGACCGACGCGCGGAAGCGGCGCGCCGCGATGCCGACCGCCACCAGGAACATCAGCAGGCACGGCAGCAGCCACCACGCCGACCACTGCATCAGGTCGATCGCGGCGATCACCGCCACCAGCGCCACCGCCCCACCCAGCAACGTGGCACAGAGGTAACGGCAGAAGAACGAGGAGGTGCCGCACGAGGCACCGGCGAGGACTCGTTCCGTTCGACCTGGCAAGTTCTCCATCCGGCCCGGTCATCGGCCGCCGACCAGCCGCGAACTGGAGCGGTCAAACCCGCGGTCGCCGCAGCACCGCCGCGAAGAAGCCGTCGGTGCCGTGGCGGTCCGGCCGCAGCGACAGGAACGTGCCGGTGGCATCGGCGATCGGCCGCGCCACCGCCCCGCCGAGGATCTCGGCGATGCGCACCGGTTCGAGCTCCGGCCGCCGTTGCCGCAGCGCGTCGATGCGCTGCTCGTTCTCGCAGGCCAGCAGCGAACAGGTCGCGTAGACGAGCCGCGCGCCGGGCCGCAGCAGCGCCGCGGCGCGGTCGAGCAGGCGGTCCTGCACGGCCAGCAACTCGTCGAGGCCACGGCGATCGAGCGTCCAGCGCGCCTCCGGCCGCCGCCGCCACGAGCCGGTGCCGCTGCACGGCGCGTCGACCAGGATGCGGTCGGCGTGGCCGCCGAACGCCGCCACCGCCGCCGGCAGCTCGCCGCGTTCGGGCAGCAGCGCCACCTGCACGTTGTCGGCGCCGGCGCGCCGCTGGCGGCTGCGCAGTTCGCCGAGCCGGCCCTCGTGCACGTCGGTCGCCAGCACGCTGCCGCGGTTCTGCAACGCCGCCGCCAGCGCCAACGTCTTGCCGCCGCTGCCGGCGCACAGGTCGAGCACCTTGCCTCCCGGCGGCGGCGCCACCACCGCGACGGCCACCTGGCTGGCTTCGTCCTGCTGCTCGAACGCCCCGCGCCGGAAGGCCGCGCTGGCGAACAGGTCGGCTTCGCCGAGCACGTGCAGCGCCGTCGCCGCGAACGGGGCCGGCCGCGTGCCGATGCCCTCGGCCTGCAGCTCCTGCGCCAGCGCCTCGCGCGAAGCCACGCGCAGCAGGTTGGCGCGCAGCGTGCGCGGCGCCGGCGGCGCCAACGACGCGCACACCGCCGCCGCATCGTCGCCGAACTGGCGCTCGGCCAGCGGCACGAACCAGTCGGGCAGCGACCAGGTGCGCGCGAACGCGAGCCCCGGTTGTTCGGCGCACAACGCCGGCAGCCGCAAGAGGCGCGCGAACTCCGGCACCGGCTCGCGGCTCGCCTGCTCGAACGCGCGCGACGCGCCGTCGGCGAGCAGCAGGTCCTGTTCGACGGCGTGGCCGAGCACCAGCGCCAGCGCGTGCGCGCGTGGCGACAGGTGGCCGAGGCCATTCTGGCCACCGAGGCCGAACTCGAGCCGCCGCAGCCCCGCCAGCGTCGCCGCAGCGAAGCGTGCCACCGCCGCGCGTTCGCCGGCGTCGGCGACGCGCAGCACCGGCAGCTGCGCCATCGCCTCGCGCGGCGACTGCCGGCGTTCGAGCCATTGCGCGACCACCTCGGCGGTCCACGACCACAACACCGGAGCGACGGGGTTCACTTGTGGTACGGGTGTCCCTGCAGCAGCGTCGCCGCGCGGTAGAGCTGTTCGACCAGCACGACGCGCACGAGCCCGTGCGGCATCGTCATCGCCGACAGCGACAGGCGCACGGCCGCGGCGTCGCGGAACGCCGGATCGAGGCCGTCGGCGCCGCCGACGACGAACGCGAGGTCGCGGCCCTCGTGCTGCCAGCGGCCGAGCTTGTCGGCGAACGTGCGCGTCGACCACGCCTCGCCGCGTTCGTCGAGGGCGATGCAGCGCGCACCCTTCGGCAGCGCCTGCTGCAGCCGCTGCGCCTCGGCCGCCTGCACCCGCTCCGACGACGCGCCGCTGGTGCGCGGCTCCGGCTTGATCTCGACCAGCTGGAACGCCCACTCGCGCGGCAGCCGCTTCTCGTACTCGGCGCAACCGTCGTGCACCCAGGCGGGCTGCTTGTGCGACACCGTCAGCAGGCGGACCTTCATCGGAGCGTGCGTTCCATCGGGAGGCGTGAGCCTAGGTGGTGGGCGGGTCGCCGAACAGCGAACCCTGCTGGTGCGGCCGCCGGAACGGCGACGGCTCGGCTGCCCCCGACGGCGGCGACAGCCCGAGGCGCTTCGCCGACGCGGCGAACAGGTCGGCGATCAGTTGCCAACGCGGCCCCTCGCCGCGCATGCGCGCACCGAAGCGCGGGTCGTTGCGCTGGCCGCCGCGCATCGCGGTCAACAGCGACAGCACCTTGTCGGCGCGCTGCGGGAACGCCGCGCGCAGCCGTTCTTCGAACACCACCTCGACCTCGGCCGGCAGCCGCAGCAGCACGTGGAACGCGTGTCGGGCTCCGGCCGCGCGCGCGGCGGCCAGGATCGCCGGCACCTGGTGGTCGTTCAGCCCGGGGATCAGCGGCGACACGCTGACGCCGACCGGCACGCCGGCGTCGGCCAGCGTGCGCAGCGCCCGCAGCCGCCGCGCCGGCGACCCGGCATACGGCTCGATCGCGCGCGCGTCGGCTTCGTCGGCGAACGGCACGCTGACGAACACGGTCGCCGCACCGTGCCGCGCCAGGTCGGCCAGCACGTCGACGTCGCGTTCGACCAGCGCACCCTTGGTGACGATGCCGACCGGCTGGCGGAACTGCGCGCAGACCTCGAGGCAACGGCGCGTCAGTTCGTAGCTCGCCTCGAGCGGCTGGTAGCAGTCGGTGACACCGGAGAACGCGATCAGCTCGCCGCGCCACGACGGCCGCTGCAGTTCGCGGCGCAGCAGCTCGGGTGCGTTGGTCTTCACCACCAGCTGCCGCTCGAAGTCGGTGCCGGCGCCGAACCCCAGATACTGGTGCGTCGGCCGCGCGTAGCAGTAGGCGCAGCCGTGGAAGCAGCCGCGGTAGGGATTCAGCGTCCAGCGGAACGGCAGGTCGGGGCTGTCGTTCGCGGTCAGGATCGACTTCGCCTCCTCCTCGTGCACGACCAGCTGGGCGGGCGGCGCCTCGCCGAGCAGTTCGCGATGCTGGCCGAGCCACGGGTTCGGCGGGTTGGAGACGGGGCGCATCGGCGGCGCACCATGGTGCCACGGCCGCCCCATCGCGACCACCGCCGCCGCAGCCGGCTGCGCCCGCACGATTTTCTCGCCGCCGCTGTGACAACCGCGCCGCCCTCGTCCTCGGTTCGGCAGAGACGAACCTCGACCGCGCTCCACCGACGAGAACGACGATGCCAACCACCCTTCGCAACAGCCTGATCCTCACCGCCCTGCTGGCCCTGCCGATCGCCAGCGTCGCCTTCGCCACCGCCTGCAGCACCGGGGCCGCCGGCACCCGCACGCCCGACTACGAACGCGGCCGCTACCTGGTCGAGCGCGTCGGCCTGTGCGCCGACTGCCACACGCCGCACGACGAGAAGGGCGAACTGGTGCTCGAGCAGTGGCTCATGGGTTCGCCGCTGCCGTTCGCGCCGACGGTGCCGATGCCGTTCGCGCCGATCGCGAAGCCGATCGCCGGCCTGCCGACGCTCGACGACGCGCAGGCGATGACGTTCCTGACCACGGGTGTGCTGCCGGGCGGCCGCAGGCCGCTGCCGCCGATGCCGCCCTACCGCTTCTCGCCCGACGACGCGCGCGACGTGCTCGCCTACCTGCGCAAGCCGACCCGGCCGCCGCAGGACCCGACGATCGCCGCCGCCAACCACCGCTGAAACCGCGCCCGACCGGCGCCACCGCCTTTCCAAGCAGCCAACGCGGCGTTCTCCTGCGCGCATCCCATGGCCGCCGACGACCCGCAACGACTCGAGGACCTGCTGGCCGAAGCGCTCGCCGCCCACGACCAGGGTGGCGACGACGCGCTGCAGCGGTTCCTCGGCGAACACGCCGGCGACCGCACCGCACTCGAACGCGGGCTCGCGCGCTGCCGGCAGATGGGCCTGCTCGGCGACACGCTCGGCAGCGGGCCGGCCGCGCGCGACTTCCCCGAGCAGCTCGGCGAGTTCCGGCTGATCCGGCGCCTCGGCAGCGGCGGCATGGGCGTCGTCTACGAAGCCGAACAGGCGTCGCTCGGTCGCCGCGTCGCGCTGAAGCTCGTGCGGCCCGAGCTGCTGTACTTCGAAGGCGCGCGCGAACGCTTCCGCCGCGAGATCGAGGCGGTGGCACGGCTGCAGCACCCGGCGATCGTGCCGGTGCTGGCGTCCGGCGAGCAGGACGGCGTGCCGTTCTACGCGATGGAGCGCATGCACGGGCTGACCGTGCAGGAGGTCTGCCAGGCCCTGGCCGAGCGCGATCCGGGCAGCCTGCGCAGCGAGGACCTGCACCGCGTGCTCGGCAGCAGCGACGAGTCGGGTACCGACCCGTTGCACGGGCCGTGGTGGATGGTGTGCGCGCGCACGATCCACGCGGTGGCGCTCGGCGTGCGGCACGCGCACCTGCGCGGCATCGTGCATCGCGACATCAAGCCGTCGAACGTGATGCTGACGCGCGACGGCCGCACCGTGCTGCTCGACTTCGGCGTGGCGCTGCTCAGCGGCAACCGCGAGTTCACCCGCTCGGGCAACAACCCGGGCTCGCCCGCCTTCATGTCGCCGGAGCAGCTGCGCGGCGACGCGGTCGACGAACGCACCGACGTCTACTCGCTCGGCGCCACGCTGTGGCAGATGCTGTGCCTCGTGGCGCCGTTCCGCGGCGACAAGGACCTGCAGCGCATCCGCGACGGCGAGGTGCCGTCGCTGCTGCAGCACAACCGCGAAGTGCCGCGCGAGCTGGTCGTCGTCGTGCAGAAGGCGATGGACCGCGATCGCGAACGCCGCTACGCCGACGTCGAGGCGTTCGCCGACGACCTGGTGGCGGTGCTGCAGCGCCGGCCGATCCGCGCCCGCCGCCTCGGCCTGCCGCTGCGCACGTGGCGCTGGTGCCAGCGCCACCGCGTCGTCGCCACCGCGCTGGCGGCGCTGCTGCTGGCGGCGCTGCTGCTGCCGGCGATGTTCGCCTGGCGCGAACGCGCCTTGAACCGCGAACTCGACGCGTCGCTGCAGGCGACGCTCGAGGCGATCCAGAGCATGCTGGTCGAGGTCGGCAGCGAGCGCCTGCGCTACCTGCCGGGCGGCGACGAGACCGCGGCGGCGGCGCTGCAGCGCGCGACCAACCTCTACCGCGGCCTGCTGCAGAAGCACCCGGACGACGTTCGCCTGCTCGGCAACGCGGTCGACGCGATGCAGGCGCTGGCCCTGGTCCGCCAGCGCACCGGCGATCCGATCCGCGCCGAGGCCCTGCTGCTGGAGGCGCTCGAGCGCCTCGGTGGCGACGCGGCGGCGGTGCACGGCATGCAGCTGAAGCGAGCCCACGTGCACCTGAAGCTCGCGACCACGGCCGAGGTGCGCGGCGACGGGGCCGCAGCCGAACGCGAGCTCGCCGCCGCCGAACGCGACCTCGCCGTCGCCGAAGGCTCCGAGCTGCTGCGCGTCGACGCGCTGCGGACCCGGGTCGAGCTCGGCATCAAGCGCGCCGAGCGACTCGACGAACGCACGCAGGCGGACGCCAAGGTGGCGGCGGCGCGCGCCGCGATCGAGCTGGCGCGCCAGCTGTGCCGCGAGAAGGGCAACGCCTCGGACGTGAGGCAGCTGGTCACGCTGCTGCGCATGCACGCGTGGACGCTGGCCAACACCGGCAAGGACCAGGAGGCGCTGCCGATCTTCGACGAAGCGATCGTGCTGGCGCGTTCGCTGCCGAAGGACGCGCCGATCTGGCCGCCGAGCGACCAGGTGCTGGCCGGCGTGCTGCTGAGCAAGGGGCTCGCCCTGCTCGACCTGCGCGACCCGGGCACGCCGGCGGTGCTGAAGGAATGCCTGCAGCTGCGCGAGGCCGGCGTGCGCGAGCACCCGAGCGACGTGGCGCTGCGCAGCGACCTCGGCGCCGCCCTGCACGCGCTGGCGCAGATGAACCAGGCACAGAACCAGCCCGAACGCGCCCTCGAGCGCATCGAACTGGCGATCGCCGAGCAGCGGCGCGTGGTCGCGGCGATGCCGCACTTCCGGCAGGGCCACGACTACCTGCGCAACCACTGCAACGTGCGCGGCAACCTGCTGGCGCGACTCGGCCGCACGCGCGAGCTGTTCGCCGTCGCCGAGGAGCTGGCGCGCATGGACGACGACGCCGAAGCGCAGCGCCATGCCGCGCGCCACCTGCTGCGCACCGCGCGGGCGCAGGAGCAGGCGGCGGTGCCGGAGCTGCCGGAACCGGCGGCGAGCCGCGCGCGCGCGCTGCAGCTGCTGCTGCGCGCCGAGCAGCTCGGCTGGGGCCGCGGCAATCCGCTCGACGACGAGCTCTACGCGCCGCTGCGCGAACAGGCCGACTTCCAGGCGCTGCGCGCGCGCATCGCGGCGAAGTTCGGCGCGCCGGCGACGACGGGTGCTGCGGGCAAGGCCGCGGCACCCGGCGACGGTCGCTGAAGTACGGGCGCCGCCGTCAGCTCTTGGTGTCGCCGCCGTCGACCAGCAGCGCCAGCCGCGAGATGCCGCGGTAGACGAGGTTGCGCACCGCGCCTTCGCTGCGCTGCATGCGTTCGGCGATCTCGGCGTGGCTCAGCCCGCACAGCTTGTGCAGCGTCACCGCCTCGCGGTAGTCGTCGGGCAGCAGGTCGAACGCCGCCTCGACGCGGCGCATGGTCTCGCGCACCTCGGCGTCGCGGCTCGGCGTGCACAGCGTCTGGTAGGCGGCGAACGCGGTGGTCGCCTCCGGCAGCGCCTGCTGCTTGCCGACGTCGCGCTTCTCGGCGCCGTGGAAGCGGTGCTTCTCGCGCAGCTTGTTCTCGGCGCGCACGTAGAGCCAGTGCTTGAACGGCGCTTCGCCGCGGAACTCGAAGCCGCCGAGGTCCTCGAGCACCTCGCGGCAGACCGACTGCACGAGGTCGGGCGCGGTCAGCAGCCCGCGCAGTTTCGGCCCCATGCGCAGCCGCACGAACGCTTCCAGCCCGGGCAGCTGGCGCACCAGCAACTGCTCGACGGCGGCGCGGTCCTGCCGCTGCGCCGCCGCGACCAGGCTCTCGGTCGGAGCATTGTCGTGGGCCATGCGGCCACGAACGCTATCGCCCGCCCGGACCCGCGTCGATCCACTGCGCGAACAGGGCGAGGAACGCCTGGTCGGCGACGAAGCTGCCGAGCGGCGGCATGCCGAGGCCGTCGCGGCGCAGGACCCGCAACCAGGCGTCGCTGTGCGCATGGTCGCCGGCGACCGCACGCAGGCCGCTGCCGCCGGGCACCGGGGTCGCCGACGCTTCGCCGAACAACCGCAGGTCGACCTCGGGTGCCAGGCGCCGGAAGTCCATCGTCGTCGGCGCCGTGCCGCCCGGCCGATGGCAGAACGCGCAGTTCGCGTCGAGGTAGCAGCGCACGCGTTCGTCGACCGACGCCGTCGCGTCGTCGCGCCCGACGAAGCGCGGCAGCTGCGCCGGTTCGCCCGGATCGGCGGTGAACAGGCCGAGGAACCGCCACGTGCCGAGCTGGTCGGCCGGGCGCAGCGGGTAGTCGAACGAGCGGTTCAGCTGCGGCACGGTCACACCGAGCACGCGCCCGGCCGCCGCCGTGTGGCACTGCAGGCACTCGCCGCGGCTCGGGTAGCGCCAGCTGCGCGTCTCGCTGCCACCCGGCCCGGCCACGGCGAACGTGCGATCCTCACCGCCCGGAGGGACCAGTTCGGCGTCCGTGCCCGCTTCGTTCCAGCGATACGTGTAGCCGCGCCAACCGTCGATCTGGTGCAGCAGGAAGCGCGTCTCCAGCCGCCGCACGACGCCGGGGGCGACCTCGATCTCGAAGTGCTTCACCAGCGCCGTACCGACCGGCAGCACGATGCGGCCTTCGCCGAGCAGTCCCTCCGCCTGCAGGCCCTGCACCTCGATCTTCGCGGCCCCCGGCAACAACAACCAACGGCGCTTCTGCGCGCCGTCCGACCACAGCTCGCTGTTGACGCCGTACTCGATCGCGCCCGGCACGACGGCGAGGTCGACCGTCGACGCGAACACGCCGGTCGCCGACAGCATCGTCGGCATCTCGCTCGAAGGCCCAGCGGGCTGTGCGACCAGCGTGCGCAGGCGCCCGTCGAAGCAGCAGGCCAGCAGTTCGCCGTCCGCGTCTTCGCCGAACGACGCCGGCGACGGCAGGTTGCCGATCGGCGTGTTGGACAGCGGCTGCACCCCGTCGTGCACCAGCGCCCACACGTTGCCGCTGCCATAGTCGGCGTAGACGTAGGCGCCGACCAACGCCGGCACCGCGCGCCCGCGGTAGACGTAGCCGCCGATCACCGCGACGCCGTCGGCGCGGCCGTAGGTCCACCACGGCCGCGTGAACTCGGTCGGCGACAGGTCGAACGGGTTCTTGTTGCTGCGCTCGCCTTCGAAGATCGGCCAGCCGAGGTTCTGCCCGCGCGCGACGACGTCGATCTCCTCGAACGCGCCCTGGCCGACGTCGCCGACCCACAAGCGCCCTTGCGCGTCGAACGACATGCGGAACGGATTGCGCAGACCGTAGGCCCAGATCTCGCGGCGCACCGCACTGCCCGCCAGCGCGAACGGGTTGTCGCTCGGGATGCTGCCGTCGCGCTCGAGGCGCAGGATCTTGCCGAGCAGGCTGCCGAGGTCCTGCGCGTGGTCGAACGGATCGTTGCCGCTGCCGCCGTCGCCGGTGGCGACGTAGAGCTTGCCGTCCGGCCCGAACTGCAGGCAGCCGGCCTTGTGGTTCGAGAACGGCTGCGGGATCGACAGCAGCACCTGCTCACTGCCTTCGTCGAGCAGCCTGCCGAGAGGTCCGTGGTCGTCGTCGCGGCGGAAGCGCGACACGACCGTGCGCCGCGGGTTGTCGCGGCACCAGTAGACGTAGACCCAACCGTTCTGCACGTAGTTCGGATCGAAGGCGACGCCGAGCAGCCCCTCCTCGCCGCCGAACAGCACGCGGTCGTCGAGGTCGAGGATCGTCGTCACCTGCGCCGGCGTGACGTCCGGGTCGTTGCGGAAGCGCCGCAGCCGACCGCGCTGCTCGGCGACGACCAGGTCGTCGCTGCCCGGCACCGGCACGACCGCGATCGGGCGGTCGAAGACCAGCCCCGGGAACGCCACGGTCCACTGCGCCGGGCCCGGATCGGGCAGGCCGAATGGCAGCGGCAGCAGCGGCACCTCGACGCGGCGGTCGTAGCCGAAGGTGCCGGCCCCGGCGGTGCCGCCGCCGCCGCCGCCGCAGGCGGTCGCGAGGACCACGCCGAGGGCGGACGCGAGCACGAGCAGGGCGGTGCGAACGGATGCCGGCATTCGGTCCCTCCCTACGCCCCATCGACGCCGTTCGGCCGGCCTTTCGGGCCGTTGCCGACGTTCGTCTCGCCCAGCGGCGGAAGCGGCGATGGCATGGCCCGGCGGGCGCCCGGAAGCGACCGGCGCTACGCTGCTTCGATGCTCGGAACGGCCCTTCGGGTCGCGGTGCTGCTCGCCAGCGTCGCCGCGACGTCCTCGGCACAGCAGCGGGAAGGCAACGGGACCCAGTCGGAGGTGATCGTGCGCACGCGCTCGCTGGCCCCGCTCGCGCCACCGCACGCCCAGCTGTCGGCGCCGCGCGCCTCGGCCATGCCAAGGCACGGCGAGAACGCGGCGACGCCGGCGCTCGACACGCGGCGCGATGCCGAGGCCCCGGACTGGGTCGTCGAGGTGCTGCAGCAGCGCCACCGCTCCGCACTCGACGACGGCAGCCTGCGCCTCGAACTGGGTGGTGCGGCCAGCACCGGCGACGGCCGCGTGCAGGCCACGGTCCAGTCGACCCTGGTCTTCGCCGGGGAACGCCAGCGCGTCGACGCGGCGGTCCGCGACTTCGACACGCTGCTGGCCATCGTCGGTCGGCCGATCGAGGTCAGCGTGCACCGGCTGCCGCTCGCCGACGGTGCGCTGCCGGCGTGCCAGTGGGATCCGGCGACGACCAGCAAGCAGCTGCAGGCGACGCCGCCGCTGTGGACGTCGCGGGCGCACACCCGCAGCGGCGCCGAGCTGCGCCTCGGCGACCAGGAACTGCGCGGCATCGTCGCCGACCTCGACGTCGAGGTCGCCGAACGCGCGACGATCCTCGACCCGAAGGTCGACGCCGCGTTCGCCGGCGTGCTCGCCGACCTCACCGTGCACACGCTGCCCGGCGAGGGGCTGCAGCTGCGCGGCAGCTGGCTGCTCAGCGAACCGGTGTCGTCGCTGTCGATGCCGATCGGCACCGACCGGCCGAGCGTCGACTTGCCAGAGCACCGCACCGCCTTCGCGTCGTTCGCCGGCACCATCCTGAGCGGCGGCGCGCTCGTCGTCAGCGGCCGCGGCGGCCCGCTCGGCCCGGCCGGTTTCGCGCTGGTCGTCAGCGCGCGCTACCTGGCGCCACCGGCCGCCGACGCGGGCCCCGACCTGCTGGTGCGCCCGGTCGGGGCGTTCCTCGCCGGCAGCTCGGCGCCGCAACTGCGCGGCCTGGCCTGGCGACTGCCGGGCGTCGACCTGCCGCAGTTCGCGCAGCACGACGCCGACGGCGGCCTCAACCCGACCGAACTGCTGCGCCTGCTGCACGGCCAGCAGCCGGGCGGCGTCGAGCTGTTCGACGGCATCCTGGTGGCGCGCGGCGACGTCGCCACGAATCCGCGCTGCAATCGGCTGCTGGCGCAGCTGGCCGCCGACATGGCGACCGCGCGGCTCGCGTCGCGCGTCGCCACCGATGCGGCCGGTGCGGCGGGCGCCGACGCGATCGAACTGGCGCAGCCGGTGCTCGGCGGCCACAGCGCCGCCGCGTTCGTCGGCCGCGAACGCATGCTGATCCGCGACTTCGAGGTCGAGATCGCCGCGCGCGCCGCCGCCAGCAACCCGGTGCTCGACACCGCGCGCAGCGGCCTGTGGCTGTGCGTGCTGCCGATCGCGAACGGCCCGACCTGGCACGTCGCCGGCAGCTGGTCGGTGGCGCGGCACGGCGCGCCGCGGCAGCACGCGCACGACGAAGCGCAGCCGGTCGTGCTGCACCAGACCGACGTGCGGACGACCACGCTGCCGTGGCAAGCGCCGATGCCGCTCGACCAGGAGCACGTGCTCGGCAACGGCCCGGCGTGGGCCGACAACGGCCAGCCGACCACGCTGCGCGTGCGGCTCAGCGCGAACTGACCGCGGCAGCCGAGTCGGCGCTGCTGCCCGCGTTCGCCGGCAGCAGCGCCAGCAGTTCGTCCCACAGCAGCAAGCGTGCGCGGATCGCCCGTTCGGCGCCGGCCGCCGCCGCCGCCCACTTCGCCGCGTCGTCGCCGCAGACGTGCGCCAGCAGGCGCGCCGCCATCGGCCCGTGCCGTTCGCCGTCGAGTTCGATGTGGCGGCGCAGGTAGTCGACCAGCGTCGGCAGGCCGCCCGGATGCCGCCGGTGCAGGTCGTCGACCAGCGCCGTGAACATGTCGGGGATCACGTCCTCGCGGCCGAGCGTGAACGCCGCCGCGATCGCCGGCAGCGAGCCGCCGTGCACCAGTTCGAACGTCGTCGTGCAGAACCGGCGCGCCGGCGCCGGTGCTGCCTGCAGCGCCGCGAACACGTCGACGCCGGCCTCGACCTGTGCCAGCACCGCGTCGATCGCCGCGCCGTCGGTCCCCGCTTCGCGCATCGCGCGGCGGTAGAGCTCGTAGTGGCTGGTGTAGCCGCCCTGGTCGTCGTCGCTCTCCTCGCCGAGCACGATCTCGTTGACCAGCCGGCGCGCCACCGCGTCGCCGCGCGGCCGCCACACGAGGTCGAGGCTGGTCAAGGCACGCTGCAGCGCCTTCAGCAACGACATGAAATCCCAGACGGCGAACACGTGGTGCTGCTGGAACAGCCGCACGTCGGCGAGCGTGCGCAACCGCGAGTAGAGCGGGTGCACGCACAGCGGTTGGCGCAGCGGGGCGAGGTGCTGCTGCAGCGCGGCGACGTCGCGGATCGGAGTCATGGTGCGAGCTTCGGGCACGGCGGTCGGTTCGTCGAGCCAGTGGCGCTGGATGCCGCGCGCACCGGGCCTCGGCGTTGCGCGGGCAAGCGCCGCCCTCGCGGCGAATTTCAGCCGAGCACGGCGCGCAGGAAGTCGGCGACGACGACGATCTCCTCCCAGCAGACCTCGTGCTGCATCGGGTACTCGTGGAACGCGACGTCGTAGCCGCGCCGCTGCAGCCCCGCACACAAGGCGCGCCCCCGTTCCGGCACGACGATGCCATCGGCGCTGCCGTGCACCTGCAGGATGCGCACGCCCTGGTTGGCCGGGCTGCGCTCGGCGTCGAGCGAGTCCTCGCCGACGAGGTAGGTCGACAACGCGACGAGACCGCCGAGGCGCTCGCGATGGCGCAGGCCGGCGAACACGGCAACGGCGCCGCCCTGCGAGAAGCCGGCGAGCACGATGCGTTCGCTCGGCACGCCGCGGTTCCGTTCGTGCGCGATCCACGCTTCCACCGCCGCCGCCGACTTGCGGATGCCGGCCTCGTCGTGGCGCCGCCGCAGGTCGACCTCGGCGATGTCGTACCACGCCGGCATCACCATGCCGCCGTTGATCGTCACCGGCATCGACGGCGCGTGCGGCAGCACGAAGCGCACGCCGAGGCTCGCCGGCAGGCCGAGTTCCGGCACGATCGGCGCGAAGTCGTGGCCGTCGGCACCGAGGCCGTGCAGCCAGATCACGCTGGCGCGCACGGGGCCCTTCGGGTCGATCTCGACGGCGGGCAGCAGTTCGCTCATCGCCGCACTCGAACGCATGCCGACGGTCGCTGCAAGCGCGCGCTGCGCGCCGGTTCAGCACGCCACACATCGCTCCGCCTCGGCCGCGAACGCCGTGTAGGCTGCCGGCCGCGATGGATCCGTTCTTCCAACTCGTCGAACAGAAGCTCGCCGACGCCGTGCGCGCCGGCCAGTTCGACCAGCTGCGTGGGTTCGGCCAGCCGCTGGTGCTCGACGACCTGTCGGGTGTGCCCGAAGAACTGCGCGCCAGCTACCTGCTGCTGCGCACCGCCGGCTTCGTGCCGCCCGAGCTCGCCGAGCGCAAGGAATGGCTGCGGCTCGAGAACCTGCTGGCGGCGTGCACCGACGACGGCGAACGTGCGCGCCTTGGTCGCGAGGCCCAGCAGGCGCAGCTGCGCTACCGGCTGCTGCTCGAACAACGCGGCGCGTCGCAGGGCCTGCTCGACTACCACGACCCGCTGGTGCAGCGGCTCGCGAAGAAGGCGGCGGGTGCGGCTGCAGGCGGCGACGGTGCCGCGGAGCGAACGCGGGGTGCGAGGTGAACCGCGCGCGCTGGCAACTCGTCGCTTCCGCGCTGCCGTTGCTGCTGTGGCTCGTGTCGCTGGCCGACGCACTGCAATTCCATGCCGACGCCCGCGACCATGTCGCCCAGTCCGGCAGCCTCGATGCCGACCAGGACCTCCGCTACGCAGCGTTCCTGCTGACGGCGACCGCCGTCGGCACCACCTTGGCCGTGGTGCAGGCGAGCCTCTGGTTGCGCCGGCACCGGGCGATGTGGTCGCTGGGCATGCTGGTCGTCGGCGGCTTCGGCGTCGCGTTCCATCGATGCGTCGCGATCGGCCCCATCGTGCACTTCGCCTCGGGCTTCGACGTCGCACTGCTCTGGCTCGGCGTCAGCGGCCTGTATGCGGCGACACTGCTCGTCTACGGAATCGCCCACGGACTCGCCTCGCTGCGCCGCCGCTGATTCGCTGCTTCGATCAACATTGCGGCATCCGTCAAGGCTGCCCTCGTTCTTTGCCGTCCGCGGCCCGTGACTTGCCCTTGGGCAGCTTCTTCGCTGCACTGGCGAGCCGCCGCTGCACCTTCTGCAGATCCTCCGCGGCAGGCAACTGCTCCGGCACGATGCCGCGCAATCGCATCGCCTCGCGCACTTGATGGTTGTTGTCGATGTGCTCGACGGTGATCGCACGCTCGGTCGTGAGGTGGCGCTCCTTGGTGTTGTGCACGGTCATCTCGTTGGCGAAGTCCTTCGCCTTGATGGTGACCGTCGGCAGGAAGTCGGCGAGAGCGCGCCCCTCGGGCACCGCGAGGCGGTCCTTCATCCTTTGCGTCGTCAGCCCCCCGAACAATGCGGTGTCACCTTTGCTGCGGATGCGGGCGAAGCTGTGCTCGTCACCGACCCGCTCGAAGATCACCGCCGACAGCTCCTTCTCGCTCTGGACCAGCCGTGCTCGCGTCTTGATGCGGCCCGCCTCGAGCAGCCGGCTCTCGATCTGCTCGAGGCGTCTCGTCTGGACCGCGAAGTACGTCTGCGCGAACGCGATGGCCTGCTTGCGGGGGTCGCCGTTCTGCGCCAGCAGGTAGCAGGCGTAGCGAGTCAGAGCGACGTCCTCGACCGCGCGCTCGGCTCCGGAACCGAGTGGGATCTTCTTGACGACCTCGCGGAAGTGGTCGGCGACGGCCTGGCCTGCCCCGACACAAGAGGTCATGGCGCGATCGATCAGCTTGGCGAAGTTCTCCCAGCGGTCGTAGCCGAGCAGCGGCTGTAGGTCGCGGGCGAACCAGAACTCGACGCCTTGTTCGATGCGAACCAGGGCTTCGAACTGGGCCAGCAGGGCGGCGATGTGCTCCTTCTTCATCAGGGTTCTCCGGGTTGTGGATACCTACAAGTGTGCGACCGGGGGCAGACTCGATCCGGGCAGTTTTCCCGACCATTTTCGTGGCGCCACGAAAATGGTCGGCGCGACGCGATGGGCTCGCCTCTGCATCCGGAAGGCGCTCGATCGTTCCGCGCAGCGAGCCTCTCGGGAACGTGCGGCTACGGCAGCGCTGGCTGCAGGCCGCGAGCACACCGTCGACGGCGAACGACCGCGGGCCCCGCTCGACCAACCGCGCTTCGATCAGAGCTTGGCGCGACGCGTCTGCACGTCGAGCACGAGTTTCTCCAGCTCGGGATCGGCACCGAACTGCCGCAGCCAACCATCGAAGGCTGCACGCGCCTGCTCGGGCGAGCCCAGCTGCTGCGTGACCACCGCTGCGGCCCAGCGCCCTTCGGCACGTTGGCTGGGCTTCGCGTTCGGTGCACTCGCGTAGCGCTCGGCGTGGGCCAGCGCGGACGTCAGGTCGCGCTGCTGGCTCGCGGTCCAGACGAGCTGGTAGGTCGCGCGCATGCCGAGGTCGCTGGCGACTCCGTGCGCCTGCACGACCGACTGCAACAGGGCAGCCGACTCGGCGAGCGCTTCGGGCGTCTCGCGCTGCCGCTGCAGCATGGCGAGCTGCAACTGCACCTCGCTGCGAGTCGTCGACGACGCGGTGCGCTCCAGCACCAGCCGCAGACCCTCGGCCGCCGCATCGAGGTCGCCGCCGTCCTTGCCGATCATGCGCGCGCGCCGCAGCAGTTCGCCGTCGGGCAGCGCCGCGAGCTTGTCCCGTTCGATGCGCGCCAACGCCTGCTTCAGCGACTCGACGTCGAGGACGACCGGCGCCGCCCCGCTCGCCGCTGCCACCGCCGGCGTGCGCAAGGGACTGGCCGCCAGGTCCTGCACCGACGCCTCGAGCGAACGCAGTCGCGCGGCGATCTCGTCGAGCCGCGCCAGCAGGACAGCCGCGTCGCCGTTCCCCGCCTGCACCTCCGCACCGCGGGCTTCGACCGACGCCAGCGCTGGCGCGGGAGTGCCCGGCGCCACCGCCACCGGGCCCCCCTGCAGCCACCACCAGGACGCGAAGGCACCCAGTCCGACTCCCGTCGCGAACATGCCACCGAGCACGAGAGGCGGTCGCCGCATGCACCGATTCAACCGAGCGCGCGAGCGCCTGTCGACCCGGGGCGGCACGGCTGCGCGCTGCGTTCCCGATCGTCGCCATCCAGCGGGTCAGCGCCACCGCCTCGATGCGCCGCCGGGAGCTCGAGCCCATCGACCATGTTGCCGACGTCGGCAACATGGTCTGCGGGTGCATGGCCAGCGTTCTCGCACGCCGCGCGAGCCGAACGCGAACCACCAACCAGCGTCAACCAACCCGCAGGTAGCGCACCAGCTGCCGCGCCATCTCGCGATGCTGTGGCACCGCCGCCAGGAAGTCGTGCCAGCGCTGCAGCGCCTCCCGCACGTCGCCGCCGTCCTGCTGCACCGCGATCGCGGCGTCGAGCGAGCCGACGTAGTTGCCGAGGAACGGGTTCGGCCCGCGGTCGCGCTGCAGCCGCTGCTTCGCGTCGGCCAGCATCAGGTCGAGATGGTCGCGCATCGCCCCGGCGAGGTCGCTGCGGCGCCCGGGCCAATGGTGCACCACGTAGTGCGGCGCATCCGAGATCGTCGACGTGCGCAGCAGGTGCGCGATCTGCGCGAGCAAGTCCGGCAACGCCGCGAGCCGCTGCAGGCTCTGTGCCTTCACCTCGGGCGCGAACGCGCGCACGAACTCGAGCAAGCGCCCGGCGGTCGCATCGGCCGGCACCTGCTGCCACTGCCCACGCTGCCACTCACCTTGCTTCAACTGCCACTCGTCGGGACCGGTCGGCCGGTGGAACTGCACCATGCGGCGCAGCTTCGGCCCGAGCCACCACTTCGCCAGCAAGGCCACGGCGATGGCGCCGTAGACCGCGATCACGGCGGCGCCGGCCACCGACGCCCAGGTGGTGACGAACGGCCCGTCGACCACGGCGAACGTCGCCAGCACGGCGAGCAGCACGGCTGCGCGCGCCAAGGTGGCGCCGCGGCGGTCGAGGCAGACGAACGGCAACGCCAGCAGCGCGAACGCGTAGCCGGGCAGCAGCAGGCCGGCGAGCCAGCCGAGCCAGGCCGGCTCGACGCCGTGCGCGAGCAGCCCGAGCAGCGCGGCCAGAGCCTGCGCCAGACCGAGCGGCGTGGTCACCAGATGGAAGCCCATCAGGTTCTCGCCGCGCGTCGGCTTGGCGGTGACCGCCAGCACGACGAGCAGGCCGCCGGACACCACGACCAGCAGGTTGGCCAGCACCATCAGGAACGCCATGCCCCGGTCATCCGGCGGCGGGTGCCGCCGTGGCAGCGGTTCCAGCGCAGCGCCGCGCACTCGCGGCGGAGTCGACCACCGCGGCGGAACGCTCAGTTCGGCGAGACGGGCGCCACCGGCTGCACTTCCGGCGCGCACGCACCGCAGCACGGGCCATCCGCCTTCTTCGGCGCCGCGGCTGCCGGCTTCGCTTCGCTGCAGCATGCCCCCTCGGCCGGCTTGGCCGCGGCGGTGTCGCCTTCGCTGCAGCACGCGCCGTCGGCCTTCTTCGCCGCCGCATCGGCCGGCTTGGCCTCGCTGCAGCAGGCGCCGCCGGTGCCGGCCCCTTCGCTGCAGCAACCGCCCGCCTTGGTGTCGCCAGGGGCGGCGAGCACGCCGGCGGAGCCACCCTCGGCGGGGCTTGCCGCGGAGTCGACCTTGCAGCCGGTCAGCAGGGCGAACGAGACCAACGCCAGCAGTGCGAACTTCATGGCCGGCATGCTGCCGCCGCGGGTGGACCAGCACAACCCCACCACAGTGCGCACGGCCCGACCCGCCGCTGGCCACAGCCGAGTGCTGCTCGGCACGGTGCGATGGCATCGCCGGGCAACCCGCTGCACACTGCCGGCATGATCCAGAGCCCGCTGCCCGCCTTCGACGACGCCTGGCGGCGGGCGCAGGACCACCAGCCGTTCTTCTGCGAGGAGAACGTGCTCCGGCTGCTGCAGCGTGCGGCGTTGCCAGAGGACGCGGCGGCGGTGTTCGTCAGCAACGACGACCGCAGCGTCGCCATGTGGGGCCAGCGGGCGGCGAGCGCCGATCCGATCGTCTGGGACTACCACGTCGTCGCCCTGCTGCCAGCCCACGACCTCGTCGTCGACCTCGACGACCGCCAGCAGGCCGCGTGGCCGCGCCGGGCCTGGCTCGCGCACGCGTTCCGCGAACCGCTCGAGCCGCGCTTCCGCGCCCGCTTCCGCATCGTGCCGCGCGGCGAACTGCTGGCCCGCTTCTCGTCGGACCGCTCGCACATGCGCGACCTGCAGGGCCGGCCGCTGCACCCGTTCCCGGCGTGGCCAGCGCCGTTCGACCCACAGCTCGGCCACACGCTGCCGCGCTTCGTCGACCTCGCCGACCCGATCGCCGGCGTCGTCACCGATGCGGCGGGGCTGCTGCGCCATCGCGGGTGAGCGCCGCCTGCCGCCGCAGGTAGCCGCCCGCGAACACCGCCGCGACCAGCGCCACGACCGCGAGCACGGTGAACGCCACCGCCGTGCTGGTGTGCTCGCGCACGCGGCCGATGCCGCTGCCGGCGAGCACGGCGCCGAGCGTGCCGGCGCCGTCGACGAGGCCGAGCCGCTTGGCGCCACCGTGGCGCGCGGCGCGCAGCGGCAATACGCCGCTCGCCAACGACGTCGGCATCGCCAGCAGGCCGCTGCACAGCGCCAGCACGACCAAGACCGCGGTCGGCTGTGCGGGTCCTTGGCCGAGCCAGAACAGGCCGATGGCCCCGAGCAGCGCTGGCGGCACCAACACCAGCGACAAGGTGCGCGGCCCGCGATCGGCGAACGGTCCCGCCAGCAGCACGCCGACGCCGCTGACCAGCGGCAGCAGCGCACTGCTCTGCACGGCCTGCTCGGCGCTCATCGCCGCGAGTTCGACCAGCAGCACCGGCGACCAGAACGACAGCGACTCGCGCACGATCGCCAGCGCCACGTTCATGCCGGCGAGCCAACCCATCGCCCGCCAGGAGGCGCGGGCAGCCTCGGCGTGCTCCGCGGCGTTCCCGCCGGCGGGCTCGGCGGCGTTCGCCATGGGGTTCGTCGCCAGACTCGCCGGCTCGGCGGCGCTGCGCGCGTTCGCCACCGACGCGGCCCGGCGCCGCTGGCGCAGCAGCAGGAACGCACCGCCGCTGAGCACCGCCCCCGCCCCGAGCCCGATCGCCGCCGTGTGCAGCACCTCGGGCGCGCGCCCGCCGCGTTCGATCACGAGCGCCAGCACCGCGCGCACCGCCGCGTCGCCGAGCAGGTAGCTCTGCGACAGGAACGCCATCACCGTCGCCAGCCGATGGCGCGGCACCAGGTCGTGCACGAGGTGGCCGAGGGCCGGCCACGCCAGGGCCAGCACCAGCATGCCGACGACGCGGCAGGCGGCGAACGGCCCCGGCGTGGTGCAGGCGGCGGCCGCGAGTTCGGCGACGCATGCGGTGGCGAGCGCGCCGACGAACAAGCGGCGGCCGCCGAAGCGTTCGGCCAAGGCCCCACCGACGAACTTGCCGAGCGCGTAGACGAACAGGCCGAGCGAAGCGATGTCCGGCAGTGCTGCCGCCATCGCCGCCGCGGCGGCGTCGCCATTCCACAGCGGCCCGAGCACGGCGAGGTCGGCGCGGTGGAAGTAGCTGCACGCGTAGCCGACGAACAGGGTCGCCAACGTGGCGAACGGCAAGCGGGCGTCGTGGGTCGGCACAGCGGACGGCACGACCGCATCATGCAGCGAGCGAACGGCGCATTGCCAGCGCGGCGCGAAGCACGGCAGCCCGCACGCTGGCGTCTCGCGCCCGCTGCGCGTAGGAAGATCGCGCGAGCCCGCACGCTCGCAGCTCCCGTATGACGACGCTTCGCTGGACGGCCCCGCCGGGCATCCGTGGCCTGATCTTCGATTGCGACGGCACCCTCGCCGACACCATGCCCGCGCACCACCGCGCCTGGGTGGCCATGCTGCAGCCGCACGGCATCCCGTTCCCCGAGGATCGCTTCTACGCGATGGGCGGCATGCCGACGGCGCAGATCATCCGCGTGCTCGCAGCAGGTGCTGGCGTCGCCGTGCACGACGTCGAGGCGATGGTGCACGAGAAGGAACGGCTGTTCCTGCAGATGCTCGACGCGGTGCAGCCGATCGTGCCGGTCGTCGCCATCGCCAACGCCTACCGCAACGTGCTGCCGATGGCGGTCGCCAGCGGCGGCTACCGCGACGTCGTCGGCCGCACGCTCGATCGCCTGCAGCTGCGCGCGTGGTTCCAGGCGATGGTCACCGCCGAGGACACGCAGCGGCACAAGCCGGAGCCCGACGTGTTCCTCGAAGCGGCGCGGCGGCTCGCGGTGCCGCCGGCGGCGTGCGCGGTGTTCGAGGACACCGAGCTCGGCCTCGAAGCAGCGCGGCGCGCCGGCATGCTCGGCCTCGACGTGCGGCCGTGGGGCAAGCTCTGACGACGCCCGGCACGGCGGTGCGCGCCGGCTACCATGCCGGCCCATGCTGCGCCCCCTGACCATCGCCGCCGTCCTGACCGCGACCGCCGTCGCCCAGTGCACGACCGCGATCGTCCCCGTTCCCATCGGCGCGAACGGCGACATCCGCCTGCTGCGTCGCCTCGCCAACGGCGACATCCTCGTCGCGGGCGACTTCACCAGCCTGCTCGGCGTGCCCGCCAACCGCATCGCCCGCTGGAACGGCACCACGGTCGCGCCGCTCGGCAGCGGCCTGAACGGCGTCGTGCACGATGCGATCGAGTTGCCGAACGGCGACCTCGTCGTCGGCGGCACGTTCACCACCGCCGGCGGCGCGCCGATCCCGCACATCGCGCGTTGGAACGGCACCACGTGGTCGGGCTTCGGCCAGGGGCCAGGGGCTCCGGTGACGTGCCTCGCCGCGCGCCCCAACGGCGAGATCTACGCCGGTGCCGCGGTCGTCGATCGGGTGCGCCGCTGGGACGGCACGTCGTGGAGCGGCATCGGTGTTCCCCCGTTTCCCTGGCCGGGCATCGTCCTGCCGGTCTGGGCGATGCACACGCTGCCAAACGGCGACCTGCTGCTGTCGGGCTGGAGCGTGGTGACGACGCCGGGCGCCTTCAACTGCGTGGCGCGCTGGGACGGCACGGCGCTGCACGCGATGCCAGGGCTCGGCCCGCTGTCGCAAGGCGGTGCCTCGCGCTTCGTGGCGCGGCGCGACGGCACGCTGCTCGCCGTCGGCGACTTCCTCGGCATGCTGCTCCTGCAGTGGGACGGCTCGACGTGGACCCAGGTGCCCGGTGCCTACTCGGCGTTCGGCGGCGCCTCGGACGTGTGCGAACTGCCCGACGGCGACCTCGTCCTGTGCGGTCCATTCTCCTACGTCGGCTCCGACCCACAGGCGCGCGGCATCGTGCGCCGGCACAACGGCGTCTTCGAGCGGATCGGGGCCGGCATCACGGACGGCGCGCGGACCCTGCTGCCCTTGCCCAGCGGCGAGGTCCTGGTCGGCGGCAACATGACCGTCGTCGACGGCCAGCCGGCGAACGGCCTCGCCCTGCTGGTGCCGACGTGTCCGGCCGCGGCGACGCCGTACGGCAACGCCTGCAGCGGCAGCGGCGGTGCGTTGGCGCTGACGGCGACGTCGTTGCCGTACTGCGGCGGCCTGTACACGTCGCGCACCACCGGACTGCCGCCGAACGCGTTCGGCCTCGGCCTGCTCGGCTCCACGGCGCTCGCGGTGCCGCTGACCACCGTGCTGCCGCAGGGCCTGCCGGGCTGCACGCTGCTCGCGAGCCCCGACGAACTCACGCTGCTGCTGCCGACCGCGGGGGCCGTCACCACGACACTCGCGGTGCCGAACGTGCCGGTGCTGGTCGGCGCCACGCTGCAGCAACAGGTGGCGTCGATCGAACTCGGCCCGAACGGCGCGATCACCGCGATCGCCACCACGGCGGGGCTGACCCTGACGATCGGTTCGTTCTGACCTTCCGGCCGCGGCGCGGCCGTGGCGTTCGCTGCGGGCGCACGGTGCCGCCGACGCCCCTCCGGCGCGGCCCAGCGCGCTAGCATGCCGGCCATGACGGAGTCGACCGAAGCCCTGGTGCGCGCCGCCGGCACCGACCAGCGCGCCCTCGAGCAGCTGCTCGTCCGCCACCTGCCGCAGCTGCAAGGTTGGCTGCGCCTGCGCATGGGGCCGAAGCTGCGCGCGCGCGAGAGCCCGGAGGATCTGGTGCAGTCGGTGGCGCGCGAAGCCCTGATGGAGCTGCCCGGCTTCGAATGGCGCGGCGAAGCGGCGTTCAAGCATTGGCTCTACACGCGCGCCCAGCACAAGCTGCAGGACCGGGTCAAGTTCGTGCAGGCGCAGCGCCGCGATCCGGCCCGCGAAGCGCCGCCGCCGGAGGACAGCGCCGCCCTGCTCGCCTGCTATGGCACGCTGTGCACGCCGAGCCGCGAACTGGCGACGCACGAAGCACTGGCGCGCATCGAGGCGGCGTTCGACGAGCTGCCGGAGGACTACCAGGAGGCGATCACGCTCTATCGCCTCTGCGGCCTCGACTACGGCGACATCGCCGCGCGCATGCAGCGCAGCGAAGGCGCCGTGCGCAACCTCGTCTACCGCGGCCTGTCGCGCCTCGCCCTGCGCCTTGGCGGCGAGCACGGCGACGGGGCGAAGCGTCCGCCGGACGGCTGAACGCCGCGTCGCCGCTCGCCGCTCACCGGGAACGGCCGGAGCGCGGTGGCGACGGATGCCGCGCCCGCAGGGCCTGGAACGCTGGTTCTGCCGCCAGCCGCGCGCACTCCTTGGCGGCGAGGTCGACCGGCGCGAACCAGCCCGCCGCTTCGCAGGCGAGCAGCGCCGCCAGCGCGTCGGCGTCGGCCGCCGCCGCCGCCTCACCCTCGCCAGCGTCGGCGAGCATCGCCGCGGCCTGCAGCGAGCGCCACGCCGCCATCGACTGCCGCTGCGCATCCTGCGGCGCCGACGCCGCCAGGGCGCGGGCGACGTCGGCGAGGCGCGCGCCGTCGCGCTGCTGCCACAGCTGCTCGCTGAGCACCTTCAGGTTGACGAAGCTCGCCTGCCGCGCGCGCACCTCGGTGCGCAGGTGTTCGGCACAACGGGCGAACAGCCGCCGCGCCCGCTCCAGGCCGTCCAGCACGCTGGCGGCCTCGCCGCCGTTGCGCGCCTCGACCTGCGCCAGTTCGGTCAACACGCCGGCGAGACCGCAGATCGCGTCGGCATCGCCGGGGAACGCGCTGACGTCGCGTTCGGCGTGCTGCAGCGCCTGCTGGTAGTGCGCGAGTGCCGCCGGCCATTGCCCGCGGGCCGCGGCGATGCGGGCCAGCCCCTGCTCGGCGAACGCGCGCAGGCGCAGCTGCTCGGTCGGCGCCAGCACGAGGTCGTGCGCGGGCTGCAGCGCCGCCAGCGCGGCGGTGAAGCGCGCTTCTGCGTCGTCGAGCCGGCCGCGTTCGCGCAGCAGGTCGCCGTGGCGATTGGCGAGCACGGCCACGGCCAGCGGGTGCTCGCCGCCGGCCGCCTGGACGGCGGTCGCGGCGGCCAGTGCGCGTTCGAGTTCGCGGTCCTGGCGCTCGGCGTCGCCGCGCATGCCCCACAGCGCCACGCGGTCGATGGCGAGCTCGGCCGCCTGCGCCCGCGCCGCGGCGACCGACGCCGGGTCGGCCAGCGCCACCGCCAACTCCGCGTCGGCGCGCTGCAGGTGCTCGTCGAGCCCGTCGACGGCGAGGCCGTTCAGCGCCAGCGTCAACAACTCGGCGCGCAGCGCGGCGAGCAGCAGCGCCGCGTCGGGCGGCGGCACCTCGTTCGCCCATTCCTGCAGCGTCACCTGCGCCTTCTGCCGCGCCGCCTCGACCGCGCCGGTGCCGCGCAGCGAGGCCACCAGCCAACGCGCCGCCAGCAGGCGATGCCGGCGCAGCAGCGTCGGATCGGTGTCCGCCGGCATGCCCTGCAGCAGTGCGTCGGCCCGCTGCACGAGCTCGGCGACCAGCTTGCGGCCGCCCGGCCGATGCACGATGCCGCTGGCCCCGAAGCGGGTCAGGAACTCCCGCACCGCCGAGAGCGCGTCGTCGCGCGCGGCATCGGCGCGCGCCTTCTCGTGCCGCAGCGCCGCCAGCGACTGCACCTGTTGCCAGGCGACGGCCGACGGCACCAGCACCGCGGCGACCGCGACCACCAGCAGCAGGATGGCCGCCGCCGGATGCCGCTGCAGCCAACGCGTCGCGCGCACCCGCCACGGCAAGCCGCGGGCGCGGACCGGCCGGCGGGCCAGCACCGCGTCGAGGTCGGCGCCGAACGCTTCGGCGCTCGGGTAGCGCCGGTCGCGGTCGACGTCCATCGCCATGGCCAGCACGAGGCGCAGCTCCGGCGGCACGTGCGCGAGTTCGGGCGCACTGCGGCGCCCGGCGAGGATGTGCTGCCGCAGGCGGTCGGCATCGGGAGCGCGGAACGGCGCCGCCAACGCCAGCAACTGGAACAGCGTCGCCGCCAGCGAGTAGACGTCGGCGCGTTCGTCGGCGGCGAGGCCACGCACCTGCTCCGGCGCCATGTAGGCCGGCGAGCCGGGCTCGCCGCCGGTGTGCGTCAGCTTCGCGTCGCCTTGCACCCGGGCGAGGCCGAAGTCGAACAGCAGCGCGCGACCGTCGGCGGTCAGCATCACGTTCGACGGCTTCACGTCGCGGTGCACGACGCCTTGCCGATGGGCATGCTCGAGCGCCGCGGCCACCTGGCGGCACAGCCGCACGCACGCCTGCCAATGGTCCCCGGCGAACACCACGGCACCGTCCGCCGACGCCGTGGCACCCGCGCCCCGCAACACGCGTTCGAGGTCGGCCCCGCGCAGCGCCGCGAGCGGGGTGCCGGTCGCCTGCAGCCGACGACACGCTTCGTCGATGGTCGCGCCTGCGACGAACTGCATCGCGTACCACGGCATGCCGCCGTGCTCGCCGCTCGCCAACACCGGCACGATCCCCGGGTGCGACAACCGCGCGATCACCTCGATCTCGCGGCGGAAGCGCTCGCGCGTGCTGCCGAAGTAGACGAGGTCCGGGCGGATGATCTTCAACGCGACCTGGCGCGCGAGGCTCTCCTGCTCGGCGAGGAAGACGACGCCCATGCCGCCGGCCCCGAGCCGCCGCAGCAGCCGGAACTCGCCGAGGCGCTCGGGCAGCGCGTCGACGGCGTCGCGCGCGAGCAGCCCGGTGTCGCGGAAGCGCGCGACCAGGGCCTGCACGCGTTCGCGGTGCTGTGGATGGGCCGAGAGGAACTCCGCCAGGGCCGCCTCGCCGCCGCGATCGAGCCGTTCGAGCGCCTCGGCGACCAGGTCCTCGAGCCACCCCGACGACGACGGGTCCGGAGCTTGTGCATCGGCGTCGGTCATGGCGCAGTGCGAAGACGCGGCAGCAGGAGGCGCATGCCGCTGCAGGGAGGGAGCGCGGCAGCTGTCACACGGAATACAGGATTCGGCCGGCCCGCGGAATCCATGTGACGGAACGCGACCGCGTCTCCCTTGGGAAGCACGCGCGCTGGACGCGCCACATTCCGAAACCATGACTCCCATCCGCTCTCTTCTCTTCGTTCTCGGCGCCGCCGCCCTGCCGCTGGCGGCGCAGACCTCCGCCTCCCTTCCCGAGGTACCGCCAGCACCGGCGGAACTCGCCTGGCCGACCGATCGGGTGTTGACCGACGCGCCCGGCGACGGCTCCATCTGGGCGACGACCGCGGCCTGGAAGGCCGGCTTCGACCGCAGCGGGGCGACGTTCGTGCCGTTCCTCGGCAGCGACGTGCCGTCGGCGCCGACGACGTTCCGCCTGCGCGCGGCGCAGGTCGGCGGCCACCGCCTGCTGGTGCGCGAGGCGATGCCGCGGCTCGACGGCCAGCGGGTGTCGTTCGCGCGCGGCGACGTGCTCGAACGCTACGACCTGCAGCAGGCAGGCCTCGAGCAGAGCTTCGTGCTGGCCGAGCTGCCGCAGCGCGGCGACCTGCAGCTGGAGATCGCCGTGCAGACCGCACTCGGCCACCGCCACGACGGCGGCGAGCACTGCTTCGTCGGCGCGCACGGTGGCACCCGCTACGGCGCCGCCGTCGCGATCGACGCGCGCGGCGAACGGCGGCCGCTGACGACGACCTGGACGGAGGACGCGCTGCGCATCACGGTGCCGGCCTCGTTCGTGGCGACGGCGGCGCTGCCGCTGGTCGTCGATCCACTGATCAGCTCGGCGTGGGCGATGCCGACGACGACGTCGTTCGCGGCGCTGTCGTCGACCGACATCGCCTGGGACCACAGCCTGCAGCAGTTCTTCGTCACCTACGAGCGCGCGTTCAGCAGCACCGACCACGACGTCTACGTCGTCTGGACCAATGCGAACCTGCAGCCGCAGGGCATGCTGACGATCGACTTCACGTCGACCTACTGGTCGCGGCCGCGCGTCGCGACGCTCGAGGCGCACGACGTCGGCTGCGTCGTCGCCGAGACGAGCACCGGCAACCAGTCGCCGTTCAACGTCTCGATGCGCCGCTTCTTCGGCGGCGCCGCACCGACGACCATGCCGGTGCAGGTGGTGCCCGTGGTGGGCGGCGTCGACCGCAGCACTCCGGACATCGGCGGGGACGCCGATCCCGTCGGGCCAGCGCAGTTCCTGGTCGCCTACTCCTACGTCAACACCGGCAACGGCGAAGGCGGCGTCAGCGCCGCCACCTACAGCCCGACCGGCAACCAGAACACGATCGTCGCCCTCGACGACGCCATCGGCTTCGCGCGCCGCCCCGCGGTCAGCAAGCACTGCGGTGCCCCCGGCTCGCCGAACGCCGGCTGGTCGGTCGTCTACCGGCGCGAGATTCCCGGCCAGGTGACCGGGGTCCTGATGCACTCGTTCGTCCACCGCGACGGCACGCGGCGCTTGGTGCCGGCCGTCGCCATGCCGGTCGGACCGTCGACCCCGAACTCGGGCAGCGAATGGGACGTGTCGCCGCCGACCGACAGCGGCTCGCCGGTCACCTACTTCTGTGTCGAGCGCCGGCTCGACGCGGCGACGATGCGGCACGGCATCCACGGCCACGCCGTTTCCTACCTCGGCTCCAATGTGGCACCGAGCCTGTCGCTGATGACGCTGAGTGCCGATCGCAAGTCGCCGGCGGTCACCACCGACGGCGCCCGCTTCGCCGTCGCGGTGTCGAGCGAGTTCACCAACAACGACCACGACGTCTCGGTCGCGACCTGGGCCGTGGTCGGCGGCGCCCTGACGCAACACGACTTCGCGGTCGTCTCCTACGCCAGCGATGCCGACATCGCGCCGTCGGTGTGCAGCATGATGGGCGCAGGTCGCAACGACTACGGCCTCGCCTTCGTCCGCCAGACCGGCAACCAGTGGACGGTGCACGCACAGCGCTACTACGGCGTCGACAGCGGCGGCTTGAGCCAGCGCAACACCGGCTGCGGCAGCCTCGCCATCAACGCCCTCGGCAGCACGGCGCTCGGCGAGTCGTTCGGGCTCGCCCTCGCCGGGGTGGTCGGCGTGCCGGCGTTCCTCGTCGGCCCGCCGGTCGCCTACACGCTGCCCGGCTGTGCCGGCTGCACGATCGGCGCCGACCAGCTGCTGCTCGCCGGCAACCAGCTGGCCATCACCGTGCCGGTCGACGTCAACCTGGTCGGTGCGCAGCTGTCGTTCCAGGGCGTTCAGTTGATCGCCGGTCCGGGCCCGTGCCTCGGCCAGTTCGAGCTCAGCAACACCATCGACGCCCGGCTCCGCTGACCGGCGCCGGAGCGCCGCGGCGTTCGCCTACGGCTCGCCGGAGCGCAGCGGCTGGTCGCGCAGCACCGCCAGTTCCTCGTCGGTGAACAGCCGCGAGCGGATCAGGAAGCGCACGCCGAGCGAGCCTTCGAGCGAGAACATGCCGCCGCGGCCCGGCACCACGTCGAGCGTGAGGTGCGTGTGCTGCCAGTACTGGAACTGCGCGCGGCTCATCCAGAACGGCACGCCGTGCACTTCGCCGAGCAGCACGTCGCCGAGGCCGACCAGGAACTCGCCGCGCGGATAGCACATCGGCGAGCTGCCGTCGCAGCAGCCGCCGGACTGGTGGAACATCAGCGGCCCGTGCTGCGCGCACAGGCGGTCGATCAAGGCCACGGCGGCGGCGGTGGCGTCGACACGGGAGACGGGTTCGCTCATGGGCGCGCGTTGGCAGGGAGACGACGCAGCGGGGCGGATGGCGTGGATCTCATGGTGGATGGGTCCCGCGTTGCGGCGTCCAGACAAGGCCTGAGGCGGGTCGCCCTGCGGGCGAGCCGGCTTCGAGCAAGACGACGCAGCGGGGCGGATGGCGTGGAGTTCTCGATGGATGGGTCCCGCGTTGCGGCGTCCAGACAAGACCTGAGGCGGGTCGCCCTGCGGGCGAGCCGCCTCAGAAAAAGCCCATGGCCTTCGGCGTGTAGCTGACCAGCAGGTTCTTCGTCTGCTGGTAGTGGTCGAGCATCATCTTGTGCGTCTCGCGGCCGATGCCGGACTGCTTGTAGCCGCCGAACGCGGCGTGTGCCGGATACAGGTGGTAGCAGTTGGTCCACACGCGGCCGGCCTTGATGCCGCGGCCGAGGCGATAGGCGCGGTTGCCGTCGCGCGTCCACACGCCGGCACCGAGGCCATAGAGCGTGTCGTTCGCCATCTGCAGCGCGTCGGCGTCGTCCTGGAACGTCGTCAGCGCCACCACCGGCCCGAAGATCTCCTCCTGGAACACGCGCATCTTGTTGTGCCCCTGGAAGATCGTCGGCTGCACGTAGAAGCCGTTCGCGAGTTCGCCCGGCAGCTTCGCGCGCTCGCCGCCGCACAGCACCTTGGCTCCTTCCTTCCGGCCGATGTCGAAGTAGCTGAGGATCTTCTCGACCTGCTCCATCGACGCTTGCGCGCCGATCATCGTCGCGGTGTCGAGCGGATGGCCCTGCACGATCTTCTTCGTGCGCTCGACGGCGCGCTGCGTGAAGCGCTCGGCGATCGACGCCTGCACCAAGGCGCGGCTCGGGCACGTGCACACCTCGCCCTGGTTCAGCGCGAACAGCGCGAAGCCTTCGAGCGCCTTGTCGAAGAACGCGTCGTCCTTCGCCATGACGTCGTCGAAGAACACGTTCGGGCTCTTGCCGCCGAGCTCGAGCGTCACCGGGATCAGGTTCTGGCTGGCGTACTGCATGATCAGCCGCCCGGTCGTGGTCTCGCCGGTGAACGCGATCTTGGCGATGCGCGAACTGCTGGCGAGCGGTTTGCCGGCCTCGAGGCCGAAGCCGTTGACGACGTTCAGCACGCCGGGCGGCAGCAGGTCGGCGATCAGCTCGCACACCAGCAGGATGCCGACCGGCGTCTGCTCGGCCGGCTTCAGCACCACGCAGTTGCCGGCGGCGAGTGCGGGCGCGAGCTTCCACGCCGCCATCAGGATCGGGAAGTTCCACGGGATGATCTGGCCGACGACGCCGAGCGGCTCGTGGAAGTGGTAGGCGACGGTGTCGTCGTCGAGCTCGGCGAGCGAACCTTCCTGCGCGCGCACGCAGGCCGCGAAGTAGCGGAAGTGGTCGATCGCCAACGGCAGGTCGGCGGCCAGCGTCTCGCGCACCGGCTTGCCGTTGTCCCACGTCTCGGCGACCGCCAGCAGTTCGAGGTTCGCCTCCATGCGCGCGGCGACCTGCTCGAGGATCGCGGCGCGTTTGGCGACCGGCGTCTTGCCCCAGCCCGGGGCCGCTTTGTGCGCCGCGTCGAGCGCCAGCTCGACGTCCTCGGCGGTCGAACGCGCGACCTGGCAGAACACGGCGCCGGTCACCGGCGTCACGTTGTCGAAGTACTGGCCCTTGGTCGGCGGCACCCACTTGCCGCCGATGAAGTTGTCGTAGCGGTTCTTGAAGGTGACCTTGGCGCCGGGAGTGTTGGGATTGGCGTAACGCATCGGAGTGGGGAACGGGATCGAGAGGGCGGCCGCGGGCCGCGATGCGTTCCCCTGCGCGAAGGGCGTGCCACGGCGCCTGCGGGCGGCAGCGCCGTCGCCGCGGTGGGGCCCGCTGTACCAGGGTGTGCCACCTGTCACGAAACGACACAGGTCCGGACGCCTCGCCGCCTACGCACTGCGCCCCGCCAGCCACGGCCACGCTGCAGCGTGCATACTGGCGCCCGCCCCGCCCGGCCCGCCGCCACCCGTCCCTCGCATGAGCGTGCCCGAACCGACTCCGCTGCCGCAGCTGCGCGCCGCCCGTTCGCGGTTGGCGCACGACGGCGCCGTCGCCAGCGAACTGCTGCCGGCTCCGCTGGCGCGCTCGTGGCAACGCTGCCTGCAGGCCGGCCTCGTGCCGCACGCGCGCCGCGACGACGCCGTCGACCACGGCGAACGGTTGCGGCGAGCACTCGACGGCAACCGCGAGATGCTGGCGCACGCGCGGCCGGTGCTCGACTTCGTGCACGACCAGATCCACAGCACCGGCAGCCTCGTCGTGCTCGCCGATGCCAGCGGCATGCTGCTGCACGCGCGCGGCGACGAAGCGTTCGTCGCGCGGGCGGCGCGCGTGGCGCTGCGGCCCGGCGCCTGCTGGGGCGAAGCAGCGCGCGGCACCAACGCGATCGGCACCGCGTTGGCCGAACGCAGCGCTGTCGTCGTGCACGGCGGCGAGCACTTCCTCGACGCCAACACGTTCCTGACCTGCGCCGCGGCGCCGATCTTCGCGTCGAACGGGCAGGCGATCGGCGTGCTCGACATCTCCGGCGACCACCGCGGCCGCCACCCGCACACGCTGGCGCTGGTGCGCTCGGCGGCGCGCATGATCGAGGACCGGTTGTTCGCCGCGCACCACGGCCACCACGTGCGGCTGCACCTGCATCCGCAGCAGGAAGGGCTCGGCAGCGTCGGCGAAGGCCTGCTGGCGCTCGGCGACGACGGCTGGCTGTGCGGCGCCAACGCGGCCGCGCGCGCGTGGCTCCACCTCGGCGGCGGCGAACTCGGCCAGCGCACGGTGACCGCGATGCTCGGCCCGGAAGCCCTGCGCGCCCTCGCCGCACCCGGCCTGCCGCTGCGCGTGCGCACGCCCGCCGGCGGCGCCTTCTGGCTGTGTGCCGAACGACCGCGGCCGGCGCGGGTCACGGCGACGCCAGCCTCCGCGACCGCAGCGACGGCGACGGAGTTCGCCGGCGATCCGCAGGTGGCGAGCGCCAAGCAGCGCGCGCGCCGCGCCCTCGCCGCCGGCCTCGTGCTGCTGCTGCACGGCGAGTCGGGCACCGGCAAGGACGTGTTCGCGCGCGAACTGCACCGCGACTCGAAGTGCGGCCGCGGTCCGTTCGTCGCCGTCAACTGCGCGTCGATCCCCGAACCGCTGATCGAAGCCGAGCTGTTCGGCTACGTCGGCGGCGCCTTCTCCGGTGCCCGGCGCGACGGTGCGCCCGGCCACTTCCGCGAAGCGTCCGGCGGCACGCTGTTGCTCGACGAGGTCGGCGACATGCCGCTGTCGCTGCAGACGCGGCTCCTGCGCGTGCTCGAGGAACGGCGCGTGCAACCACTCGGCGGCAGCCGTGCGGTCGCCGTCGACGTGCAGGTGATCGCCGCCACCCACCAGGACCTGCGCGCCGCGGTCGCCGCCGGCCGCTTCCGCGCCGACCTGTTCCATCGCCTGAACGGCCTCGCAGTGACGCTGCCGCCGCTGCGCGAACGCAGGGACTTCGCGGCGTTGTGCATGGCCCTGCTGCACGAGGCGCGCCCGCACGCGCCGCCGCAGCTCGCCCCGGGTGTCGCCGCGGCGATGCGCGCGTTCGCCTGGCCGGGCAACCTGCGGCAGCTGCGTTCGGTGCTGGTCGCGGCCACTGCGATGCTCGACGCCGACGAAGCGGTGATCGACTGGCTGCACCTGCCCGACGACGTGCGCTCCGAACTGCGCAGCGAACGCACGGGCCAGCGTGTCCTGTCTGCGGCGATCGAAATGCCAGCGCCGGATGTGCCGACGTCGAACCTGCGCACCCTTTCGGACCAGGCCATTGCCCAGACCATCACCGCCTGCGGCGGCAACATGAGCGAAGCCGCGCGGCGCCTCGGCATCAGCCGCAACACGCTGTATCGCCGGCTGCGGCAGCTGGGCGCCGACGGCCGCGCCTGATCGCGACCCCGCGGCCGGCAGCCTGGGCGCCATGGCATCGGTCGCCCCCACTGGACAGCCGCGCGCGCCGAGTTAGCGTCCGGAGCGTCGTCGCGGCGACGTCGCCGCGGCGGCACCTCGTACCTCTCCCCTCGGAGCCTGTCCCATGCGATTCCATGCAATGCTGCTTTGCGCAGCCCTCTCGGTCCCTGCGATCGCCCAGTGCACGCCGCTCACCACCCTGACGACGGCGGGCAATGGCCAGAACGGCACGATGTTCGACATCGTGAACATCTCGGCGAGCCCACGGAAGCTCCTGACGTTCAACCAGTGCTTCTTCAGCGGCACGGTGGACAACATCGAGATCTACACGAAGGCCGGCACGTCCTCGGGCTTCGAACTGAACAGCTCCGCCTGGACGCTGGTCGGCTCGGCCAACGCGGTGCCGCACGGCATCGCGCCGACGCTCGACCCGCTGCCGATCGCCATCGACGTGACGATCGCCCCCGGCGCGACGCAAGCGTTCTACGTGACGACGACCGGCGGCACGGTCGCCTACACCACCGGCGCCGCGCAGTTCGGCACGGTCATCGGCACCGACGGCGTGCTCGAAGTGCGCGCTGGCGCCGGCATGGTCTACCCGTTCGCCGGCACCTTCGGGCTGCCGACCGCCGGCCGCTTGTGGAACGGCACCGTCACGCACTGCGTCGACACGGTCACGGTCGCGAAGAACACCACCATCGGCCAAGGCTGCGTGCGGGCCTTCAACTCGGTCTACCAGCTGTTCAGCAACGCGGCGGCGGCCAGTCCGGCGCTGACCGGCAACGCGCTGCAGTTGGTGCCGACCGGCACCGGCTACGTCGCCACCTGGATTCCCAGCGCCGCCGCGGCCCTCTACGTGCCGCCGGTCGCTGCCGTGCCGCTCACCACGGGTGACGACGGCGTCGCCAACTACACGCCGATCGCGGCGCCGTTCCCGTCGCTGACCGGCCCGCAGCCGACGCTGCAGATCAGCGGCAATGCGATCATCGCCTACGGCGCCAGCGCGATCGACTACCCCGGCACGACGGCCTATCAGCCGACCGCCAACGGCTTCCTCAACAGCACGCTCGGCGGCTTCTACGCCTGGCACGACTACAACCAGGCCGAACCGGGCAGCGGCCAGATCAAGGCCGAGGAGATCGGCAGCGTGCTCTACATCACGTTCGACGGCGTCGAGAACTACGCCGTGCCCGAGGGGCCGAATCCGAGCACCCTGCAGTTCCAGCTCGACCTGACGTCCGGCGTCGTGACGATGGTGTTCCTGAACATCGACGGCAATGCGACCAGCACGTTCGGCTCGGCCCACCTGATCGGCTGGACCACGCCCGGCGCCTCGGCTGACTCCGGTTCGATCAACCTGGCCACGGCCGGCGTCGTCGTCACCCAGGATCCGGAGACGCTGCCGCTGACGCTGGCCGCGACGTCGCGACCGGTGATGGGCAGCAACTGGAACCTCAACGTCAGCAACGTGCCGGCGACGGGCGTGTTCGGCCTCGACGTGCTCGGGCTCAGCGACCCGGGCCTGAACGACCTGTTCTTCCTCGGCCTGCCCGGCTGCGGGCTGCGCGCCTCGCTCGACGTCACCGGCGCCTGGCTCGTCACCGGCGCGACCCACCCGTGGTCGGTGCCGCTGCCGGCGCCGACGCCGTCGACCGTCGGCCTGAGCTTCTACGCCACGTCGGCGGTGTTCCAGGTGCCGCCGGTGAACGCCTTCGGTGCGATCACCGCGAACGGCATCGACGGTCGCCTCGGCGACGTCTGATCCGCGACCCCGCGAACGCAACCAGCGCGTCGGCGACGACGCGCCGCTGCCCCGGCCGTCGGCATCCTGCGATGCCGACGGCCGGTTGCGTTCCGGGGAGGGCTCGCCAAGGCGAGCGCGGAGCAGGCCATTCCCAGCAGCGTCCGTCGCCGCTATCCTGCTCGCCTTCCAATCGTCCCGAGCATCTTCGCGCGCCCCGTCGGGCGCTGCCGCGGGTGCCTCGCCCGGCCTCGCCGTTCGAGTGGGACACGACCCGCCTGTTCGATGTTCGCGGACCGGCCGCAGGAGCGGCCCCGTCCGAGGTGTGGTCTGCCTCGACAATGATTGCTCCATCGATGACTGCTCACGCCACCACTGGCCCCGAAGTCTCCTTCTCCTCGCTCGGTCTCGCCGAGCCCCTGCTGCGCGCGCTGGCAGCCAAGAACTACGCCACCCCGACGCCGATCCAGGCGCGCTCGATCCCGCACCTGCTGCAGGGTCGCGACCTGCTGGGCATCGCCCAGACCGGCACCGGCAAGACCGCGGCGTTCGCGCTGCCGATGCTGCAGCGCCTGCACCAGGCCAACCGCCGCGCGAAGCCGAAGCTGCCGCGCGCGCTGGTGCTGGCGCCGACCCGCGAACTGGCGACGCAGATCGCCGACTCCTGCCAGGCCTACGGCCAGCACCTGCACATCCGCGGCACCGTCGTGTTCGGCGGCGTCGGCCAGAACCCGCAGGTGCAGGCCCTCGCGCGCGGCATCGACATCGTCATCGCCACGCCCGGCCGCCTGCTCGACCTGATCCAGCAGCGGCACGTCAGCCTCGCCGAGGTCGAGATCCTCGTGCTCGACGAAGCCGACCGCATGCTCGACATGGGCTTCCTGCCGGACGTGAAGCGCATCCTGGCGACGTTGCCGGCGGCGCGGCAGTCGCTGCTGTTCAGCGCGACGATGCCGTCGGACATCACGGCGCTCGCCTCGCGTTACCTGCGCGATCCGCTGCGCGTCGAAGTGACGCCGCCGGCCGCGACCGCCGACCGCATCGAGCAGAGCGTCTACTTCGTGTCGAAGGCGCAGAAGCGCACGCTGCTGGCGCAGCTGCTCGCCGACCCGCAGTTCGTGCGCACGCTGGTGTTCACGCGCACGAAGCACGGCGCCGACCGCGTGGTCAAGGAACTGCAGAAGGCGAACATCCAGTCGCACGCGATCCACGGCAACAAGTCGCAGAACGCGCGCGAGCGCGCGCTCGACGCGTTCCGCGACGGCAAGGCGCACGTGCTGGTCGCCACCGACATCGCCGCGCGCGGCATCGACGTGCCGGACATCACGCACGTCGTCAACTACGACCTGCCGAACATCCCGGAGAGCTACGTGCACCGCATCGGCCGCACCGCGCGCGCCGGCCGCGACGGCATCGCCATCTCGTTCTGCGACGAGGAGGAACGCGAGTACCTGCGCGACATCGAGAAGCTGATCCGGAAGCGCGTGCCGGTCGCCGGCAACCAGCTGAAGGCCTCGGCGCAGGCCGCGGCGGCGCAGCGCCAGGAACAGCGCCAGGCGACGTCGCCGCGCCAAGCGGCGCCGGCCCGGCCGCAGGGCCAGAGCCAGAACCCGTGGGAACAGCCGGCGCTGGTCGGCCGTTCGCAGCCGGCACCGGCCGCGACCCGCGACCAGGACGCGTTCGGCGCCCAGATCGACGGCGATGACGACGTGCGCGACGGCGAGGCTCGCGACGAGAACGTCCGCGACGGGGACCGCACCCCGCGGCCGCCGGAACCGCGCCAGCGGCAGCGACCGGCCCCGCGGCCCGCTCCGGGCCCGTACGCGCCGTCGCCGCGCGCGCCGCAGCAGAACGGCCCGCGGCCGCCGCGCCACGAGCGCAACCAGCAGCAGCGCGGGCACGGCGGCAGCCGGCCGGCGATGCCGAACGCGGTGGCGCCGGAGCAGCGTCGCCAGCGGCAGGAGCACGAGAGCTCACGCCGTCCGCAGCACGACGACCGCCCGCGGCAGGGCCCGGCGCGGCCGCAGGGCTCGGGCCACGGGGGGCGCTCGCAAGGCGGGCGCCCGCACGGTGGCGGCTCGCGCCACCCGCGGCGCGGCTGATGCGTCCGGCGGACGACGCCAAGCGGTGATGCCACCCCCGACCGCTGGCGAACGGGTCAGAAGTTGACCTGCACCTGGAAGCCGATGCGGTCGTCGCCGGTCGCCTCGTCGAACGGCGCCGTCGTCGTGTCGGTGCGCCAGAAGGTGTGCGTGTACTGCACCACCAGCTCGACCTCGGGGACCGGCGCCCATTCGATGCCGACGTCGATCTCGTTGACCTCGGCGCGCGGTGCGTTGCGCGCGAACTTGCGGGCGCCGTCGAAGAAGTTCCACCGGACGAACGGGAACCACGAGCCGGAATCGCCGCGCTGCAGCCAGTTCGCCATCACGTAGCCGCCCTGCAGCGACTCGACGTCGATGCGCGTGGCATCGTCGGTCAGCTGCGGGCCGCGGCCCCAGGTCCACTCGGCTTCGAGGCCGAACGGCTGCGGATACCAGACGAACGTCACGCCGACGCGCTCGTCGGTCAGTCCGTCGGGGTCGGCGATCGGCGTGACGCCGCCGGTGGCGCCCGTCGTGACCACGTAGTCGCCGGTGTAGCCGTAGGCGCCGATCTCGACGACCTGCTTGTCGGCGAGTTCGAACGGGTACGACACGCGCGCGATCCAGTGCGGCTCGCCGTTCAGGTCGCCGCGGTTCAGGCCCTGGCCGTTGTAGGCGCCGAAGCCGATCACGCCGTAGTCACCCGAGCCCTTGCGGCCCGACCGCACGAGGTCCGAGAACAGCGCGCGCACCTCCTTCGGCGCCCAGTAGAAGTAGGCGCCCATGTCACGTTCGCCTTCGACCGCGGAGTTCAGCGCGTCGGGACGCTCGATCGGGCCACGGTTCTGGCTGGACTGCAGGTTGACCCAGCCGTAGGGCACCTTCGAAGTGCCGACGCGGAAGCGGTACTCCTTCGCCGCGTCGAGCGCGATGTCGCCGTAGAAGTCGCGCATCTGCAGCGCCTGGTCGGCGGCGCCGGTCGAGCCGGCGAAGTCCAGCTGCGCGTAGACGAACAGGTGGTCGGTGACGTCGCCGCTGAGGATGACACGGCCCCGGCGCAGCTGCAGCGTTTCGGCCTCGTTGACGCTGCGGTCGTTCGGCACGTTCAGGTTCGGGGTGTTGTCCTCGTTGAACAGGCTGGTCGTCCGGAACTGGCCGTAGCCGCGGATCGACAGCCGGTCGAACCACTTCTTCTCGGCGGGCTTGCCGCCCGGAGCCCCCGCCTTCTGCGCCGCCAGCTGCTCGCGCAGCTGGGCGCGCTCCTTGTCGCCCAGCTCGAGCCGCTCCTCGAGGGCCCGCAGGCGCTCTTCGAAGCTCGGCGACGGCGCGGCCGGCGGCGTCGGGGTGGGATCCTGCGCCCGCGCGAGGTTGGCGAACAGGCCGAGGGTGGAGAGCGAGGCCAGCGAGGCGAACGAGGGCGTCTTCGTCACGGCAGTCCAGTGCGAGTGGGTTGCGTCGCGCCCGGCGAAGGCCGGGTTTCGACGAAGGACCAGTGAAGCCGCCTTGATGAAGATTCCGTGTAGAGATCACGAAGCCTAAGGGAGCTGCGTGAAGAAATCCGTCCGTGCGCGAGCCGTCCGGGTGCCGCGTGAAGAAACGGAGTGCCGCGTGAACGCCCGGCGTGGCCCGCGGCCTCGCCGGCGGCGGGCGCACGGGCCGCCGCCCTCAGGTCGGCGGGTTGCCGAGCCCGGCGCGAGCGAGGCGGTCGGCGACCGCTTCCCACGCCGCCCCGGCCGGCAGCGCCTCGACCGCTGCGAACGTGCAGCCGGCGGCATCGAGCGCGTGCAGCGCCGCGTACAGCGCCCGGGCGCAAGCGACCGGGTCGGGCGGCAGGCGCTGCACGCACACCGCCACCGCGCCGTCGGTGTCGAACGCCAAGAGGCCGGTGCGTTCGCCGCGCTCGGTGCGCTGCCGCAGCGCGGCGAACACCACGGCGCGCTCGGCGGCGGAGAAGCGCTGCAGGCGCGCCCGCGGCGCATAGTGGCGGTCGACCAGGCCCGGCGAACGGCGCGGCGCTTCGTCCCGCGGGGCTTCGGCGAGGCGCGCGACCGGACCGAGCACGCGTTCGAGTTCGGCGTGCGACACGCCGCCCGGCCGCAGCAAGGTCGGCGGCGACGTCGTCAGGTCGAGCACCGTCGACTCGATGCCGACCGCGGCCGGGCCGCCGTCGAGCACGAGGTCGACGCGATCGCCCAGCTGCTGCACGACGTGCGCAGCGGTGGTCGGCGACACACGCGTGTAGGCGTTCGCACTCGGCGCGGCGATCGGCAGGTCGGCGGCGGCGATCAGGTCGCGCGCCACCGCGTGTGCGGGCACCCGCACGCCGACGGTGTCGAGGCCGGCGGTGACTTCGTCGGGCACGGTCGCAGCCCGCGGCAGCACCAACGTCAGCGGCCCGGGCCAGAACGCCGCCGCCAGCAGCGTGGCCACCGGCGGCACCTCGCGCACGACGCGCGGCAGCCAGCCGACGTCGGCGAGGTGCACGATCAGCGGGTTGAACGACGGCCGCCCCTTCGCCGCGTAGATCGCGCGCACCGCCGCGGCGTCGAGCGCGTTGGCGCCGAGGCCGTAGACGGTCTCGGTCGGGAACGCGACCAACCCGCCGGCCCGCAGCCGCGCCGCCCCTTCGGCGATCGCCGCGGCGTAGGCTTCGCCGTGCGCCGGATCGGCGGGCAGCACGCGCGCGTTCGGTCGGTCGGCCATCGGGGGCGGGCAGGATAGCGACCCGGCGGGCCGCGTCACCCGCGGCGTCCCGCCGTTCACGCCCCGGCGAGCAGCACGACCAGCGCGACCAGCGCCCCCACCAGCAGCGGGCCGGCGGCGCGCACCACCACCCGCACCGGCTCGACCCGGCCGAGGCCGGCGACGCAGACGACGACCGCCGCGACCGGGCTCAGCGTGCGGCCGATGGCGCCGCCGAGGCACGCCAGCGCCGACGCCTGGTCGAGAGCTGGCCCGGCTGGCAACGGCGCCAGGAACGTCTGCGCGAACGCGAGGATCGGGCCCGAGCCGGAGCCGCTGACCAACGCCAGCGACGCCGGAGCCGCGAACGACAGCGTCGCCAGCGCCGACGAGCCGTCGCACGCCGCCAGCAGCGTGGCGGCGGCCCCGGTCGCCGCGAGCCCGGCGCCGAACACCTGCGCGCAGATCGTCAGCGCGATGACGCTGCCGTAGGCGCGGCCCATGCCGACGAACAGCGCGTCGCCGAGCCCGCCGGCGGTGCGCCACGACGATGCGGCCGCCAGCAGCGCACCGAGCAGCATCGCGCGCACGACCGGCAGGGCGCCGGCGAACGGTTGCCAGGCGTCGCCGGCCGGCACCGCGCACAGCCACTGCAGCCCCGGGGTGCCGCCGTAGGCGAGCAGCAGCGCCACCACCGGCAACAGCGGCACGCAGGCTTGCACGCACGTGTGGAGCGACAGCGGCGGCAGTTCGCCGGCGGCGCCCGCCGCGTCGGCGAGCCCCGGCAGCGCATCGGCGTTCGTCGGCGCCGACGGGTCCGGCTGGCCTTCGGCACGGCGCCACCACCACGCTCCGAACAGCGCCGCCGCCGCGACGCCAGCGAGCGAAGCCGGCCACAGCCGCGCGTGCAGCGCCACCGCGTCGACGGCGGTGACGCCGGCCACCGCCTGCACGTCCTGCGCGCCGGGCTGCAGCAGGTCGCCGCCGAACGACGCACCGACCAGCAGCACGGCGGCGGCGCGTTCGACCGCGAGCCCGGACGCGCGCAGCAGCGGCAGCAGGATCGGCCCGAGCGCCGCCGCGGTGCTGGCCTGGCTCGGCACCGCGACGTTGACGACGTAGGCGGCGAGCACGCCGCCCGGCACCAGCAGCCAGCGGCAGCGCTGCAGCGGCACCACCAGCACGGCGACCAACGCGCGGTCGCAGCCGGTCGCCGCCAGCACCGCGGCGAAGCCCATCGACGCGCAGATCGGCGCCACCATCGTCGCCACCATCGCGCGCGCGAACGTGTCGAACACGACGAGAGGCTGGCCGGCGGCCAACGCCATCGCCGCACCACCGCCGAGCAGGGCGAGCCGCACGTCGACGCGGCGCACGAGCGCCACCACGACGGCCGCCAGCACCAGCACGACGACGGCGATCATCGCACCGTCCCCTGCGTCGCCGCAGCCTGCGTGCGCACGGGCCTCAGAACGTCCACACGCATTGCGCGTAGGCCGTCGTCACGTCGCGGCCCTGATCGCCCGACGCGCGGTCCTGGAAGCTGCCTTCGGCGAGGTAGACGGCGGCAATGTCGAAGTTGACGCTCTTCGGCACGAAGTCCCAGCGGAAGCGCACTTCGTACTGTTGGCCGACGTTGTCGCCCGAACGGCCCGAACTGTCGCGCAGCCCCGAAGTGGTCCACGTGTCGCGCTCGGACGCGAGCCAGACGCCGCGCACGCCGAACGTCAGCTCCGTCGTGCTGCTCGGCTTCATCACCAGCTTGACCTCCGGCGAGTTGAGGTTGGCGCGGGCGACGGCGCCGTAGACGCCGGTCGGTCCGTAGTCCCAGCGCCGCGCGCCGAACAGCGTGTCGAAGCGGTTGTTCTCGCTGTCGTTCGGATCCTGGTCGCCGCTGGCGTAGTCCCAGGACAGCTCGACCGTCGGCTGCCACGCCATGTCGGCGGTGTAGCCGAGTGCCAAGCGGGCATAGCCGGCGACGTGGTCGCGCAGCGGCTGGTTGGTCGCCGTGCTCGTCTTCGACTCGCCGACCTGGCCGATCAGTTCGACCTCGAAGTTGGTGAGGCCCTTCTTGCGCGGCTGGAACAACCGCACACCGGGCGTCAGCAGCTCGCGCCGGCGCGTCGACAGGCCCCGCTCGTCGAGGCCGAGCACGTAGGCCTCGACCGTCGTGCGGTCATCGAGCGACGCGGCGTAGAACAAGCCGGCGAACTGCAGGTCGAGGTCCTGGTCGTTCTCCTCCCACTCGTTGCCGCGGATGCTGGGGAAGTCGTTGGGCCGCCGATCGACGGGCAGCACCCAGAACGCGCGCACCGTCTGGCCGTCGCCGGTCCACTGCCAGTCGACGCCGGTGAAGGCGTTGATCGTGTTGCGGTAGGCGTTGCGCGCCATCACGCGGCGGCCGCCGAGGTCGACGGTCTCACGGCCAAGCCGCAGCCGGTGCTTGCCGCCGCCGAGCGCGCCGAGGCTCAGGTCGACGTAGGCCTGCAGCACGTCGAAGGTGTCGACCAGCGTGTTGTCGGCGAAGCCGGTGGCGTCGATGCCGTACTGGCGGGCGTCGAGGATCTCGAGCGCGCCGGCGATGCCGTCGCCCTTCGCTTCGAGCAGCAGCAGCGTCTGCAGCGCGAGGTCGTCTTCCGAATCGCCGAAGCCCTGGCCCGGCGGGTTGTTGTTCGGATTGCGGAAGCGGAACTGGTTGTCGAGGGTCTCGTAGCGCACGCGCTGCGAGCCGCTGACCTTGAACCAGTCGTTCAGGCCGAGTGCAGGACCGAGGCGCCAGGGTTTCGGTTCGTCGGCCTTCGCCGCGGCCTTGCCGGCCGGCTCGGCCGTCTCGGCCTTCGGTTCGGCGGGAGCTGGTGGCGTCGCGGTCGGCGCGCTTTGCGCCGGGAGCCAGCAGGCCAAGGACCACAGCGCGGCCGGTGCGAGCGACCGCGAGAAACACGAGGGCGTCATCGAGGCCAACACCTTACAAGGAGCGGGCCATGAGCCCGAGGCCGCAATCGACGCGAGCGATGTCACGTTCCTCCGACACGGCGTCCGCCGACCGGAACATCGCGAAGCGGTCGGCCATCGCCACCGCGGCACGGCCCGCACTGCTGGTGCTGCTCGCCGCCTGCACGAGCCCACCGCCAGCGACCGTCGTGCACGCGTTCCGCCTGCTGCCCGGCAGCGACCTGCGCGGGGGCATTCAACGCTACGTCGACGAGCACGGCATCACCGCTGGCTTCGTCGGCACCACCGTCGGCAGCCTGACCGACTACACGCTGCGCTTCGCCGACCAGAAGGACGGCAGCCGCGGCAGCGGGCGCTTCGAGATCCTGGCGCTGGTCGGCACCGTGTCACAGCACGGCAGCCATCTGCACCTGACGCTCGGCGACGGCGATGGCCACGTGCTCGGCGGCCACCTGCTCGACGGCTGCAAGGTCTACACGACCGCCGAGGTGGTGCTGGTCGAGTCGACGCGCCACCTGTTCACGCGCGCCCAGGACGGCAGCACCCCGTGGGCCGAACTGCAGGTCGGCTACCGCCGCTGACGCCAGCGGGCTTACGTGTTCCGCAGGCCGGAACCGGGACCGGATCGCAGCGGGACGCCGCGCGGTGGCGACCATGGCAGAGGGCGGACACACGCGCCTCGTTCCAGGACGCGCCAGCCAGCACGCTCGGTCGCATCGCGGGCCGCTACGGACTTCGCCCCAAGCACCTGCCCCAATGCGGAAGCGGCGCGTTCGTGTCGATGCAGCCAGCATGATCACCCACGCGACGAACGCGATCACCACGGCCCCCGACGCCGTGCACTTCGAGTTCCAGTTCGTGGCCCACGGCGTCGCCGTCGAATGCTGGGTCGACGAACGAGCCTTCGAGCGCTGGCGTCGCCTCGGCGACCACGACGGCACGATGGTGCAGTTCCGCAAGTTCGCACGCGCCATCGCCACCGCCCACCTCACGCGCCACGCCACGGCGCCCGGCGAACGTTGGCGCGTGCGCATCGACGAAGGCCAGGCCAGCTGCCAGAAGCTCGGAGACTGACGGCCGCCAGGGGCACCGGCGGGTCGGCGCGGGCGAGGTTCACCCCGGTGGCGCGCGCAAGTCGGCGCGTGCAGGCCCGGCCTTCGCGTGGCATGCTCCGCCGCGCATGGCCGCCGACGCCTCGCTCGCCGCGAACGACTACGACCGTCCGCGCACGACCTGCCCACTGTGCGACGGCGGCCCGCTGGTGCGGCGGCTGGTGGACTTCCGCGGCCACGGCATCGACCGCTGCCGCGACTGCGGCGTCGAGTTCATGAACCCGCCGTACAGCGACGCGGCGCTGCAGCGCTTCTACGCCGGCTACGTCAACCTGCATCCCGACGACGCCGCGGCGTCGTTCCGCAGCTGCCGGTCGACCCGACGGACCGGCAAGCAGCGCGGCCTCGACCTGCTGCGGCTCCACGCCACCGGCCGCCGCGTGCTGATGGTCGGCTGCGGCGACGGCCTCGAGCTGCAGGTGGCGAAGGCGACTGGTTGGCAGCCGGAAGGCTACGACGTCGACCCGACGACGACGGCCGCGGTCGCGGCGCGCGAAGGCGTGCCGGTGCACTGCGGCGACTTCCACGCGCTGCCGGGCCGCGTGCAGCCGTTCGACGCGCTGTGGCTCGACCAGGTGATCGAGCATCCGAAGGACCCGGGCCGCTACCTCGCGACGTGCCGCGCGCTGCTGCGGCCGGGCGGCGTGCTCTACCTCGGCATGCCGAACCTCGGCTCGCTGAGCAACCGCCTGAAGACGCTCGCCGACCGCTGCGGGCTGCGCCGCCGCACCGGCCGCCACTTCAACACGCGCCACCACCTGACGTTCTTCCGGCCGTCGGTGCTGGTGCGCCACCTGCGCGAACGGCTCGGCATGGACGTGCTGCTGGTGCGCACGTCGCCGAAGCCGCAGCGGAACCCGCTGGCGGCGCTGCTCGGCCACTGCGGGCCGCTGTTCGACAGCAGCTTCGTCGTCGTCGCGCGCCGCCGCTGACGCGACGCCGGCGGCCGCGATGGTCGACGGCCACCCGTCAGCCGCCGGCGCGCTTGACCTTGTGCCCCGCCGCTTCGAGCCAGGCGACGACGCGGTCGCGGTGCTCGCCCTGCAGCTCGATCGCGCCGTCCTTGGCGGTGCCGCCGGTGCCGCAGCTCGCCTTCAGCTTCGCCGCCATCGCGACGAGCTCGGCGGCGTTGCACGGCAGGTCGAAGACCACGGTCACCGGCTTGCCGTTGCGCACTTCGCGGCGCACGCGCACGAAGCCGTCGCCGGCTGGCCGCACCGCCGCCGCGATGGCGGCAGCACAGCGGCACTTCGCCTGCGACTTCTTGCAGCGCGGGCAGTCGCCGACGAGTGGATAGCGCCCGGCCACGGCCTCACCGCCGCGACGGCGGCACGTTCTCGCGCAAGAGCCGCTGCAGCACCTCGGCGACCGGCAGCGCACCGAGTTCCTTGTTCTCGTCGCGCGAACGCACCGCCAGCGCCTTCGCCTCCATCTCGCGCTCGCCGATGACGGCGAGGTAGGGCAGGCGCAGGTTGCGGGCATTGCGGATCTTGGCGCCGAGCTTGTCGTTGCCGGTGTCGACCACGACGCGCAGCCCGTGCTTCCGGAACTCCGCGGCGACCTCGTTGGCGAAGTCGGTGAAGCGCTCGTGCACGGTCAGTAGCGCGATCTGCTCGGGGGCGAGCCAGGTCGGGAAGGCGCCGCTGCAGTGCTCGATCAAGACGCCGAGGAAGCGCTCGATGCTGCCGAGCACGGCGCGGTGCAGCATCACCGGCCGCACGCGCTCGTTGTTGGCGGCGACGTAGGCGAGGTCGAAGCGCTCCGGCAGGTTGAAGTCGACCTGCATGGTGCCGAGCTGCCAGCTGCGGCCGAGCGCGTCCTTCAGGTGGAACTCGATCTTCGGCCCGTAGAAGGCGCCTTCGCCCGGCGCGATCTCGTAGGCGAGCTTGGCGCCGGTGACGCCCTGCACCAGCGCCTGCTCGGCCTTGTCCCAGACCTCGTCGCTGCCGAGGCGCTGGTCGGGGCGCGTGGCGATGACGACGCGCACCTCGCTGAAGCCGAAGTCCTGGTAGACGGCGTAGACGAGCTGGATGAACTGCTCGATCTCGGCCTGCACCTGCTCCATCGCGCAGAAGATGTGCGCGTCGTCCTGCGAGAACGTGCGCACGCGGGTGAGCCCGGCGGTGACGCCCGAGCGCTCGTAGCGGTGCAGACGGCCGAAGTCGGCCATGCGCAGCGGCAGGTCGCGGTAGCTCTTCAGGTCGAAGCCGAACACGAGGCAGTGCCCCGGGCAGTTCATCGGCTTGACGCCCCAGTGCAGGTGGTCCTGCACGACCTTCGCCAGGTGCTGCGGCGAGCGATCGCTCTCCTTCGCCAGCGCTTCGCCCACCACCGCGACGTCGTCGGCGGTCGACGCGAAGAACATGTTCGGCGTGTAGGCCGGCAGGTGGCCCGAGGTCTCGAACAGCTTGCGGTCGAAGATCTGCGGCGTGACGACCTCGACGTAGTTCTGCGCCACATACCAGTCGCGCATGTAGTCGACGAGCTGCTTGTAGACGAAGGCGCCGCGCGGCAGGAAGAACGGCGACGCCGGCGCCCACGGGTGGAAGTGGACGAGGTTGAGTTCCTTGCCGAGCTTGCGGTGGTCGCGCTGCTTGGCCTCCTCGAGCTGCTTCAGGTACTCCTTCAGCGCCTTCTCGTCCGCGAAGGCAGTGCCGTGGATGCGCTGCAGCTGCGGGTTGCGTTCGTCGCCGCGCCAGTAGGCGCCGGCGGTGCCGGTCAGCTGGAACACCTTCAGGAAGCGCGTCGACGGCACGTGCGGGCCTTCGCACAGGTCGATCCAGTCGCCGTGGCGGTAGATCGAGATCTCGGCGCCGGCGGCGAGCAGGCGCTCGAAGTGCTCGAGCTTGTAGGTCTCGCCCATGCGGGTCAGCAGGGCCCGCACCTCGGCCGGGTTCGGCACCTCGCGCACGAACGGGCTGTCCTTCTGCACGATCTCGGCCATCTTCTTCTCGATGGCGCGCAGGTCGTCGTCGCTGAACTGGCCACCCGGCCGGTCGTAGTCGTAGTAGAAGCCGTTGTCGGTCGCCGGGCCGAACGCGACCTTGGTGCCCGGGAACAACCGCTGCACCGCGTCGGCCATCACGTGCGCCGAGCTGTGGCGGATCACCGGCAGCGCGTCGGGCGACTTCGCCGCGATCGGCTGCAGCTCCGTCGTCCCCTCGGGCACCGGCGAGTGCAGGTCGACGAGCTGCTTTTGCGGGCCGAGCTGGCCCGGCAGCAGCGCGTAGGCCGCGACGGTGTCGGCGGCCAGCTTGCCCGCCTGTTCGAGGCGGGAACGAACGGAAGGTGCGGAGGAAGCGGTCATGGATCGTTCGGAGTTCGGGCGAGAAAGCTAGCGACTGGCGTCGTCGCGCGCCCGCGTGCTCCGCAGAACCTCGGCCGCGCCGATCGCTGCGTTCGCCGCGGACCTCGGCCCGCGGCCCCCACCGTCAGTGCGTCACTGCTTGTCGGCCTTCGGCGCGAACTCCTCCGGCAGCTTGCCGGTGGTCGCCTTCAGGAAGGTCACGATCGACGCGACCTTCTCCGGCGTCAGCTGCTGGCCGAGCTGGACCTCGGCCATGTGCTTGACCGCCTCTTCGAGCGTCGCGATCGAGCCGTCGTGGTAGTACGGCGCCGTCTTCTCGCAGTTGACCAGCGTCGGCACCTTGAAGATGTGCTTGTCGGCCTCGCTCTTCGTCACCTGCATGCGGCCGGTGTCGGCGCCGGTGTAGGGCTTGGTCAAGCCGAGCTTCTGGTACATGTGCCCACCGAGCAGGCGCGTCATGTGGCACGTGGTGCACATCGAGTCCATGAAGGTCTTCAGGCCGGCCAGCTCCTCGTTGGTCAGCGCCTTCTGGTTGCCGTCGAGGTACTCGTCCCACCGCGACTTGGTGACGAGCGTGCGCTCGAAGGCACCGATCGCCAGCTTGAAGTTGGCGGCGGTCACCGGATCGGCGTCCTGCGGAAAGGCCTTCTTGAAGCCGTCGACCAGCTCCGCCTTCTCCTTGATCTTGGCGACCAGCGCCGCCTCGTCGGCGAGCCCGTGCTCGACCGGGTTGATCACCGGCATCACCGACTGCTCCTCGACCGTCGCGGCGCGGCCGTCCCAGAACTGCGCGAACTGGCGCGCGGCGTTGTAGACGGTCGGCGTGTTGCGCTCGCCGTTCTTGCCGTCGCTGCCCGGCGACGTCGGCTTGTTGTCGACGCCGTAGGTGGCGAGGTCGTGGCACGACGCGCAGCTGAGGTTGCCGTTCTTCGACAGGTGCTTCTCGTGGTAGAGCGCCTTGCCGAGCGCCACCTTCTCCGGCGTGCTCGGGTTGTCGACCGCCGGCGCCGACGGATCGTTGCCGAACATCGTCTTCACCATCTGGTAATCGATGCGCGGCCGCGGCGTCTTCTTCGCCGGGTCCTGGCCTTGTTCCCCCTCGGCCGACACCCCCTCGGCCGACACAGCCGCGGCCTTCGGGGCGTCGGCGACCGTGCGCTCGTCGCCCAGGGACAACAGGGGGAACAGCGGCAGCGCGCCGCAGGACAGCAGGATGGCGATCTTCATGGTGTGCGAGCCCGCCGGATGACACCGGCGGGAAGTCGGGAATGCCGAAAGCCCTTCGAGATTACGACGAGGCTTGGATTCGATCCAAGCTTGGGAACGGTGGCCGCAGCCGGCACGGTGCTCGCCGCAGCAAGGTGGCGCCGGGCCGGCCGACGCCGCAAGCTGCCTGCCCATGCCGCGACTCGTCCTCGCCAGCACGTCCCCCTACCGCCGCCAGCTGCTCGAGCGCCTCCGCGTGCCGTTCGCCTGCGAAGCTCCCGGCGTCGACGAGGACGCGGTGAAGCGCATCACGCCGGAGCCGCTCGCAGTCGTGCGCGAGCTGGCGAAGCAGAAGGCGCTGGCGGTGCAGCAGAAGCACCCGGATGCGATCGTGATCGGCGGCGACCAGGCGGCGACGCTCGACGGCGCCGTGCTCGACAAGCCGGGCACGGTGCAAAACGCCATCGCCCAGCTGCAGCGGCTGCAGGGCAAGGAGCACCAGCTGCTGACCGCGGTCGCGATCGCGCACCCCGGCGGCCTGGTCGAGTTCGTCGACGCGACGTTCCTGCGCATGCGGCCGCTGACCGCGGCCGAGATCGAACGCTACGTCGCCGCCGAGCAGCCGCTCGACTGCGCCGGCAGCTACAAGATCGAAGGCCTCGGCATCGCGCTGTTCGCGCGCCTCCAGGGCGAGGACCAGACGGCGATCACCGGCCTGCCGTTGCTGCGCCTGTGCCAGGAGCTGCGCGCGCTCGGACTGGCGGTGCCGTGAGCGGCGGCGGTCACGGCTCGCCGAAGCAGACCTCGCCGCAGGCGAACGCGCGCGCCAGCACTTCGCGGCCCTGGTTGCGCAGCATGGTGCCGAACGAGTAGCGCACGCCCGGGAGCGCTTCGACGCCGACTGCCTCGAGGCCGCTGTGCCGGGCCAGGAACACCGAGCGCGCCAGGTGGAAGCCGTTGGTCACCACCACCACCGAGCGCAACCCGAACGCGTCGCGGCAGCGGCGCATGGTGTCGCGCGTGCGCAGGCCTTCGCCGTCGTCGACCAGCGCCGCCGGCGGCACCCCGCGCTGCTCGAGCCAGCGCCGCATCGCCGCCACTTCGTCGACGGCGAGGCCGCCGCCGCCGCGGCCGCTGAGCAACAGGCGCGGCGCGACGCCGGCGAGCCACAGTTCGTGCGCCGTCGCCAGGCGGTCGACCAGCATGTGGTAGGGCCTGCCGTCCGCATGGATGCGGGCGCCGAGCACGACGATCGCCTCGGCCCGCGCGGCCTTGGCGTCGGCACCGGCGCGGCAGTGGGCGGCGGCGGCGACGACGACGACGCCGTTCGCGGCCAGCACGGCGACGACCATCCCGACCACCAGCAGCACCAGCCGGCGGAACCAGCGGCGCCTTGGCATCGGTGCCGGCTGCGGGCCTTGCGACCCGACCGCGGCGAGGTCGACGCGGCCCGCCGGCGCCGGACTTGCTGGATTCTTCATCGCGATCTGCGCGCCGGGGCGCCGGCGGAGTTGACCATCGCGCGGCGATCGCGACAATCCTCGCCCCTTGTTCGCCGGCCACATTCCGTGCGCCCGAACGAGACCGAGGGCGACGCCGCCCTGATCGAGACCGCATGGCCCAGAACATCCGCAACGTCGCCATCATCGCCCACGTCGACCACGGCAAGACCACGCTCGTCGACGGCCTCCTGCGCCAGACCGGCACGTTCCGCGCGAACCAGGCGGTCGGCGAATGCGTGATGGACAGCAACGAGCTCGAGAAGGAGCGCGGCATCACCATCCTGGCCAAGAACACGGTCGTCGACTACCAGGGCACGCGCATCAACATCATCGACACGCCGGGCCACGCCGACTTCGGCGGCGAGGTCGAGCGCGTGCTGTCGATGGCGGACGGCGTGCTGCTGCTGGTCGACGCCGCCGAGGGCCCGATGCCGCAGACGCGCTTCGTGCTGCAGAAGGCGTTCAACCACCACCTGAAGCCGATCGTCGTCGTCAACAAGATCGACAAGCCGGACGCGCGCGCGCAGGAAGTCGTCAACGAGGTGTTCGACCTGTTCATCGACCTCGACGCCGACGAAGCGGCGCTCGAGTTCCCGGTGTTCTTCGGCTCCGGCCGCCAGGGCTGGATGACGTCGGACCTCGCGGCGGCGAAGCAGGGCGGCGAAGGCAAGAGCCTGCAGACGCTGTTCGAGGCGATCCTGAGCCACATCCCAGCACCGAAGGACGATCCGGAGCTGCCGCTGCAGTTCCGCGTGACCTCGCTCGACTGGAGCGACTACGTCGGCCGCATCGCCATCGGCCGCGTGCACCGCGGCCGGGTCAAGGCCGGCGAACGCGTCGTGCACCTGTCGCGCAGCGGCACGCAGAAGGAAGTCTCGGTGCGCGGCGTCTACCGCTTCGTCGGCCTCGGCCGCGAGGAGACGAAGCAGGTCGAGGCCGGCGACCTGTGCGGCGTCTACGGCATCGAGAACATCGAGATCGGCGACACGCTGGCGGCGATCGAGCGCCCCGAGGCGATGCCGATCATCGCCATCGACGAGCCGACGATGACCATCGTCATGCGCGTCAACGACTCGCCGTTCGCCGGCAAGGACGGCGGCAAGTTCATGACGTCGCGCCACATCCGCGACCGCCTGGAGAAGGAACTGCGCGTCAACGTGGCGCTGCGCGTGCAGCAGGGCGAGAGCGCCGACCAGTTCAAGCTGTCGGGCCGCGGCGTCATGCACCTCGGCTTCCTGCTCGAGACGATGCGCCGCGAGGGCTACGAGTTCGCGGTGCAGAAGCCGCAGGTGCTGTTCAAGGAGATCGACGGCGAGAAGCAGGAGCCGATCGAGTACCTGACCGTCGACGCCCCCGCCGACGCCGTCGGCAAGGTCATCGAGATCCTCGGCAACCGCAAGGCCGAGATGCTGAAGATGGACCGCAAGGGCACCTTCACGCGCCTCGAGTTCACGGTGCCAGCACGCGGCCTGATCGGCGTGCGCAGCCGCCTGCTGAACGCCACCGCCGGCCAGGCGACGATGCACCACGTGTTCCACGGCTACGGCAGCTACCGCGGCCCGATCGAGGAGCGCACCGCCGGCGTGCTGGTGTCGATGGCGCAGGGCCAGACGACCTTCTACGCGATGGATGGCCTGCGCGACCGCGGCACGTTCTTCGTCCCCGAGGGCGTCGACGTCTACGAGGGCATGGTCGTCGGCGAGCACTGCAAGGACAACGACCTCGTCGTCAACGTCGTGCGCGAGAAGAAGGCGACCAACATCCGCAGTGCTGGCAAGGAGATCTTCGTCAAGCTGCCGCCGCCGCGCGCGTTCGGCGTCGAGGACGCGCTCGAATACGTCGGCGAGGACGAACTGGTCGAGGTCACCTCGAAGTCGGTGCGCCTGCGCAAGGTCCACCTGAAGGAGACCGACCGCAAGCGCAACGAACGCCGCAGCGAAACCGTCTGATGGCCCGCGCCGGTCGACGGCCCGCCGCGTCGACCGACCGACACCGCCGACGGGAAGACGGCGGTGGAAAGTTCTCCTCGAACGCGGTCGCCGGGCACTGGCTTGCCATGGCGGGCGCGTCTCGGTGTGAGAACGCGGTGGCCGCGCACTGCAGGACCTGTTCGAGACCGTCGATTTCCTGACCCGTGGGACAACACTCCTTTCGTAACGGGGGAACTTCGATGCAACCGGGACCTGCAACCAACGCCAATCTGCTGCTCCGCGCCATCGTGGCCGGCCTGGCGCTGGCTCCTTTGGCCATGCTGACCAGCTGCGGGGCTGGCGGCGAAGAACGTAGCGTGACCGGCGATCCGGGCAGCGGCGGTGGCCCTGGCGCCTCCGGCGAACCCGGCGTGCCGCTCGGCTGGACGCCCGAGTTCAAGGTCACGAACGACGCCACGACGGAACGCACCGAGACGGTGCTCGCCTCGGTGCCGTTCCCGTTCGGCCATCATCAGTCGACGGCGTCGCTGGTGGTCAGCGGCCACCAGACCGCCTGGCGCGTGCTGCAGCGCTGGCGCGACGGCTCGATCCGCGTCGCCCAGGCGCAGTTCACCGACACCTTCGCCGCCGGCCAGACCAAGACCTACCAGGTCGCGGGCGGCACGCCGTCGCTGAGCGGCACGTTCGCGCGCAACACGTGGGTGAACACGGCGGTGCCGACGCTGCAGATCGGCGCCGAGGTGCGCGACACGTTCAACGTCGCCTACCGCGCGTTCACCAACGGCGACGGCGAGATCCTGACGCAGACGCCGCTGCACCGCGTCGCGCGCCATCGCACCTACCACACCGCTGCCAGCGGCGGCATCGGCCGCGACTACCTGACGTCGACGTTCTACGTGCAGGAGTTCCGCGAGATGCCGGTGGTGGTCGTCGACTGGGTGCTCGGCAACGACTACCTCGGCGCCGACAATCCGAACGGCTCGAGCGACCGCAACCTCTATCCTCTCGGCGGCGTCGACATCAACGAAGCGCGCTTCGTCTGCGGCGGCCAGGGCGTCACCGCGCTGCCGTTCCGCCCGACGTTCAACGCCATCGAAGCCGGAGCCAACCTCGGCGGTGGCCTGACCGGCTTCCGCGTGCTGAACAACGACTGGCTCGGCGACGGGCAGACCCGCCGCTACCGCTTCGTGCTGCAGGTCGTTCCTGCAGGCGCCAGCCAGACCGACGCCACGCGCTGGCAACAGACGGCGCAGGCGATGGTCGCCGCGCCGACCTACCCGCTGGCGACGCACGACAGCTGGCAGACCACCGGCAGCCTCGGCCTGCTCGGCGGCCCGATCGCGGGCCCTGCCAACGCCTGGGCGCGCGCCGAAGGCGAGTTCCAGACGTTCTGGAACTCGAACTTCTTCGGCACCTTCGGTTCGCGCGGCGATCCGCTGCCGACCGGCACCACCGGCACGCCGCGCAACGGCCCGTTGAGCCAGGAGCTCGCGCATGCCGTGCAGGCCGGCCACCATCGCCTGCTCTCCGTGCTCGAGGAGAAGGCGTGGATCCAGGCGCTGCGCGCCTACCACCTCTACGGCCTCACCTGCGGCGACGAGCAGAACCTGTTCCTCGCCGACGGCATCCCGGTCTACCCGGGCTCGCGCGACCTGTCGCAGGAGTCGCTCGGCCGCCGCGCGATCGTCGCCAACGATCCGTATCCCGCCTACCGCACGCGCGTGCTGACGGGCTGGAACCATGCACGCGGCTGGGAGCACTTCGACCACGAGCACTGGAGCACCGACCTGCTGTTCGACTACTGGACGATCAGCGGCGACTGCTGGGCCCAGGAAGAACTGCGCCAGATGGGCCAGTCGCTGAAGAGCATGATGCGGCTCACCACGTTCGCGACGCGCTTCGTGCAAGCGGTGCGCGCCGAGGGCTGGACGATGCAGGGCTTCGTGCAGTGCTACCTCGCCACCGGCGACCAGAACCTGCGCAGCTATGCGATGCGCCGCGTCAACGAGGTCGTCGACGTCCAACGCCTGAAGAACCATCCGAGCAAGACGATGGGCGTGCAGGGCAACTACCTGGCGACCACGTGGCCGATGAACCACGAGTTCTTCATGACGTGGCAGCACGGTGCGGTGCTCTACGGCTACCTCGGCGCCTACCGTCATTGGGCCGAGCCGAAGCTGCTCGAGATCTGCGAGGACGTCGTCGACAACGTCGAGTACTCGTGGGTCACCAACTACCAGGATCCGCAGCTCGGCTTCGTCGCCAACGGCCTGCGCTACTACACGGCGTTCAGCCACAACGGCACGCAGGTGGCGGCGAACCACTGGGACGCGACCAACGGCATCCGCTTCGGCGACTCGCCGCTCGGTGGTGCGCACGTGTTCCTGGTCACCGGCCTCCTGCTGCTGTCCGACATGTCGGGCGACCCGACGGTGCAGCAACGCGCCGAGTACTACGGCGACCTGCTGCGCCAGGGCCCGCTGAACAACTCGCGCTGGGACAAGTGGTTCTACGTGCTGCCCGAGACGCACGCGAATTGAGCGACGGACGGCCCTCAGCCGAGAGCCGCACACGGGGTGCAGCGGACGATCGCGTCCTCTGCACCCCGCGTCGTTCGCAGCCGACTTCGTGACCCAGAGCCGCAGCCGTATGCTGCGCGGCAAGCCCTCTCCCATGCTCGCTCGTCTCCTCGGCGCCTTCGCGGTGCTGCTCGCGGCCGTCCACGGCCAGCGCTATCTCGGCTACGTCTGCGACGACGCCGTGATCTCGTTCCGCAGCGTCGCCAACGCCGGGCTCGGGCACGGGCTCGTCTACAACCTGGGCGAACGCGTCGAGACCTACACCAACCTCGGCTTCGTCTGGCTGCTGTGGCTGGCGCAAGCGATCGGCTTCGACCTGTTCGCCGCAGCCACGTGGCTCGGCTACGGCGCCGCGGTCGGCGCGGTCGCGGCGACGTGGTGGCTCGCACGCGAGCTGCTGCCCGCCCACGTGGCGTGGGCGCCGCCGCTCGTCGTCGCCGGCTCGACGACGCTGGTCGGCCAGGCCGGCAGCGGCCTCGAGACCAGCACCTGCGCGCTGTTCGTCACGCTCGGCCTCGCCCAGCTGGTGCGCGAATGCGACGCCGAGGCGAACACGAACCCAGCCGCACCGCGGCGCCAGGGCCGGGCCCTGCTGCTGCTCGGCCTCGCGTCGATCGTGCGCATCGACACCGTGCTGGTGTTCGGCGGCGCGTGGTTCCTGAAGACGTTCTGGTGCGGACCGCGGCACGGCCGCACCCGCGCCGTCGACACGCTGCTGCTCGCACTCGGCCTGCTGCTGCCGACGCTGTTCCGCTGGCTCTACTACGGCAGTCCGCTGCCGAACCCGGTGATGGCGAAGTTCGGCCTCGCGCCGGACCCGCGCATCTACAAGGCCGGGCTGCACTACGTGCTCGACTGGCTGCGCGTCGACCTCGGCGCGCCGTTGCTGGTGCTCGGCCTCGGCCTCGCGCTGGCGGCGGGCCGCCGCGCGCAGGCGTTCGTCGTGCTGGGCGCCGGCTGGCTGTTCTACGTCGTCACCAGCGGCGGCGACCACATGCCGTACCAGCGCTTCCTGGCGCCGATGCTGCCAGCGCTGGTGACGACGACGTTCGTCGGGCTCTGGCACGCGTTCGGCGAACGGCTGCAGCAGCCGCGCCTGCACGCCATGGCGGCGCTGGCGACGGTGGCGGCGCTGGTGCTGGTGCCGGCGGTGCAGACGCTGTCGCGCGGCAACGTGCCCGCACGCAGCTTCGCCGGCGAACAGTACCGCCGCGAGGTCGGCGAGTTCTTCGCCGCCGAAGCGAAGCGCCGCGGCGGCACGCTGGTGGTCGCCGGCGGCGCCGCCGGCTACATGGGCCACTTCGGCGGCCCGGCGGTGCGCTTCGTCGACATCCTCGGCCTGTGCGACGCGCACATCGCGCGGCACGGCCGGCGCGATCCGCGCATGCCGGCCGGCCACCAGATGGGCGACGGCGTCTACGTGCTGCAGCAGCGCCCCGACTACGTCGTGTTCGGCTCGAGCACGCCGGGCGACCTGTGGCAACGCGACGGCTCGGCCGACCTGCTGCAGCGCATCACCGCGGTCGGCCCCGAAGCCTGGGCCGAGCAGAACGACCACCTGTGGGCCGTGTCCGAACGCGACCTGCTCGCCGCCCCGGAGTTCGTGCGCGACTACGAGCTGGTGCAGGTGCAGCTGCCGTCGGGGCGGCCGTTCCGCTTGTGCCAGCGCCGGGCCGGCCGCTGAGACCGCAGAGCTGCGACCGAAGGCGTAGATGCTGCGGGCGCTCGTGCCCATGCCGGTCGCGTGCCGCGGGCCGATAATGGATACCTATGTCCATCAATATTCCGACCACCGTCCCGCTGCTCCCCGAGACCTCGCTCGCCGCCCTGGCTGCCCACCACGCCGCCGCTTCGCGCGTGTTCCAGCGCCACCAGCTCGACTTCTGCTGCCAGGGCGAACGCAGCCTCGCCGCGGCCTGCCGCGAGCAGGGCGTCGACGCCGAAGCCGTGCTGGCCGAACTGCGCACCGCGAGCACGCCGACCCCGACCGTCGACTGGACGACCGCCGACTCGCCGGCGCTGATCGACCACATTCTCCACCATTACCACGACGACCATCGTACCGAGCTGCCCCGGCTGCTGAGCATGGCCGAGAAGGTCGAGCGCGTGCACGCCGGCCGCAACTCGTGCCCGACCGGACTCGCCCAGTTCCTGTACGAGTTCGGGCGGCGCCTCGACCTGCACATGCAGAAGGAGGAGCAGGTGCTGTTCCCGCTGCTGCGCAGCGGGGCGAACGCGCCGGCGCCGATCCAGTGCATGCTCGGCGAACACGACGACCATGCGGCATCGCTGCGCACGCTGCGGGTGCTGGCCCACGACTACGACCCGCCGGCCGAGGCCTGCGGCACCTGGCGCGCGCTCTACCAGGGACTGCGGGCGCTCGAGCGCACGCTCATGGAGCACGTCCATCTCGAGAACCACGTGCTGTTCCCGCGGCACGCCGGCTGACGGCGGCAGGGTGGCCACGGGCGCTGGCCGCGACTAGCCTGTTGGCGCCCATGCCCTCGTCCGACGACAACCTGAGCGATGCCAGGCAAGCGACGCTGCGCACGCTGTCGGCGGCGCTGGGCCACGAGTTCGCCGACCTGACGCTGCTCGACCGCGCGCTGACGCACGCGTCGCTCGGCAACGAAGGCAAGAAGAGCTACGAGCGACTCGAGTTCCTCGGCGACGCGTTCCTGAACTTCGCCGTCGCCGACGTGCTGTTCAAGGCCGACACCGAGGTCGCCGAAGGCCAGCTGACCGAGACCCGCGCGCGCATCGTCAGCCAGAAGCCGCTCGCCGCCGCCGCGCGCCGCCTCGACCTCGTCACCCACCTGCTGTCGGGCAAGGGCCTGCGCGACAGCGAACGGCACGGCGAACGCATCCTCGCCGACCTCGTCGAAGCGGTGCTCGGCGCGATCCTGATCGACGGCGGCGTCACCGCCGCCCGCGCGTTCGTGCGGCGCCACCTGCTGCCGAAGGGCGAGCTCGCCGAAGCGGCGGCCGCCACCGCGACCAAGGACGCGAAGACGGCGCTGCTGCACTGGTGCCAGCACCACCACCTCGGCCAGCCGATCTACGAAGTCGTCGGCACCAGCGGCCTGCAGCACGAACAGGAGTTCCAGGTGCGCGCCCGCCTCGCCGACGGCCGCGCCGCCGAGGGCCGCGAGCGCAGCAAGCGGGCCGCCGAGAAGCTCGCGGCCGAGGCGCTGCTGCGCACGTTGCGCGGCGAGTAGTCGCCGGCGGCGCTGGCCGGGTGACGAGGCTCGCCGTCAGCGCGACGCCGGCCCCTTCTTCGCGCCCGGCTTCGCCGGCTTGCCGTCGCCGCCGTCCTTGCCGCCCGTCGCCGGCACCTCGGCGGCCGCCTTCGGTACAACGGTGATCCACGTGCGCACGATCGTCACCTTCTCCGGCAGCGGGTCGCCGTCCTTGTCGACGCCGCGCGCTTCGATCGCCTTCAGCACGTCGAGGCCCTCGGTGACGAAGCCGTGCACGGTGTGCTTGCCGTCGAGGTGCGGCGTCGGCACGAAGGTCAGGAAGAACTGCGAACCGTCGGTGTTCGGGCCGGCGTTGGCGGCGCTGAGCGCGCCCGGCCGGTCGTGCTTCTGGCCGGTCAGGAACTCGCCGTCGAACGTGTAGCCGGCGTTGCCCACCTGCGTGCTGTCCGGACTGCCGCCCTGCGCCATGAAGCCCTTCAGCACGCGCGGGAACCACAGGCCGTCGTAGAACCCGCAGCGCGACAGGTAGATCACGCTGGTGACGTGCTTGGGCGCCGCGTCGGGCAGCAGCGTCACCACCAGGGTCCCGACGCTGGTCTCGACGTGCCAGCGGTAGTCGCTGCCGGCGACGAACGGCGTCAGCGGCGGCTCCGGCAGCGACGAGCGCCAGTCGGCGGCCTTGGTCGAGACCTTCGCCTTGCGGAACTTGTCGAGGGCCACGACCACCGGGTCCTTCGCCGTCGCCGCATCGTCCTTCGGCGGCTCCGCGGCCTTCGCCGTCTGGCCCTTGGCCTTGCCGGCTTCGGCCTTCGACGGCGGCTTCTGCTGCGCCCGTGCGCCCTCGGCAAGCAGCGCGGCCAGGAGACACACGACGACGCAGCGCACCGGATTCATGGCGGGGCACCATACCGAGCTGCCGAGCGGCCACCACCCGCGGCCAGCACCGGTCGGGCAGATCGTCCTGCACCAAGTCGTTCTTCTTCGGTGTAGGGAGGAACTTCCCGGACGTTCGCCTCGTCGCAAGGAATACCGCCGGGCTCTCCCGCCCGACGGCTCGTCCCGCCTCGACCAGCCCCCTCGAATCGAGGCCTCACCCAAGGATCGAAGCACGCCCATGCTGCGCCAACTCTCCCTGATCGCTCTCGCCTCCGCCCTTTGCGCCACGGCCGGCGCCCAGTGCCTCCTGACCCCCTACGGCACCCTCGCGCCGACCGCGACGGGCACGCCGGGCTACGGCGACGACATCCTCTACGACCCGGTGCCGATGAACTTCGCGTTCCCGCTCGGCGGCACGTCGGCCACCTACACGCACGCCGAGATCTGCTCGAACGGATTCCTCTACCTGACGAACGGCGCCGCCTCGGGCCAGTCGAACTACGGCTACCCGTCGGACGCCGACTTCTTCGGCGGCTCCGGCAGTTCGCCGCGCATCGCCGCGATGTGGGTCGACCTCGAGTCGCTGGTCGGCAACGGTGGCGGCATCTACTTCAACAACACGACCCCGGGTGTGTTCACGGTGACGTGGGCCAACGTGTGGGAGTGGAACACGACGAACCCGATCTTCACCGTGCAGGCGCAGATCTACGCTAACGGGGACGTGATCTTCAGCTACTCCGGCAACGCCGATGTCAGCATCAACCAGGAAGTCGTGACCGGCATCAGCGAAGGCAACGGCATCGCCGCGACGCCGTCGATCGACCTGACCACCGGCACCAACATCGCGGCGACCAACGCGATCTTCGAGCGCCAGGCCCCCGGTGCCTGCGACCTCGGCGGCAAGACGCTGAACTTCGTGTTCACCAACCCGGGCTACGTGCAGATCAGCGGCAACTGCCAGACGGCCTACAACCAGGCCTACGGCGCAGGCTGCTACTCGATCAGCGACTCGACCTACCGCTTCTTCAACGACGCCACCAACGCGCCGTCGCTGAACGGCCAGTCGCTGTCGTTCACGCCGGCGGGTGCGGAGTACCTCGTGCAATGGGGCGGTGGCACCTACGTGGCCCCGACCGGTGCCGCGACGCTGCTGGCGGTCGGTGACGACGGCGAGGTCTCGCTGGCCCCGTCGGTCGCGATGCCGTCGCCGGTCGGCCCGTGGTCGCAGTTCTTCATCCACGGCAACGGCATGGTGTCGAACGCCACCAACGGCGGCATCCAGCCGATCAACTACGTACCGGAGGTCAACGGCTTCCTGAGCGCGCCGGCGACGGCGTTCTTCTCGTGGCACGACTTCAACTCGGCGGAAGCGGGCAGTGGCCGCGTCAAGTACGAGGAGGCCGTGGTCGGCGCCGACACCATCGCCTACGTCACGTGGGACGACGTCGAGAACTACCCGGCTGGCCTGGTCAACCGCAGCACCATGCAGTTCCAGATGAACCTGACCACCGGCGTGGTCACGATCGTCTGGGTGACGATGGACGGCAACGCGACGAGCCCGTTCGGCAGCGCGCACCTGATCGGCTATGGGCCGACCGGCGCGTCGATCGACGGCGGCAACACCGACTACGCGACGGCGACGCCGTTCCTGCAGGCGAGCAGCAACATGGCGCCGATCACGCTGGCCGCGTCGCCGGCGCCGATCTCGACGCCGAGCAGCGGCAGCAACGTCGTCTACACCGCGACCAACATCCCGGAGTACGTCCCGTCCAGCGGCATCCACATCGGCGCCTTCATCTTCAGCGTCGGCCAGCTGCCGGGCATCGACCTGGGCTTCCTCGGCGCGCCGGGCTGCGGCGCCTACGTCGCCTCGCTCGACGTGATCATCGGCAGCGTCGGCCTGGCGACGCAGTCGGTCACGTTCCCGATCCCGGCCGGTGTGCCGTCGGGCGTGCAGATCTTCTCGCAGGCGATCTCGCTGATCACGCCGGGCTCGCTGCCGAACGGCCAGAACGCCTTCGGCATGACGACCAGCAACGGCGTGCAGAGCGTCGTCGCGCCGTTCTGATCGCGGATCGTGCTCGCCCGCTCGGCGTCCCAGGTGCAGTGATCGCCGGACGCCGAGGCCTGACCAGATGAACGCGAGTCGAGCACGATCGCGACCGCACATCGGACCGACCGCGGACGATCGGTCGCACTCGGTTCCACTCTCGCACCGCGGCAGGCGCTGCTACTGCAGCAACCCGACCAGTTCGCGCCAGAGCTTGTCGAACGACGCGCAGCGCGACCGTGCGGACGCCATGTCGAAGCGCGCCGCGAATCGCGGCTGGTCGAGCACTTCGGAGTAGCGACGGCCCATCGCCTGCGACAACCACCCCTTGGCATCGCGCACGCGCTCGGGATCGCCTGGCGGCTCCGTGCCGTTGGACAGCCCGTTGGGCCCCACCAGCGAATCGGCGGCGGCGAGGAACCACGCCTCGAACTCACGCTCGGCCAACACGACGGCGATCCGACGGTCCGGCCGCTCGGCGCGCACCGTCGCCAACAGCCGCGGCGCCAAGGTGGCTGGACAATCGTCGTCGGCGTCCAGCAGGACCAGAATCCCATCTGCAGCCCCGGCCCGTTTCGCGGCCAACTGCACGGCACGTCTCAGGTCTTCGCTGCGCAGCAACTTGCTCTTCGGCTGCCGGATCGCCGGCAACACCTGGACGAACACTCCGAGGTCCTGGGCCACTCGGCGAACCAGCACAGGCAAGGCCTCCACCTCGCCGTGGCCTTCGACGATGCAGACGAGGTTCATGCATCGCCCCGGCCGAACAGCTCGAGCTGCCGCGGCCGCGACCGCTCTGGATCGGGCGTCAGCTGACTCATGCGGAGCAACTCGCCCGCCGTGTAGAGGCGCTCCCGCAGGCTCTCCCGACCGACCGCGTCGATCGGACCGATCCGCGTCTCGTTCGCCTCGGCGACCACGGCGAGCAGGGAATCCTCTGGCAGGTCCTTGTTGTCGAGCAGCTCCGCGCTGTGGCTCGTCGCGAGGACTTGCGTGGACGCCGAGGCTTCGCGCAGCGCATCGAGCAGGATGCCGGCAGCGGCCGGGTGCAGCGCCGCCTCCGGCTCCTCGACCGCGATCAAGGCGACGGGATGGCCGTTGCCCTTCTGCAGCAGGGCCAGCAGGACACCGAGGGCACGCAAGGTGCCGTCCGACATGTTCTGCGCGCGGAATCGCCACGAGTCCTTCGCCCCTTGCACCTGCTGCCGGAACTCGACCGTTTCGAGGTTGCCGAAGGCGACGGGTTCGACATCGACGACACCCGGCACGACACGACCGAGGTACTCGAGCAGCCGCTGCTTCCTGGTTGGATCGCCGGCGAGACGAGCGAGGCAGCTGGCGAGGTTGCCGCCATCCCGATGCAGCAGGTGCGCGGGGTCGGGCGGCTGCAGCTGGCGCATGACGTCGGGGTTCAGGTTGTAGAACCCCATGTGCGACAGCGCGTCGAACACCATGCGGAACGGCTGGTGCCCTGCAGCATTGACCAGGAACAGGCGATCGGCCGAGGCCGGAGGCGCCACGCCCAAGTTCGCCGAGAAGCGCTGGACGGCGCCACTCGAGACCGCGAACTCGACACCCTCCGGATACCTGAGGAGGTCGGCGGTCGGCAGCACGTGGCACTCCTCGCGCTTGACCGTCCAAGCACCGTTCGCCGCAGCCCCCACTTCGAAGGCGTAGTGCCCCTTCATCTCGGCGTTCTCGAACTCGAGGCGGATGGCGAAGTGGGTCGGATGCCCGCTCGAACGCCGCCGCACTTCGCCGATGCCACCACGATCGCGGAGCGCATGGTCCAGCGATCGGTTCAGCCCGTCGCCCACCAGCCGCAAGGCATCGACGAAGTTGCTCTTCCCGGAGCCATTCGGACCAACCAGGAAGCAGAGCCGCCCGAGCTGCACGTCACAGGCGCCGATGCTGCGGTAGTTCCGGAGCTTGACCCGATGCAGGAACGTCGACGAGGCCATTGCGCAGCAGGGTAGCGCCGCCGCCGCGCAACGCACGAACCTCCGTCGGGGCCCCACCCGCCAACGCCCCGGCCCCGCTACGCACTCGGTCCGGGCGCACGTTCCGCCGGACGTGCCATCCTGCTGGTGTCGCCGCAGCCGCGGCCTCGCCACGCGCACCCGCCCGCCATGAGCATGCAGTTCAGCCTCTACTACTTCGCCAACGAAGCGCCGTCCGCGACCGCGCGCGACCGCTACCGCCTGATCCTCGACAGCGCCGCGTGGGCGGACCAGCACGGCTTCGTGCGGCTGTGGACGCCCGAACGCCACTTCCACAGCTTCGGCGGCTTGTCCCCGAACCCGTCGGTGCTGTGCGCGGCGCTGGCCGCGCGCACGCAGCGCGTGCAGCTGTGCGCCGGCAGCGTCGTGCTGCCGCTGCACGACCCGATCCGCGTCGCCGAAGAATGGGCCGTCGTCGACAACCTGTCGCAGGGTCGCACAGGCCTCGGCGTCGCCTGCGGCTGGGTGCCGAACGACTTCGTCATCGGCGGCAACCAGGAACGCTTCCACCGCCGCAAGGAGTCGTTCGCCGAGGGCATCGACACGCTGCGCAAGCTGTGGCGCGGCGAAGCCCACCAGGTGGTGAACCCGCAGGGCGAAGCGATCGAGGTGCGCACGCTGCCGCGGCCGGTGCAGAAGGAGCTGCCGCTGTGGATCACCGTCGCCGGCAACCCGGAGACGTTCCGCCAGGCCGGGCGCCTTGGCGCCAACGTGCTGACGCACCTGCTCGGCCAGACGCTCGACGGCCTCGCCGACAAGATCGCCGCGTACCACGCGGCGTGGCGGCAGGCCGGCCACGCGGGCAAGGGCACGGTGACGCTGATGCTGCACACGTTCGTCGGCGAGGACGACGGCGAGGTGCACGAGCTCGTGCGCGGCCCGATGAAGCGCTACCTGCAGGGCTCGCTGAGCCTCGCCGCTGCGCACATCTGCTCGGTGCCGTTCCTGCAGAACGCCGGGAACATCGACCTGACGACGGTGACGCCGCAGATGGTCGACGACGTGCTCGACGCGTCGTTCGAGAAGTACTTCCACATGAGCGGCCTGTTCGGCTCGCACGGCAAGTGCCTCGACATGATCGACAAGGTCGAAGCGGCCGGCGTCGACGAGGTCGCGTGCCTGATCGACTACGGCGTCGAACCGGACGTCGTCATGCAGAGCCTCGAGCACCTGAACGTCGTGCGCATCCTGGCCAACCCGAAGCTGCCGATCGCCAAGGAACCCGCGGCGGCGCGCTGAGCATCGCCGCGCGATCATCGCGCAGTCATCGTTCGGCGCAGCAGGCGCGGCACCAGACGTTCTCGCCCTTGCGGCGCCACTCCGCCGGCCCGAACGGCAGCGTCGCCGGCGGTTCTTGCGCAGCGAGCACCGCGTGCACGTGGCCGGCATCGCCCGGCGGTGGGTTCCCCGCACACGACACCACCGAGAGCGGGCGCCGCAGCACGCAATCGAGCGCCGGGTTGACGAACACGGGGAACGAGCAGCGCGTGCGTTCGCGCGACGGATTGACGACGCGGTGCGGCGTGGCGACGAGCTGGTTGCCGCTGGCGTACTGCAACAGTTCGCCGATGTTGACGAGCCATGCAGCCGGCAGGCTCGGCACGGCGAGCCAACGGCCGTCGGGTCGCTGCACTTCGAGCCCGCCGACGTCGTCCTGCAGCGTCAGCGTCAGCAGGCTGAAGTCGAGGTGCGCGGCGACGCCGCGCAGCGAGACACCGGCGTGCGGCTGCGCGTGGTAGCCGATGCCCTTGCCGAGCACGTACGGGTCGTCGCCGAGCCACCTGGCGGCGTCGAGGCCGAGAGCCGCGCCGAGCGCCTGCAGCAACCGGATGCCGACGCCTTCGACCGCGTCGATGTAGGCGAGCGTGCGCTGCCGGAACTCCGCGTCGTCGGGCCAGAGGTTCGGCCCCTGCAACCGCCAGTGCGGCCCCTCGGCGAGCTGCGCCGCGGTCGCGGGAGCCCGTTCGCGGCCGACGTGGATCTGCTCACGATGGTCGCGCTCGTTGTGCATGCGGCTGTGGCCGCGGAAGTGCGGCGAGCACGCGATCGCGAACTCGGCCTTGTCGGCATCGGATCGCGCGAACAGGCCGCGCAGGTCGGCGAGCATCGTGTCGCACACGGCCTGTGGCACCGACGCGTCGGTGGCCAGCACGGCACCGTGCTCGGCGAACGCCGCCAGCAAGGCCTGCGGCGCGATCGTCGCCACGTCCACGACCGGCAGTTCGCCGCCGGCGTTCACGCCGACGTCTCCAGCCGACGCAGCCACCACGTGCGCGCCGACGGCAGCGCGGCGAGCGCCGCCGCATCGGGGCCGTGCGGGCCGTGGAAGCCGCGCGCGACCTTGTGCGCGAGCTTCGTCACGTGCGCGTCCCCCGCCAGCGCCGCCAGCAGCACCGCCGGCTCCGGTGGCAGGCTCTTCTCGTGCAGCAGCTCGAACAACAGCCATCGCGCCGCCGCCGCCAGCGCCGGATCGCGTTCGCCCGCGATCGCCGACAACCACTCGTCGAGGCGCGCCGCCCGCTGCGCCGCGGCACGCCAGCCTTCGGCGTCGACCAGCGGCACCGCCTGCGCCATCACCGCGCGATGCACGCCGCGCGCCGCATCGAACGTGCTGCCGTCGACGTACGGATCCGGCACCACCCGCCCGCGGACCCGCATGTCCTCGCGCACCTTGTAGCGCGCGTGGTCGATGTCGTGCGCGAAGTACTCGGCGACCGAACGCACGGCGCCGTCGGCCCGCGTCGGCTGCGGCACCACGCCGAGCGGATGCAGCGGCCACGCGCGCAGCCGCAGCAGGTCGTCGAGCGACAACGAACGGCTGGTCGGCAACAGCAGCACGTGCGGCCACATCGCCAGCAGCGAAGCCAGTTCGCCGGCGACCTTCGGCACATACTCCGGCGCACTGCCTGCAGCATCGCCGAGCACGTGTTCGGCGATCTGCAGCATGCAGCGGCGGTAGCGTTCGCCGTCGGCGAGCCACGCGCGCGGCACCCACAGCGGCCCGATGCCGACGTAGCCCTCGCGGTGCAGCTGCGCGAGCTCCCACGCCAGCACGGTGTTCGCCGCGGCCGGCGAGACCTGCAGGAACGGCTGCTCGTGCAGCACGCCTTCGCAGAGCCACGCGTGGTTGGTGTCGAGCGACCAGCGCACGAGTTCGTCGGCGAGCTGCTGCTCCTCGGCGCGGCGCGCGCGGCGGGCCAGGTCGTCGAGGCGTCCGATCACACGGGTCATGGCGGCAAGTGCAGCACGAGCAGGACGTGCCGGCACGTCAGCCGGAGCGAGGACCGCCCGTGGCAAGCATTCGCCACAGACGCCGGCGACCCGCCGCCAAGTCCACGCTCGCTACTTGTCGCTGCGGATGTCGTCGGCGGTGCCTTCGCGCCCGTCGGGACCGAAGCTGACGATGTAGAAGCCCGTTTCGGTCTTCACGAGCTTGAGATCGCGCCCCCACGGGTCGGGAACCCGCTGGCCATTGGACAGCTGGTCGAGCGAGTCCGGCAGTTCGCCGGTCTGCTGGCGATGGCCTTCGACGGCACGCTTCATCAACCACACCTCCCAGGCGGCCCAGTCCTCGGGACTGCGCGTGGCGATGTAGGCGCCGAAACCCACCGTGCCGAGCAAGCCCAGGTAGCCGAGCACGAGGCCGGTGATCGCGAGCCCCGCCCCCGCACGTTCGCCGCGGCGCGTCTGGCCGAGCGCGACGTGGCCGAAGATCACGGCCAGCAGGCTGCCGAGGCCACAGCAGAGGAACTGCAGCAGGCCACAGACCAGCGCGGTGATGGCGAGGCCGCTGGTCGGCTTCGGCCCCTGGGCTTCACTGACGGGGAAATCGGGCGGAGGAAGGCTCATGGCGGCGAGTTGCGGGAACGCGCCTGCGCCCCCTTCGTGTGGAGCGCGGATGCTCGGCGGCAGCGCCTCCACACGCAAGCACGCGGCCGGCAACTCCCCTCCCTGCGGCAGCTCACTTCGTGGCCGGCGACGCGAACGACAGCTCGACGACCTGGCCCGAGCGCAGCTCGACCTTCGCCCGCAGCGTCAGCCGATCGTTCGCGAAGCGGCAGCCAAAGCCGCGCTGCTGCTCGGCGAAGCGGCGCACGACGACCCGTTCGTATTGGTCCACCGCCGTGTAGCGCACCCGCACGACCTGCTGCAGCAGCGACTCCGGCCCGTCGACGTAGGCGAGCCAGTCGGCGCTGTCGGCACCCGGAGCCCGCAGCGAGTGGTCGCGCGTGGCGACGAGGCGGAGTTCGTCGACGACGGGCGCATCGCCGACGACGACCCGCAGCCCGGGCAACTCGACGATCGCGCCGCCTTCGCCGAAGCCCGCGGCGACCGTGTAGGTGCCCGCCGGCACGCGGAACCGGGCCTTCTGGCGCGGCTGCAACAGCATCACCCGCTCGCGGCGCAGTTCCCCGCCGTCGGGATGGATGGTGAACGACGCACGAGCGCCGATCGCCCACGCGCGCTGCAGCGGCACGTCGAGCTCGCACTCGATCTCCCACTCGCCGCGACCCCAGGATCTCGACACGGCGGTGAAGCGAGCAGGACCGGCCAAGGCCGCGTCGTCGACGGACAGCGTGCGGCGCTCGCCGCCCGCGAGCACGACTTCGGCGGTGACCGGGAAGGCACCATCTGCTGGATAGGCGATCGCGAAGCCGCAGTAGGGCGCACTGCCCCGCGCCGCCTGGCCCACCGCGAAGCCCGACGCCGCACACCGCCAGTTCACCGACTGCACCGCCGCCAACGCCGACTCGTGGCCGTCGAGCCACAGCGTGTAGCCGTTCTTCGGTCCACCACCCGAGGTGCGCAGCACGCGCGCGACCAGCGGCGGGATCGGCGGCGCCTCGCAACGCACACGCACCTGCAGCGTGCTCGTGCTGCCGTCGGCGGCGGTGACCAGCGCCGTGGCCAACGCGGGCCGCGCACACACCAGCGTCACCAGTTCGGCGGCCGCGGCCTCGTGCTTGCCGACGACCTTGCCGGTGCCTTCTTCGACGACGGTGTAGACGACCTTCTGCTGGCGCGCGAGTGCGTCGACGAGCCCCGCCAGCTGCAGCGTCACCGTCCAGCGCGGCCGCTGCAGCACCGCGTCGAAGCCGTCGAACTTCTCTCGCGCGCGCACCAGCAACGGCACCACCGGCGCCGCCGAGCGACCCGGCACCACGTCGGTCTCGAAGTGCTCGACGAAGCCGTCGTTACCGGTCACGCTGACGCCGAGGCGATGCTGCCGGTCGGCCGAGGTGTCGAGCTGCAGCGCCTCGGGCCAGAACAGATGGTCGGACCGCAGCGACGTCCGTTCGATGCGCCCGTCGAGCAGTGTCACCCAGTCGGCTGCGACGAGGCGGTTCCGCCACTCCGCGGGCCCGACGACGGCGAGTTGCAGGCGCGGGCCGGAGCGGTCGCGATCGGGATGTGCCTCACCGAGCGACGAATCCGGCGTGAACGCGACCTGCTCGATGCGCAGCGCCGTCGACGCGGGTGCACTCGGCACGTAGTCGAGCGAACGTTCGATCGTGCGCCCGTCGTAGGCGATCACCGCGGTGCCGCGCTGCGGCCCACGCGTCCGGGTCCGACCGCCGAAGCGCTGCACCGCCGCGCCACCGACCACCTCGACCGGTGCCGCGCCCGCTGCCGCCGCGGTGCGCCACGTCACCGCCGTGACCTTCGCCAGCGCCTCTCGATCGCCGAGCAGACGCCAGGTCACGTCCCACGTCGGCACGCCGTCCAAAAGGCCGACGAACTGGTCGACCGCTTCGACATCCAACCGTTCGTCGCCCGGAAAGCGCGTGGCAGCGCCCAGCTCGACCCAGCGCTCGACCGTAGCGCGCCGACCGTCCATCCAGACGATCTTCGCCGTGGCCCGGAAGTCCCGCACCGCGGTGCCACGGATCGCGAAGGAGTAGTGGCTCTGCCGCGCGATGCGGCTCGGCTGGGCCAGCCACGGGTCGAGCTGCCAGTCGACGTGGTCGACGGCGAGTCGCTGGGCGTGCGGTAGGTCGAGCGACACCGTGAACGCCTGCACGGTTCGCCCCGATCGGTCCTTGCTCATCGCGCGCGTCTCGCACTCGATCCACGGCTCGTCGCGCACGACGTCGGTGAACTGCGGTTCGAAGTGCAGGCGCTTGCGCCCGCCGTCGCGGTAGCGGATCTCGCAGTCGATCGGCCCGGGGGCGTCGCTCCAGCCGAGCGCCGCCGAGTAGGCCGGCGTCGAACGCGCGCCGTCGCCGCCTTCCTCGTACTCGGACACCGGCTCCCGCCGGTCCATGGTCGGCTTCGACCACTTCACCGCGACCACGTCGGCGACGTCGCCTGCCGGCACGTCGAGGCGCGCTTCGTAGTACCACACCGGCGTCTTGCCGTCGGCGAGCCGTCCCGAGTAGTGGTCCTCGAAGCGGATCTGCGCCGTCCGGAAGTCGGCGACCGGCACCGGCCCTGCGACCGCGCCGTCGAGCCGCCGCGTGGTGCCGCCGGCGAGCTGCAGCACGGCGACCAGTGGCGTCGGGTTCTTGCGCGTGCCGCCGACCAGCGCGAAGCCGTTGCCGGCTTCGTCGGCGCGCACCGTGCGCGGCTTGCCGGCTTCGTCCTCCCAATACCAGTCGACCGCCTGCACCTCCGCCAGCAGCGCGCGCGGGCCGCGCAGGTCGGCGAAGAACGTGTAGGCGAACTTCTGCGCCTCGGCGTCGAAGCGCACCGCGTCGGCGTGGCCGCGGATCGCCAGCGCGTCGAGCGTCGCCGGTGCCGGCACCACGCTGCCGTCGTCGTTGCGCTGCACCTTCTCCTCGACGTCGAGCAGCGTGATCGCCCAGTTGCAGAACACGCCCTCGTGCTCGCCGGCGAGGCGGATGTCGTCGAACAGCTCGTAGCCCACCTGGCAGAAGCCGCGCTGCGCCCACTTCGTGCCCCAGCTGTTCATCACCAGGAACGTGCCCGCGGGGTCGTCGTAGCCGACGATGCACATCGCGTGCTTGCCGTGCGGTTGTCCCGGCTGGCGCAGCTGCTCGTCGCGGTCGAACAGCGCGCGGTCGTACTTGGCGAAGCGACCCGACAGGAAGATCGGGTTGACGTGCGCGCCGAACACCACGATCTGCCGGCGCTGCAGCGCGCGCCGGATGCCCTGGCGGTCGACGACGAGGTGCGCGTCGCGCAGCGGGAACGCCTTCGCTTCGGCGCGCGCCGTCTCGTTCGGGGCGCTGCGGAAGTCGCCGGGTCGGTACGGCTCGGTGCGCAGCGTCGCCGCCCCCTGTTCGCACAGCACGCGCACCGCGTCGACGAAGCTCGAGCCTTCGTCCTGGCCGCGGTTGATCTGGTTGTAGAGGAAGCGCGGCGAGAACACGCGTTCGGGGCGGTCCGGCAACCAGCCCTGGTCGCGCGCCTCGAGGTAGCTCTTCGCGGCGTAGGCGATCGCCCACGTCGTGCAGTCGTTCATCTGCTGCTCGCCGACCGGTGGCAGCCACGGCCGCAGGTCGACGCGCGGCTCCTCGATCAGTTCGATGCGCGGCGGTGACCAGCGCCTGGTCGCCGCCAACTGCGCCGCGGTCGGGTCGACGGAGCCGGTCTGCGCGGCCACCACGGCGATCGGCACGAACGCGGCGGTGACGGCGAGCACGAAGCGAGCGAACAGCGAGGCGGCGCACACCATGGAACCGATGCTATCGGCCGTGTGCCGCCCCCCGCCGCAGCCGGGCCTCAGCCGATGGTCACGTCGATCGTGTCGGTCAGCGAGATCTGGCCGAGGCACGGCGCACCCGCCGGCGCCAGTTCGAAGCCCTGCGCCGAGAACGTGAAGCCGACCACCGCGGGCGACAGCGGCACCGCCAGCGTGAAACTGTCGCCGTTCCACAGGAAGCCGTCGACGCCGAGCGTGCACGACGGGCAGAAGCCGATCACGACGCTCAACGGCGTGCCGACGATCATGCCGCGCAGGTTCGGGCTGGCGCCGACCGTCACCGTCACCGAGCCACCGGGCACGGCGCTGCCGCTCCAGCTGATGCCGGTGCTGCCGCACGCGGTCGCGCGCTGCACGAACACACCGCTCGGCGTCGCCATGTACGAGTCCGCGTCGATCGCCAGGCCACCGCTCGGGATGCCGTCGCGGTCGTTCGCCGCCGCGAACATCGGGCTGTAGGAGCCTTGCCCGGAATAGCGGCTCGCCAAGGCGACGTGGAACTCGCGGTTGCCGGTGAAGCCGAGGGCGACGCCGGACTCCTCGGCGAACAGCGTGTTGCCGCTGCGCGCGATGATCGTCGCTCGCGTGTCGAGGTCGTTGGTCGTCAGCTGGCCGTTGAACACCTCCTGGTAGGCGACGACGAAGCGGTAGCCGTCGCTGTCGACGCTGGGCCGGGCCTGCGGCCAAGCGCGGCGCACGAGGTTCGGCTCGAGGTCGGTCAGGTCGGCGGCGGCGAGCACCGTGCCGCCGAGGTCGAAGCAGGCACCCGCGATGTTGCCCGCGGCCGAGTTGCTGCGTTCCCACGCGGCGAGGAACTGGCGCTGGCCGTCGGCCTCGAGCGTCGGGCTGCTGACCGACGGCAGCGTCGCGTTGAAGCCGCCGGCCTCCAGCGCGAACGCGTTGAAGCCGCCGGGGGCCGGCACGATCACGCCGTCCCAGCTCAGCTGCACGCCGTAGACGTCGTTGTCGAAGGCGCTGAACGTCTGCTGGTAGACGACCGCGTAGCGCTGCGTGCCGGCGTTGCCGCCGCCGCACGAGTTCGAGATCGCGGGCCACTGCTGGTTCGCGGTGTTCGTCTGCAGGTAGATCGGGGCCGCCCCGCGCAAGGCACCGGTCGCTTCGACCTGGCGACCGTAGATGTCGTGGTCGGTCGGGCTGAAGGCGTGCTGCCAGACGACGGTGAAGTAGCACGGCGGCGGGCCGCTGTTGCCGCCGACGTCGGGGCGGAGCTCGTCGCGGGTGCTGCTTTGGATCACGAACTGGCTGCCGATCACCGCCCCGCTGTTGGCGACGCGGCGGCCTTGCACGGTCCACGGGTTGGTGCCGGTGCGCGCCTGGCCGACGACGAGGTAGGTCGCGTAGACCTGCAGGTTGGCGATGCGCGGGCGGAACCACGACAACGTCGTCGCGTCGACCGTGCTGAGGCCGCCGACCAGCGTCATCGGGCTGGTGGCACTGACGCGCTGCACGTAGCAATCCCAGTCGCCGGCGCCGAACAGGCGCATGAACGCCACCGCCCACACCTGGCCGGTCTCGTCCCACGCCACGTCCGGCTCGCCGACGTCGTTGGTCGACGTGTAGGCGACCGCGCTGGTGACCAACGGATCGATCACCAGCGGCAGCGTCGCCTGCGCGACGAAGTCGGCGGGCACGCGGATCGACAGCGTGCCGTTGTCGTAGGCGATCGGCGCCGCGATGCGCGCGCCCTTGCCGTCGATGGCGATCGCCGGCGAGTAGACCACGCGATCGTGCGGGCCGGTGAACACGAGCCCGTCGTCGCCGAGCGCGCCGCGCAGCGCGGTGGCGACGGCGATCTCGACCAGCAGTTCGCCGCGCGTCGGCAGCGACGCGAACGTGAACGTCTGCTCGACGCCGCGCGGGTCGATGGCGAGCCCCTCGACGACGCTGCCGTGGTCGTAGCGGATCGCACGCTCTTCGCCGAGGCGCCGCGCCGCGGTCAACGGCAGCGCTTCGCCGCCGACGCTGGCGCGCTGCAGGCGGAACTCGATCGGCGCCAGTTCCGTCGCGGCGGCCGCGGGCTTGCCGAAGAAGCGCCAGTGGTCGCCGGCGAACGCCGCCTTGAAGCCGTTGCCGACCGCCCAGCGCGTGCCGTCCGCGTCGACGTCGAAGGCGAGGAACGCGGGATCGGCGAGCCGCTGCTGCAGCGCCGAGCGGGCGCCGTCGATCGCGGCGGCCTCGGCGGCCGCAGGCGCGGCCGGCCGCCCGTCGTCCACCGGCACGAGCAGGTCGGTCGCCGTCGGCACGCCGTCCTTGCTCGGCAGCGGCTCGAACGACTTCTCGACGCCGACCGACGGCGCCTGCGGGATCTTCGGGGGGGGACAGCGGCGCCTGCGCGAGCAAGGAGGCCGCCGCCAGGGGGAACAGGAACAGGTGGGTTCTGGGCATGAGCGAAGTCGCGGCCCGGAGAATCCGGACCCACGACCCGCTCGAGCGACGCGCCGTGCCGCCTGTTCGCGCCGCGCGCGATTTTTCGAGAGGCCCCTCAACGTCGCGTCCCGCCCCATTCGCCCCTCGCGCCCCGGCGCTCCCGAAGCCAAGGAACGCGGCCACCGTCATCGCCGTTGCGCCGCGACCGTTGCGGTCGTCGGCTCCTACCTGGCGGGCGAAGCCCCCACCCTCGCAGCGCTCAGTACCCCACGACCAGCGTCGCGGCGTTGCTCGTCACCAGCCCGGCAGGGTTCCAACCCGGATCGAGCGACAGGCCCTGCACGTGGTAGGCGTTGCCGAGCAGGCTCGCCTGGTTCGGGAACGGGAAGGTCCACGACGCCACGCCGTTGCTGGCCAGCAGCGGCACGATCAGCTCGGCGCTGGTGTAGGCGCGGCAACCGGTCAGCCCGAGGCCCGTGAGCAGGAACGGCAGGCTGCCGCCCGCCCACTGCTGGCGGCTCAGCCCGATCGCGAACGCCGCCAGCGGCACCGCCGGCGGCAGGTTGACGACGTCGACGCGGCAGACGTTGGCGAGGCGCGGCGGCGCCACCGGGACCAGTTGCACCGCCCCGGCCGACCCGGTGCAGGTGAGGCCGAACGGCTGGAAGTGCGCGCCGAACTCGTAGGTGTCCGCCTGCGCGAAGCCGGTGGCGTTGCTGCCGCCGAACACGACGAGGCGGTCGCGGCCGAGGTCGTGTGCGCAGGCGAACTCGGCGCGCGGCGGGTAGAGACCGCCGTAGACGTTGGCGATCTCGCGCCAGGCGACGCCGTCGAACTCCCAGGTGTCGTTGACGATCGCCAGCGTCGTCGCGTCGCGACCGCCGACGAGCACCAGCACCGAGCGCGCGAGGTTGGCTTCGAGCCGCGCGCCGTAGCGCGCCGGCGGCCGCGGTCCGGTCAGTGCCAGCTGCGTCCAGTCGCTGCCGTCGAACGCCCAGGTCTGGTCGCTGCCGAGCCCGTTGGAGTCGACGCCGCCGAACAGCACGACCTGCGCCAGCGACGGCAGGTAGGCCATCGCCGGTTCGGCGAGCCCGGGCGGCGTGTGCGGCGACACCACCGGCGTCCACGTGCCGTTGGCGAACTCGAAGGTGTCGGCCAGCGCCTGCTGCGGCTGCAGCAGGTTGTTGCGCCCGCCGAACAGCACGACGGTGTCGCGCGTCAGGTCGTAGGCCATCGCGTGGCGATCGCGGCCGCCGGGTGTGCTCGTCGGCGCCAGCTGCTGCCAGTCGCTGCCGGTCCAGATCCAGGTGTCGTCGAGCGTCGTCGGCGACGTGGCGCCGGTGCCGCCATAGAGCACGAGCCGGCCCTGGGGCACGTCGGTGGCCATCGCCGCGCGCGTGCGCGCCGGCGGCACGTTCGCCGGTTGCAGCTGCGTCCAGACGCCGCCCTGGTAGCTCGCGGCCTGGTAGCTCCACGTCTCGTTGCCGAAGTTGCCGCCGAACAGCAGCACGCGGCCGTTGGCGGCGTCGTAGCCGGCGAACGCTCCGCTGCGCGCCGACGGCGGCGTGCTCGCCGCCACCGGCCCCCACTGGCCCGGCGATGCCGCAGCGATCGCCACCGTGGCGACGATCGTCCGCGGCAGCAGCAGAAGCCCCTTGCGCCCGGCGTGGACCATGTCAGAGGCCCAGCGTCACCGAGACCGCGTTGGAGATCGTCAGGCCGAACGCGTTCGCGGCCGGATCGAGCACCAGCGCCTGCAGCAGGAAGTTGCCGCCGACCGGGCCGGCGACCGACGGCCACGTCCAGCCGAACGAGCCGCCGCTGCCGACGAACAGCGAGGACACCAGGTCCGGGCTGACGAACGCCGAGCAGCCGGTCATGCCGAGCACCGGGCCGAGGTCGATGCCCGGCAGCGCGGTGAAGCCGAACACCAGCACGCCGGCGTTGATGCCGGGCACGGCGCCGTTGCAGGTGACCGTCCAGCTCTGGCCGACGTTCGGCGAGCCGCTGACCGACAGCGACGGCACACCGTTGCTGCCCGCACAGCCGCTGCCGAACGTGCCCGTCTCCCACTCCCACGTGTCGCCGTAGCTGACGAACGTCGCGAAGTTGGCGCCGCCGAACTGCACCATGCGGTTCCGCGTCGGCATGTAGGCGATCGTGCTGTCGAGGCGACCACCGACGACGCCGGTCGCGACCTGCGTCCACGTCTGGCCGTCGAACTCCCAGGCGTCGGTGAAGTGGGCCTGGCCCGTCATGTCGTTCGGGTCGGCCCCACCGGTCAGCACGCAGACGCCCCGGAGGCTGTCGTAGGCCATCTTGGCGCCGGTGCGCGCCTGCGGCTTGGCACCCGGGATCACCAGCTCGGTCCAGGTGTGCGTGCCGCCGTCGTAGAGCCACGTCTTGTCGGTGCCGCCGATCTGCACGTCGATGCCGCCGAACAGCACCGTCTTGCCGATGCCGGCGTGGAAGCACATCGCCGCGCGCTCGAGCGGGCCGGGATTGGTCGCCGGCGTGATCGCGCGCTGCGTCCACGCGGTGCCGTCGAACGTCCACGTCGCGTCGCTGTCGATCGGGAAGAAGCCGTTCGGCAGGCCGCCGTGCACGACCATCAGGTTGTGCACCGTGTCGAACGCCGTCGTGTGCAGCCACACGCCGCCCGGCGTCGGGCCGGTGACGACGTTCTGCGTCCACGTCCAGGTCGTCGGGTCGAGCTCCCACGTCTCGTCGAAGACGGTGTTGAAGATGAAGCCCGGGCTGACGCCGCCGTACATGCGGAAGACGCCGGCGTTGGGGTCGTAGACGAGGTCGAGGTTGCCGCGGCCGGCCGGCGTGCCGGTGGTCGGCACCAAGGTCCAGGTGGCGCCGTCGTAGCGCCAGACCTCGTCGGTGGGCCCGAACAGCAGGTTGCCGCCGAAGACCACCACGTCGCCGGTCGGCCCGGTGGCGGCGGCGGCACCGCTGCGCGCGCCCGGCGAGGCGAGCGGCGTCGCCTGGGTCCATTGGGCGGCAGCGGAGGAGACGGCGATGGCGACGGCGATCGCGGACAGGAGGTGGGTCTTCATGGGCAAAGGGGTTCTCTGCCGCGGAGGAGCCGTTCCGGTCCGCCATGGCCAACGGCCGGGCATCATTTCCTGGTCGGCCAGCGCACCAGCGACGACTCGACGCAGAACACCCGGCCGTTGCCGTCGGTCAGCGGGCCGCCGACGTAGAGGTCCGGGCGACCGTCGCCGTCGACGTCGCCGCCGACGCCGAACGCGGTGGCGAACTGGCCGAGCGGGATCGGGCCCTGCAGCGTCGACAGCAGTACGCCGCGCACGCTGACGAACTCGAGGCCGCCGGTCGCCGAAGCACCGCCGGCCGGCACGCCGACGGCGAGCACGGTGTCGGGCCCGGCGGCGTGGTAGACGGCCAGCGCCTGGCCGAAGCGGGTGCCGGGGCGCGGGGCGCGGATCGACGCCAGGCGCTCGCCGCTCTGCCCCGACAGCACCAGCACTTCGTCGCAATCGCCGGCCCCTTCGCCGCGCACCGCGGCGATCGCGAGGTCGGCGGCGCCGTCGCCGTCGACGTCGGGCAGGCCGAGCACCGCGGTGCCGAAGCCGTGCGCCGGATCGTCGTCGTGCCAGCGGCGCAGTTCGGTGCCGCGCCGCAGCGAGACAAGGCGCACGAGGCCCGGTGCACCGCCGAAGTTGCCGCCGACCGCCAGGTCGCCGCAGCCGTCGCCGTCGACGTCGCCGACGGCGGCGAGGGCGGCCCCGAACCAGACGCCGGGCACGTCGTTGGCGAGCACGTGGAGGCGTTCGCGCGTGCGGCCCGACAGCACCACGACGCGCCCCTGCGCCGCGGCGTTGCGCAGGATCGGCGCTTCGCCGACCGCGAAGTCGTCGACGCCGTCGCCGTCGACGTCGCCGAGCGCTGCGAGCGAGACGCCGAACGCCGGACCCTCGCCGGGGATCGTCGCCAGGCGTTCGCCGCGGCGCGCACTCCACAGTTCGACCTGGCCACTGCCGGCGTCCTTGGTGCCAGCCGGCGCGCCGACGGCGAAGTCGCGGCGGCCGTCGCCGTCGAGGTCGGCGACCTGCGCCAGCGCGTAGCCGAAGATGTGCCGTTCGCTGCCACCGACCAGCTGCCGCTGCACCGCCAGCGTGCGCCCGTCGAGCACGACGACCCGACCGCGCAGTTCCGGCGCCGCCGCGGCCACCGCCGCCGCCAGCACCTCGGGCGCGCCGTCGCCGTCCTGGTCGTCGACGACCACCACCGCGTTGCCGAACAGGTGCTCGGCGGCGAGTTCCGGCGGCGGGCCGGCACTGCGCAGCTGCACCGGCACCCAGTCGCGCCCCGACAGCCACAGGCCAAGACGCCACGACGCCGGCGCCAGCAGCGGATAGGCCTGCGGCAGGGCGTCGGCGGCGGCGGCGGCGAGCGCACGGCGCCACAGGTCGCCGGCATCGGGCAACGGCACCGCCGCCGCCACGTGCAGCGCGGTCCACACGGAAGGCGCGATCTCGTCGCGCAGCAGCGGCACCGCCGCGAGGCCCGCGCGCGTGCGCTGCCGCGCCGCGGCGATCCGCGGCAGCAGCCACTCGCAGCGCGCCGCCAGCCACGCCGGCACGAACGCGCGGATCGGCAGTTCGTCGCCGAGCCCACTGCGGCCGCTGCGTTCGCCGCCGCCCGCGGCCACCGCCGCGGCGTGCAGGGTGTGCAGCCCACCGAGCCGCAGCACCTCGAGCAGGTCGGCGCGGGTGCCGCGCGAACGACCGCGGCCGCAGTCGTCGACCAGCACCGCCAGCACCTGCTGCAGGTAGGCACCGAGATCGCGGCGCTGCAGGGCGAGGCGCGCGCGGTCGAGGCGGAAGCGCGCCACCTGCGGCCACGCCGCCAGCAGCTGGTCGAGCTGGGCTGCCGCCGCGCGCGCGTCGCCGCGCCGCCACGCCAGCACCGCCAGCCGATGGCGCGGCACCGGGTCGCCGGGATCGGCGGCGGCGAGGCGTTCGTAGTCGACCGCCAGCGCCGCGTCGTCGCCGCCGCCGGCGGCCGCGCGCAGGTCGAGTTCGAGCCGCTGCCGCCGCAGGTCGTCGGCGGTGGCCGGCACCGTGGCGAGCCACTGCCGCGCCAGGCCGAGGTCGCCGAGCGCCAACGCCGACTCGGCCAGCGCGAACGCCAACGTCGGCGACGCCGGGAAGCGCCGCTGCGCCTGCGACAGGTGCACGTAGGCCAGCGCCGGCATGCCGTCGCGGCAATGCACGAGGCCGAGCGCGCCGTCGACCCACGACGGCACCGCACCGGCGGTCGCGGCGATTGCGAGCGCGCGTTCGCAGGTGTCGAAGTCGCCGACCAGGAAGCCGAGCAGGCCGATGGCGAGCCGTTCGTCGGCCGACGAGGTCGACAACCCGGCGAACGGATCGGCGCCGTCGTCGAGCGTGCCGAGCGCGTAGTGGCGCGCGACGCGGCGCAGCGCCGGGCCGAGGTCGCGCGTGCGGCGCTCGAACTCGCCGCCGTCGACGGCGCGCGCGAGGTCCTGCTGTTCGCCGACCGCGAGCTGGCGCAGCCACGCCGCGAGGTGCACGACGGCGCGTTCGCGGGCGATGCCAGCGTCGTCCGGCACCAGGTCGCGCGCCGCGTCGTAGTCGGCGGCCGCGGTCGCCAGCACCGCTTCGGCCGTCGCCGCCGATGCCGCGCGCGCGACCGGCGCCCCGCCGCTCGCCGCCCCGGGCCAGTTGCCGACCGACAGCAGCTGCTGCTGTGCTGCGACGACGTGGCGTTGGGCCTGTTCGCGTCGCTGCACGGCGGCCTGCTCGCGCTGCAGCCACGGCACCAGGGCACCGACGACCAACGCCGCACCGGCGACGGCGGCGAGCAGCGGCGCCCGCTGCCGGCGCACGAACGCCGAGCCGCGGCGCAGCCAGCTGGCGCGGCGCGCGCGGATCGGCTGCAGGTCCTGCAACCGCTGCAGGTCGTCGGCCAGCGCACCGCCGTGCGGATAGCGGTGCGCGGCTTCGACCTCGAGCGCGTGCGCGACGATGGTCTCGAGGTCGCGCGGCGCCGACGGCAACCAGCGGCGCAGCGGGGCGTGCCGGCCGGCGTGGATCGCGCGCAGCAGTTCGGCGGTGCCGCTGCCCTGGAACGGCGTGTGCAACGTCAGGCACTCGTAGAGCGTGACGCCGAGGCCGTAGACGTCGGCCGCGGCCCCTTGTTCGGCGTCGCCGCGCAGCTGCTCGGGTGCGGAGTAGACCGGGGTGCCGGCGAACTCGCCGCGCCGCGACAGGTGCACGCCGCTCGGCCGCGCCAGGCCGAAGTCGACCAGCACCGGCTCGCCGTTCTTGCGCAGCAGGATGTTCGCCGGCTTGACGTCGCGGTGCACGAGGCCGCGGCCGTGCACTTCGCCGAGCGCCTGCGCGACCTTGGTCACGAGGCGGACGAAGAACTGCGTCGGATGGCGCGCGCCGAGCGCCTGCGGTTCGAGGCCGAGCCGTTCGGCGATGGTCGCGATCGAGGCCGGCGCGCCGGTGCGCTGCGCGTGCTGCCGCAGATGGTCGAGCAGCTGCTGCAGGCTCGGGCCGTCGACGTAGTCCATCTCGAACGCGAGCACCTCGCCGCGGTCGACGATGCGATGGATGGCGACGACGTGCGGATGGTCGATGCGCGCCAGCGCGCGCGCTTCGTGCAGGAAGCGCTGGCGGCTCTGCGGCGACACGCCGAACGAGTGCGGCAGCACCTTCAACGCGACGTCGCGGTCGAGCTCGGCGTGGCGCGCCAGGTAGACGGTGCCCATGCCGCCGCGGCCGAGTTCGCGCACGATCTCATAGCCCTGCAGCGACGGCCGCGGCCGCGCGCGGCGCCCGGCCGAGCCGACCGCCAGCGCCACCGCTTCGTCGAGGCGATGCGCGACCGCGGGGTGCCGCGCCGCCAGCGTGCTGCGGTCGACGTCGTCGCCGTCGAGCAGCTGTTCGAACAGGTCCTCGAGCAGTTCGGCGAACGCGGTGTCGTCGCCGCCGGCCGGTTCGCCGGCTGGCGCGGGTTCGCGTTCGCGTTCGCGCTGCGGCGGCTCCGATGCGTCGCTCACGAGCCGGTCACCGAGTCGCGCTCGCCGCCGAGCCGCCGCAGCGCGTCGCGGTAGGCGACGAGGCCGCGCACGAAGCGATGCTTGCACGTCGACAGTGGCAGGCCGAGCGCCTTCGCCACCTCGCTGGTCGGCAGTTCCTCGAACACGCGCAGGCGCACGACGTCGCGCAGTTCGTCCGGCACCGCCAGCAGCGCCTGCTGCAGCACGCGGGCGCGTTCGAGGTTGGAGGCGACGCGGCTCGGCGTCGTCGACCGCGGCGGCAGCACGCGATCGACGGTGTCGACGCCGCCGAGCCCCGACAGCTGCTCGTGCACGGCGCCGCCGCCGCGCTTCTGCCGCCCCTTGTGCCGCACCATCTCGCGCACGCGGTTGTGGGCGATGGCGAGCAGCCACGCGCGGTAGCGGCCGAGCCCCGCCCACTGGTGCTGCTGGCGATCGCGCCACGCCATCCACAGCGTCTCCTGCCAGACGTCCTCGACCGACACCAGCGTGCGCGCCGCCGGGCCGATCCAGCTGCCGATCACGACGAACATGGTCGCCGCGTCGAGGCTGTCGATCAGACGACTCCACGTCGTCGGGTCGAGGTGCGGTGCAGGTGGTTCGGCCGGCGCGTCCATCGCGGCGAGAAGGTTACCGCACCGCGGCCCCCGGTGCGGCGCGGCCGCTGGCAGCGGCCGTTCGCCATCGTGGCGGAGCAGCCTCAGCCCGACGTCGTCGCCAGCCAGGCCGCGGTGCGGCGCATGCCTTCCTGCAGCGACACCGGCGGCACGTAGCCGAGCCAGACCTTCGCCTTCCGAATCGAGAAGTGGTAGTCGCGGCCGCCGTTCTGGATGCGGTAGCGCGTCAGCAGCGGATCGCGGCGGCTGCGCACCAGCCGGTAGGCGCCTTCCATCAGCGTCGCCACCACCATGCCGAGCCAGTACGGCATCGACAGCCGCGGCTTCTTCAGGCCGCACGCATCACACAGCGCCTCGGTGAACGTGCGCCAGTCGATGTCGAGGCCGTCGGTGGCGAGGAACGCTTCGCCGACCGCTGCCGGGTGCTCGGCGACCAGCAGCAGCAGCGCGGTCAGGTTCTCGACGTAGACCGGGCACGTCCACGCGCGGCCGCCGCCGATGTAGCCGCCCTGGCCCTTCGCGATCGCCGCCACGTACTTCTGCAGGAAGGTGTGGTCGCGCGGCCCCCAGACATTGCCCGGCCGCACCACCGTCGTCGGCAGGCCGCTCTGCGCCGCGAACTGCCACAGCCACGCTTCCGCCTGCCGCTTGCTCTCGACGTAGCTGTACGGCGACACCGGCATCGGCGAGCTCTCGGTCATGTGGCGCGCGCCGGCGAAGCCGTGCAGCGACGCGCTCGACACGTGCACGAAGCGCCGAACGCCGGCTGCCTGCGCACACTCGGCCAGGAGCTGCGTGCCGCGCACGTTGATCGTGTGGAAGCGCTCCCACGGCCCCCAGTCGCTGGCGAACCCCGCGACGTGCACGACGACGTCGACGCCGGGAAGCGCCGCCGCCAGCGACGCGCGGTCGGCGAGGTCGCCGTGGCGCAGTTCGACGTCGAGGCCGGCGAGGAACGAACGGTCGCTGCTCGCACGCACGAGGCCGCGCACGCGGTAGCCGGCGGCGAGGAACGCAGCGGCGGTGTGGCTGCCGATGAAGCCGTTGGCGCCGGTGACCAGCACCGTGCGGCCGCTCGCGCTCGGCGGCGCGCTCGTGCGTTCACTGGCCATGCAGCACCATCGCGTCGGTCAGCACGCCGAGCAGCACGTGCAGGAACCAGCCGTACCAGATCGACCGCGTGCGCAGCGCCAGGAAGCCGAGGGCGAGACCGAACGGCACCGCACCGAGCGTCTCGCCCGCCGGCTTGCCGAGGTGCACCAGCGCACTGGGGACCGTCTGCAGCAACACCGCCAGCGCCGGCGGCCAGCGCCGCGCGAGGCCGAACAGCATCCAGCCGCGGAAGCACCACTCCCAGGCGACGTAGTAGAGCGCCGCGTAGGCGAGCCAGTACGGCAGGCGCAGTTCGGCGTGCGTCACCAGCAGCTTGCACATCGGATACTCGGCGCGCACCTCCGGCATGCCGGCTCCGCTCCACGCGACCAGCGCGCACAGCGGCGCACCGAGCAGCACGGCGCAGAGGCCGAAGCGCACGTCGCCGAAGCCGAGGCCGTGGGCCTGAAGGCGCCCAGAACCCTCGCCGCGGCGCAGCAGCAGCTCGCCGAGCGGCAACACACCGAGCAACAGCGCGAACACACCGAACGACAGCAGTGAGCGCCACAGCTCGTCGCGTTCGCCGCCCGGCCCCGGCAGCGCCGCCGGCCGCGCGAAGTACCACCACAGCGGGAACAGCACCGGCACCGCCAGCAGCAGCACCCAGCTCGTGCGGTCGACGCCGTGCGCCGTCGGGCCCGGCTCGTTCACGGCCGTTCTCCGCTCGGCACCGGGTCCGGCAGGTGGCGCGCCAGGTTCGGCCACCAGCGCGGGAACAGCTTCACCGCCGCCCACGCCGTCGACACCGCGACGGCGACGCCGGCGATGACGTCGATGACGTAGTGGTGCCGCGTGTAGATCAGCGACACGTAGATGCACACGGCCAGCGGCACGAAGGCCCAGAACACGCGCCGCACGTACCACCAGGCGGTGATCATCGTCGTCGTCAGGATCGCGGCGTGCACGCTCGGGAACGCGTCGACCTTCGATGGCTCGAGCGTCGCGATCAGCGTGCGGATCGGCTGCGTCAGCAAGAGGCCCTGCAGTTCGACCGTGTGCTGGTCGCGCAGCCAGTGCTGCGGCCCTTCGGTCGGCCACGCGATGTAGATCAGGTAGGCCGGGTAGTAGCAGCAGAGGAACACGAACAGCACGCGTTCGACGTCGGCGCGGCGGCCCTTGCCGAACAGCCAGACCAGCGCCACCAGCGGCATCGGGAAGTAGAGGAAGTAGCTGACGTGGAACAGCTCGTCGAGCCAGGGCGTGTTCCACTGTTCCATCCACAGCGTCGCGTCGACGCCGAGCATGGCGCGGTCGACGGCGACGAAGACATCGTCGTAGCGCACGCTGCGCACCGCCGGGATCAGCACGAACAGGCTCTCGAACAACAGGAACAGCACGGCGATCGGCTGCGCGAACAGGGCTGCGGCGCGCACGCCGACGAGGCGTTCGGGGCGGCGGCGCGCCAGCACGCCGAGCCAGGTCAGCAGCAGCGCGCCACCCCAGAAGCCGAGCAGCGGCCACCAGGCGGCGGCGGTGCGCACGCCGACGGCGGCGATCGCGAGCAGCACCGCCAGCAAGGCGAGGTTGCAGGCGTCGATCAGGCTGAGCGGTCCGAGGCGGTTCTTCGGTGCGGCGTGGTCGGTCACGGGCCGCGGGAAGCTACCCGCGCGCTCCGCCCGGCGCGACGTTCGCGCGCTCGCGGCGGCGGCTCACACCAGCGCGCCGACCACCGCCAAGAGCCGCCCCGCATCCGCCTCGCGCCGAAGCCGGCGCGACCAGCGCGCGTCGCCGTGCGCCAGCGACGTCGCCGCGTTGACCAGCCCCCACAACGAACGGTCGCGACCGCGTGCGACCGCGGCCTGCAGCTCGCGCACCGACGACAAGGTCCCGGCGGCGCGCACCAGTTCGCCGAGGTCGTCGACGTGCACTTCGGCGGCCCCGCGGAAGCGCGCGATCGCTGCTTCGAACCCCGCCGGCTCGAGGCACGCCTGGATCGCTGCGCCGACCTCGTGCGGTTCGACGGCGCGGCCGATGCCGCCGCCGGTGGCCACCACCGTGCCGTTGCTGCACACCTTGCGCACGTAGCGCGGCAGCACCACGAGCCCGGTCGCCGCCGTGCGCGCCACGGCGACGCCGGCGAGCACGCGATCCCCTTCGCGCACCGCGGCACACAGGCTGGCATCCTGGAACGTCACCGCGGTCTCGCCGTCTTCGCCCGGCAGGTGGTCGCAGCGCACGAGCTGCATGCGGCGACCGCTGGCGACCAGCTGCTCGACGCTCGCCACGACCTCCGACAGCCAGCCGCGATCCGCGTGGTCGCGCGGCAGCTGGGCCAGCAGATCCGGCGGCACCACGCGACCCGAACTGATCTGCAGGAACTGCTCGATCTCGTGCAATGCCAACGGTCGGCGCCCTTGGAGCCGCGCGGCCAGCAGTGCGCTCGGATCCGGAACGAACGAGGCGAGCGAGTAGAGCATGGGGCCCATGAGACGGACGCAACCCGCTCCCAGGTTCCGCCGCGATCGACGAACCGGGCCCCATCCGGACTTCACTTACCGGTCGAGGCTTCCTTCGGCGCGTCCGTCTTCGGCGCGTCCTTCTTCGGCGCCGGCGCCGGCACCTGCTTGGTGCTCTGGCGGATCGTCATCTTCATCTGCATCGGCGACTCGGCGCCCGACTTCAGCACCATCTCGGTGCGGGCCGACAGCGGCAGGCCGTCGTCGAGCGAGATCTCGAACGCGCCGGAAGCGGACTCGGCGACCAGCGACGAGCCGCCGGGGATCTGCACCGCCGACAGGTCGAGGTCCATCTTGGTCTCGACCGTCGCCACCTTGCCCTTCACCGCGAGCAGCTTGTGCGTCAGCTTGGCGACCATCTCGCCCGCGGGCCCCATCGGGAACTTCTGCTCCGACGTCCAGGTGTCGCCGACCGCGACCGGGTCCTTCGGCAGCACCAGGAAGCTCATCTCGGTGCCTTCCTTCAGCGACGTGCCGAGCTTCTCGAGCGTCTTCTGCATGGTCTCGTCGGCGCTGACCTCGACCACCTTGCCCGTGGTGTCGACGCGCATCTTGGTCGACTTGCCGACCATGTCGGCGACCCCGGCGAGCTGCGGCGACGGCTTCGAGCCGGCGACGTCGCTGTCGTACTCCGACTTGCGCCCCATCATGTCGGACACCGCCGTGACGCGCGCGTAGCGCGTCTCCATCGCCGCGACCCCGTCCTTGACCTCGGTCGTCTTCGCCTCGGCCCAGCTGGTCGTGAGCTGGGTCATCTTCATGTCGATCTCGCCGCGCTTGACCTCCTGCGCCATGTCGAGCGTCTGCTCGATCCAACAGACGTGGCCGGGGCGGAACGTGTAGCGCAGCGTGTGCTTCTCCTGCGCAGCGAGCGGGGCGAGAACGAGGGCGAGCGACAGAACGGCGGGGATTCGCAACATGGACAGTCTCCTTGGGACCGCGCGATGGCGCGGGGGCGCCAGTGTCGCCAACGCACCGTGGTGCCGCCAGGATGCGCCCGGCAATCGCCCGGACCTGCGGCCGGCGACGCGCCGGCGACGCGGCCGTTCGCTATCCTTCCCCCGCCCATGCTGGAGCCGAACGCGATCACCCATTGCCTGTTGCGCCTGCGCGAAGGCGACCAGGGCGCGGCGAACGACATGCTGCCCCTGGTCTACGCCGAGCTGCGCGCGCTCGCCGGCCACCTGATGCGCGGCGGCCGCCCCGACCACACCCTGCAGCCCACCGCACTGGTGCACGAAGCCTGGCTGAAGGTGGCGAAGGCGATCGACGGCGGCGGCGGACCGCGCGACCGCCAGCACTTCCTCGCCGTCGCCACCAAGGCCATGCGCCAGGTGCTGGTCAACCACGCGCGCGACCGCCGCGCGCAGAAGCGTTCGGCCGGCGGCGCCCGCGTCGCCCTCGACGACGTCGTCGACGCGATCGAAGCGACCACCGGCGACGTCGCCGCCTGGAGCGAGCTGCTCGACCTGCTGGCCAAGGACCACCCGCGCCCGGCGCAGATCGTCGAGATGCGCGTGTTCGGCGGCATGCTGGTCGAGGAGGTGGCGAACGCGCTCGACCTGGCGCCGAGCACGGTCAAGGCCGACTGGCGGTTCGCCCGCGCCTGGCTGCAGACGAAGTTGCCCGAGTTCGGCGAATGATCGGCCGCTGCCGCGCGATTCCGTGTGGATGATCGAAAGCAGGATCCCGCCATGCCCCCCCGCGCCGCCGACGTCCACCGCATCTTCCTGCTGGCCCTCGAGCTCACCGGCTCGGCGCGCACGCGCTGCCTCGACGCCGAGTGCGCCGGCGATCAGGCCCTGCGCGCCGAGGTCGAAGCCCTGCTGCGCGCCGACGCCGAGGGTGACGACGCAGAAGGCGGCGGCGGCGCCGCCGGAGCGGCCGGGCGCGGCGCGTTCCTCGGGGAAGCCGAGCTGGCGGTCGTGCGGCAGAAGCTCGGCGACGACGGCGAGGTGCTGCCCGAACGCATCGGCGCGTTCCGCATCGTCGACGTGCTCGGCCGCGGCGGCATGGGCGTCGTCTACCGCGCCCGTCAGGACCAGCCGGCGCGCGACGTCGCGCTGAAGGTGCTGGCGCCCGGCACCGGCGGCGAGCAGGCACGCGCCCGTTTCGCGCTGGAGGCCGAAGCGCTCGGCCGTCTGCAGCATCCCGGCATCGCGCAGATCCTCGCCGCCGGCAGCTACAGCTCGCCGCACGGCGAACGGCCCTACCTGGCGATGGAGCTGGTGCGCGGTGTGCCGCTGCATCGCTTCCTGCGCGAACGGCAGCCCGAGCGCACGGTGCGCCTGGCCCTGTTCGTCGAGCTGTGCCTCGCCGTGCACCACGCGCACCAGAAGGGCGTCGTGCACCGCGACCTGAAGCCCGGCAACGTGCTGGTCGACGAACAGGGCCACGCCAAGGTGCTCGACTTCGGCATCGCCCGCTTCGTCGACGGCGACGGTGGCCACACGCAGCGTACGCAGACCGGCCAGCTGCTCGGCACGCTCGCCTACATGAGCCCGGAGCAGGCGAACGGCGCGTTCGACCGCGTCGACGTGCGCAGCGACGTCTACGCGCTCGGCGCCATCGGCTACGAACTGCTCGGCGGCAGCCCGCCGCTGCAGTTCGGCGACGCGCCGCTGACGCAGTGCCTGCGCGCGATCGTCGAGCAGGAGCCGCGGCCGCTCGGGGAGCGCGATGCGAGCCTGCGCGGCGATCTGGCGACGATCGTGCACAAGGCGCTGCAGAAGGAACCCGAACGCCGCTACGCCTCCGCGCAGGCGCTGGCCGACGACGTGCGGCGCTTCCTCGCCCACGAGCCGATCGAGGCGCGACCGACGACGGCGACCTACGTGGTCGCGCGCTTCGCCCGCCGCCACCGCGGGCTGGTCGGCGGCATGCTGCTGGCCGCCGCGTCGCTGGTCGTCGGCACCGTGCTGTCGGTGCGCTGGGCCTTGCGCGCCGAAGCGGCGGAAGGTGAAGCCCGCACGCAGCAGACGCTGGCGCAAGCCGCCGAGCAGCAAGCGCAGCGGCAGGCATTGCTGGCGCAGCAGGCCGCGACCAAGGCCAACGACGAAGCGCGCATCGCCACCCGCACCACCGAGATCCTGCGTTCGCTGCTGGTCGGCGCCAACCCGGAGTTCACCGCCGGCCGCGACCTGTCGGCGAAGGAACTGTTCGAGGCCGGCCGCAAGCCCCTCGACGCCGCGATCCAGCAGGACACGAACGCCGGCGCGCGCGTCGCCCTGATCGTCGGCGAGGTGTTCCTCGGGCTCGGCGACCTCGCCACCGGCGAGCGCTACATGGCCGGCGCCGAGCAGGCGCTGCGTGCCGCGAACCTCGGCGACGACCCGCGGCTGCTCGAGGTGCTGCACGTGCACGCGTGGGCGCTGATGCGGCAGCAGCGCTTCGCCGAAGCCGGCGCCCGCTACGACGAGGCCCTCGCAATGCTGCGGCGTCTCGGCCTCGACAGTCCGATCGTCGTCGCCAAGTGCCTCGAAGGCTTGGCGTCGGTCGCGGCGCGCACCGGCGAACCCCAGAAGGCGCTGGCCCTGCTGGCGGAAGCGCGCCCGCTGCGCGAGCGGCTCGGCGACGGCATGCGCCTCGCGGCGCACTGGCAGCACGTCGCCAGCACGCACCTCTTCGCCAAGGACCTCGACGCCGCCGACGCCGCCTTCGGCAAGGCCGAGGAACTGCTGCCGCCGGGCAACGACGCGTTCGCCGCCGTGCTGTTCGGCAACCGCGGCAACCTGCGGCTGCAGCAGCAGCGACTCGCCGACGCCGAGCAGGAGTTCCAGAAGGCGCTGGCCGCCAGCGAACGCGTCTACGGCGTGAGCAGCCCGCGGCTCGTGCTGGCGCTGTCGCACCTCGGCGCGATCTGCGCGCAGACGGGACGCGCGCCCGAAGGCGAGCAGCTGCTGCTGCGCGCGCTGCAACTCGCCGGCGACGAGACCACGACCACCGACCGCACCGTCGGCTCGGTGCTGAGCAACCTCGGCCAGCTGGCCGCCGAGCAAGACCGCCTCGCCGACGCGATCGCGTTCTGGGTGCGCGCCGAAGCGGTCGAAGCGCGCTTGCGGCCGGCGACGCCGGGCCACCGTGTGCTGCTGCACAACCTCGAGCACGGGCTGCGCGAACTCGGCGACACGGCGGGTGCGCAGAAGTACCGCGACAAGGCGGCGGCGCTGCCGGCGAAGTGAGCGCGGCCCGTGCGCCGTGTCGACGGTGAAGAAAACCACGCGGCCGGCGCCCCCGGCGGTGCCGTTCGTGCATCTTCCCGTCGTGACCTCGTTGTCCGCCGATCCACTGCCCCCGGCCCCACCCGGCGAACCCGCCTGGCTCGCTCCGGCCCGCGCGCGCACGTGGCGCTACCTGCGCTACCTCGGCTGCGAGGCGACGCTCGCCGACGACTTCGCGCAGGACACGCTGCTTTCCGCACTGCGTGCGCACGGTGGCCACGAGCCGCCGCCGGGCTGGCTGCTGCGCACGGCGCAGAACCACCTGCGCCAGCACCATCGCACGCAGCGTCGCAGCGAACGCGTGCTCGCGGACCTCGAGCTGCGCCACGCGCAGTGGACCGAAGTCGCCGGCGCCGACGACGGCGACGGCAAGCTGGCGGCGCTGCGTCTGTGCCTCGCCGAACTGCCGGAACGTTCGCGGCAGGTGCTGCAGCAGCGCTACGGCGCCGGCCTCGATCGCAGTGCGATCGCCAAGGCACTCGGACTCGGCGACGAAGGCGTGAAGAGCCTGCTGGTGCGCGTGCGCCAGGTGCTCGCAGCGTGCATGGCGCGCCGGCTCGGGGAGCCGGCGGTCGGTGGCGCTGGGCTCGGTGACCAGGAGGACCGATGAACCACGAACTCGCCGACGATCCGCACGACCGCCTGGTCGACGTCCTGCTCGAAGAAGCGCTGCGCTCCGCCTCGCAGCGCGCGGTTGCCATGACGCCCGCGGCTTCGTCGGGCACGACACGGCGCGCGCGCTGGTTCGCGTTCACCGCGGCCTTGCTCGGCCTGTCCGCGGTCGTCACGACGATGCTGCTGCGCGAGGAGCCACGCTCGGTGGCGCCGGTGCAGCAACCGCAGGATCCGGCGCCCTCCGAACGCGCCCCGTGGGTCGACGACAAGCGGATCGTGATCACCAAGGACGCCGAGCTGCGTGCGCTCGCCCCAGAGTTCCGCCGCATGCGCGTGCGCATGCTGGCACCGGGCGCCGATGGCGTGAGCCGGCGACCGATCCCCGGTGCCGAGACCGTCGTCGAGGATGCGGACGCGGTGCGCGCCTTCGTCGCCTCGCTGCCGCCAGCGGACGACGGGCTGTGGGGAGCAGACGGCCCGCTACCCTGGGACACCTGGATCGCGTTCGAGCTCGCCGACGGGCGACACGTGGATGCGTTCCATCGCACGGGCACTCGCACGCTGGACGCCTTTCCGCTTCGGATCGTCGATGTCGGCGAAGCGGTGGTGTCCCGCGTCGACGAGCTCGTGCGAGCAGCGGCGCGCACGCTGCGACTCTCCCGGGGCATCGTCGAGCAGGTCACGGAACTCGCCGAGTTGCCCACGTCGGTGACGTCGCTGCGCTGCCCGATGCTCGATCGCAGCGACATGCCCGCGCTCGTCCGGCTGCAGAACCTGACGCACCTCACCCTTCTCGGCATAGCGGCTCCGGATGCGGGCATGCTTGGCGCCAAGCTGCCGGAGCTGCCGATGCGCTTCGCGGCCGACCTCGCCGCGTTGCCGAAGCTGCAGCACCTGCAGTTGCTGGCGGCGTTCTGCGACGACCGCGCCGCTGGCGAACTGGCGCAGCTGCCGCACCTGGTGTCGCTGCGCCTCGACCACAGCGTGAAGGGCGTGCGTGGCGGCCTCGGCATGTCGGGGCCAGGTCGCATCACGATCGAGGGCATGCGCACGCTGGCGACCAAGCTGACGGCACTCGAACTGCACGGCCTGCCGCAGTCCGACGCCGTCTACGAGCTGTTCTTGTCGCAGGCGCAGCTGCAGCGCTTCGCGTGCTTCGACTACGAGCTGCCGCCAGCGCTCGTCGCCCGCTTCGCGCGCCTGCCGACGCTGCGCGAACTCGGCCTCGGCCCGTGCACCGGCGAGCACCTCGCAGCCCTCGCCGGCAGTCGCCTCGAGCGGCTCGAGCTGGCGATCGTCACCGCCGCGGCCGCGGACTTCGCCGCCTTGCCGAAGAGCCTGCGCGAACTCGATCTGCGGCGCAGCGGCCTCGCCGCCGCCGAGCTCGGCGAAGCGCTCGCGAAGCTGTTGCCGCAGGTCGCCATTCGCTGGCCCGGAACCGCCGACGCCACCGAGCTGCCGGAGCTGGCGCCGACGAAGCGCGCACCTCGCTGAACCACAGCCCTGGCCGCTCTGCGCCGGGCGACGTAGCGTGCTCGCCCCGTTCGAGCCGCCCATGCGCCACCTCCAGCTCGCCCACGTCGTCCTCGCGTCGTGTTCGCTGATCGCTGCACTCGCAGCGCAGTGCGCGTCGCCGCCGCAATGGAGTGCCTTGCTGACGAGCACCGAGGCCGTCGACGCGCTGGTGCCGGACGGCAGCGGCGGCTTCTTCGCCGGCGGCACGTTCACCACGATCGGCGGCACCGCCGCGTCGCGCATCGCGCGCTGGAACGGCTCGACGTGGTCGGCACTCGGCAGCGGCCTCAGCGGCGGCGTCACCGCCGTCAACGCGTTGCTGCGCACCAGCAGCGGCACGCTGATCGCCGCCGGCACGTTCACCACGGCCGGTGGGGTCGCGGCCAGCCACATCGCGCGCTGGAACGGCTCGACGTGGTCGGCGCTCGGCAGCGGCATCAGCGGCTTCGGCGTGCAGCGCCTCGTCGAGATGCAGAACGGCGACGTCGTGGCACTCGGCAACTTCACGGCAGCCGGCGGTGTGCCGGCGACCAACATCACGCGCTGGAACGGCTCCTCGTGGTCGGCGCTCGGCAGCGGCGTGCAGTCGCCGGGCGGCATGCTGGTGCGCCAGAACGGCCAGCTCGTCGTCGGCGGCCAGTTCGCCGGCTTGACCAGCTTCGTCGCCAGCTGGAACGGCAGCAGTTGGCAGCCCGTCGGCAACTTCGTGTGGATCGTGCCGAACGGCTTCGCCGAGTTCGGCAACGGCGAGCTGCTGGCGGCGGGCTACCAGAGCGTGCATCGCTGGAACGGTGCGGTGTGGGCCAACGTCGGCACGCTGAGCGGCGGCAACCTGACGACCGCCTACGACGTCGCGAAGCACCCGGACGGCACGATCCTCGTCGCCGGCTCGTTCACGACGGTGACGCGCGCCTCGGTGGCGACGCCGGTGCGCGGGCTCGCGCGCTTCGATCCGACGACGTCGTCGTGGAGCGATCTCGGCAGCAGCTCGGCGCTCGCCCCGCTCGGCAACGCCGGCCGCGTCGGCCGCGTGCAGGCGCTCACCGACGGGCGTGTGCTGCTGAACCAGGTGCCGGCGCTGGCCAGCGGCACGACATCGTCGGCGCTCGCGATCACCTCGCAATGCCCGGCGTTCGTCACCGTCGACGGCAGCGGCTGCAGCGGCAGTGCGGGGCAGAACATCCTGTTCGTGCCGAACCAGCCGTGGCTCGGCACGTCGATGACCGGCATCTGCTCGGCGGTGCCCGCCAACGCGCTGGCGCTGGGCGTCTGGGGCCTGCAGCCGGTCAACGTGCCGCTCGCCACCGTGCTGCCGACGGCGGTTCCCGGCTGCGTCGGCCGCGTCTTCCCCGACGTGCTGACGACGCACGCGCCGGTCGGCGGCTTCGCCACCGCGAGCCTCGCGTTGCCGCTGCAGCCAGCCCTGGTCGGCGGCACGATCCGCCTGCAGATGCTGGTGTTCGAAGGCAACGGCACGGTCACCGCCAGCAACGGGCTCGCGTTCACCGTCGGCGTGCTGTAGCGCCGCAGGCCAAGAAGCGATGGCACGCGCCGCGGCGCGATGCCACGCTGGGCGGATGCTCGCAGCTCGTCGTCTCGTTCGGTCGGCGCTGGGCGCGTGGCTCGCCTTCGCCGTGCTGTTCGCTGCCTGTGCCACGGCCCCGGCACCCGCCCCTGCCCTGCGCGTCGTCTCCTACAACATCCGCCACGGCGCCGGCATGGACGGTCGCGTCGACCTCGCGCGCACCGCGGCCGTGCTGCGCGCGTTGTCGCCGGACCTCGTCGCGCTGCAGGAAGTCGACGAACGGGTGAAACGCAGCGGCGGTGTCGACCAGGCGCAGCAGCTCGGCGAGGCGCTCGGCATGCAGGCGCGCTTCACGTCGTTCATGGACTACCAGGGCGGGCGCTATGGCCTCGCGATCCTGTCGCGCTTGCCGATCCGCGCACACCGCACGATCCCGCTGCCGCCGGGCGACGAACCGCGCGCAGCCCTGCTGGTCGAGGTCGAACTGGCGAACGGCGAACGCGTGGCGCTGGTCTGCGTGCACTTCCACTGGATCGCCGACGACACCGTGCGCTTCGACCAGGCGCGCACGCTGTGTGCGAGCCTCGACGCACTGCCGATGCCGTACCTGGTCGTTGGCGACTTCAACGACGAGCCGGGTTCGCGCACGCTCGGTTTGTTCGCACAGCGAACGCTCGCGGCGGCGAAGCCGGCGGCGGCGCGTCTCACCTATCCGGCCGACGAACCGACGAAGGAGATCGACTTCGTGCAGGCCGGGCCGCCGACGCGCTGGCACGTTCGCGAGGTCCAGGTCGTCGACGAGCGCGTGGCGTCGGACCACCGACCGCTGCTCGCCGTGCTGGCGCTGCAGCCAGCCCGCTGACGACGCGCGGCGCGCGGGCCATGTTCGCGCGGCGGCACCGTATCGTGCGGCCATGAGCAAGACCGCACTCGTCGTCACCACCACGCTCGGCGTCGACGGCTACCGCATCACCGAGCAGCTCGGCGTCGTGCGCGGCATCGTCGTGCGCTCGCCAGGCTTCGCCCGCGGCCTGATCGGTGGCCTGAAGGGACTGTTCCACGGCAACGTCACCGAGTTCGAGGAGGTCTGCGAGGCGGCGCGCGCGCAGGCGACCGAACGCATGGTGACGCACGCGCGGCAGCTGGGCGCCGACGCGATCGTCGGCATGCACTACGACGCGACCGAGTTCTCGCAGGGCATCACCGAAGTGCTCGCCTACGGCACCGCGGTGAAGCTCGTGCGAGAGTGATCGGGGCGCGATCTGCGCCCGCCCCTGCCTCGGCTCCCTGGATCGCACTACCATCCGCCGATGCCCCTCGCGCGCCTTGCCCCGGCGCTGGCAGCCATCGTGCTGCCCGCGGTGTTCGTCGCTGCCCAACAGGATCGCTCCCCGCCGCCGCGCAGCAACGCGTGGACGGCGATGGCCGAGGCTGCGTTCGCCGACCTGAACGACGAGGCGAAGTTCGCCGCCGCTTGCGAGCGGCTCGAACGCGCCGGGCCGCGGGTCGTCGACTTCGTGCGGGAACGGCTCTCGGTCGCAGCGCGCGCCACCGCGTCGCCGCGGCAAGTGCGCGGACTGCTCTACGTGCTGGCGAAGCGCGGCAAGGAGGCGCTGCCGGCGTTGCCCGAGCTGCGCACGATGCTGCGCGAACTCGGGGACCTCGTCGACGACCGCGACGTCGAACACGCGCTGTGCTGGGCCCTGGCGGCGGTGCTGCCGTTCGTCGAACCCGAGGTCGGCGCCGCCGTGCTCGGCGAGAGCGCGGCGATGCACAAGCGGCGCGACGAACCGGCGAAGCTGCTGTCCATGATGGCGCACTACGCCAACGATCCCGGGGACCAGGTGCTGCTGGCGGATGCCACCGGCACCCCGCCGTTCCTGCCGGCGTGCCGCTGGCTGTGCGCGCGCGCCGACGACTTCCCGTACGATCGCGCGACGTTCGTCGAGGCGCTGGACGCACACCGTCGCACGATGCAGGCGTGTCCGCCGTACCGCACCGGCACGTTCGTCGATGCGTCCGAAGTGACGGCGGCCTGGCTCGCGTTGTCGCGCGCGCCGCTCGATGCGCTGGCCGCGCGCGCGCTGCTACGCCACTTCGATCCCGCGCGACGCACCGAGGCGATCGCCTGGCTGCGCGACGCTGGGGCCGAACTGCCAGTGCGCGAACGCGCCGATCTGGTCGCCGCCTTGTGGGATGCCGAGGCCGCAGTGCGCGAGGCCGCGGCGGCGACGCTGGCCGCGTGGGGCAAGGCCGGCATCGTCGGCCTCGCGGCGCTGCGCCAGCTGCAGCACCAGCACGCCGACCCTGCGTTCCAGGGACTGTGTGCACGCACGGGCAACACCATCATCGCGGCGTTCGCCGGCGAGGCAGCCGCGGATCGCACGCTGGTGGCGGCCGTCGACCTCTGCCTGCAAGGCCGACGCGACGACGCCCCCACGGTCGCCGCCGCGTCGGCGAGCGCGCTCGGACGCTGCGGGGAGCTGCTGCACATGGCGGCGTGGTGCGACGCCGAACGGTTGGATGCTGCGCTGCACGGCTTCGCGGCCGCGGGCGGCCTCGACCACGACGCGCGCCAGGCGCTGGTCGGCTGGCTGTGGCTCGGCAACGGCGACGTCGGCGCGACCGCATGGAGCTGGCTGGCCAAGGATCCGGCCGCGACGCGCACAGCGTTGCTGCAAGGCACGAATCGGTCGTTCGACGAACTGCTGCTCGCCGCCTTGCTTCGTCAGACATTGACGCGCGACGACCGCGGCGGCTCCTTCCGCGAGGCGCTGGAGGCCGTCGCCTGGCTGTTGGACGGCGTGGCGACGAACGAGGACCGGCTCGAGGCGTGTGCGAAGGGCAATCCGCGGCGCATCGTGCGCTCCCTCGCGGCCGTGCTGATGGACGGCGATCCGGCGAACCTCGATGCCGAAGTGCTGGCGAAGCTGCGGGCGGGCGACGTCGGTGATCGCGTGGTCGTCACCATCGGGCCGGACAGCGAGATCGAGTGCAGTGCCGACCTGCGACCGCACGTGCGCGTGCTCGCGGCGCTGCAGACCGCAGCCCAGGGCCTGCCGCTGCCGACCGACGACGCTGCACTCGACGAACTGCTGACGACCTGGTGCGGCAGCTCCGCCAGCGACCTGCCGACGACGCTCGCGCGCTGGCGCCGCGACGGCGAACTAGAGCACCGCCTCGACGCGATCGAAGCCGATGCGCGCAAACGGCTCGGGGTGCGTCCGCACCTGACGTGGCCGCGACTCCAGAAGCCGTGACCGCTGGCCCGCTGCCCGACGGCGCCGCCACGCACTACCATGCGTCGATGCCCCTCGCGCGCCATCTCTCGGCGCTGGCAGCCGCCGTGCTGCCCGCGATGTTCGCGGTCGCTCAGGAAGAACCGACGGCGAAGGCACGCAGCAATGCCTGGACGGCGATGGCCGAGGCTGCGTTCGCCGACCTCAAGGACGAGGCGAAGTTCGCCGCCGCCTGCGAACGGCTCGAACGCGCCGGCCCGCGCGTCGTCGACTTCGTGCGCGAACGGCTGACGGTCGCAGCCCGCGCCAACGCGTCGCCGCGGCAACTGCGCGGCCTGCTCTACGTGCTGGCGAAGCGCGGCAAGGAGGCGCTGCCGGCGCTGCCCGAACTGCGCACGATGCTGTACGAACTCAGCGACCTCGAACGCAATCCCGAGGTCGACCACGCCCTCGGCTGGGCATTGCTGGCGATGCTGCCGTTCGTCGATGCCGACACCGCCGCCGAGGTTCACCGCGAGAGCGGTGCCCTGGCGACTCGCACCGGCTCCACGGGCCAGCTGCTGCAGGAAGTGGCCAGCTTCGGGGACGACCCCGGCGAAGACCGCCTGCTGCGGCGTGCGACCCAGCGCGCATCGCATCTCGCGGCATGTCGCTGGCTGGTGATCCGCGGCGACGACTATCCCTACGATCGGACGCGCTGCACCGCGGCGTTGGACACGTTCCGCCGCACGCTCGTCGTGCGCGCCACCAGCGGCACCGACGGCGCGATCGCCGCCGAAGTCACCGACGCGTGGCTCGCGATCGCGCGCACACCGCTCGACGCCCTCGGGGCCGTGGCCCTGCTGCGGCATTGGGATCCGGCGCGGCGGCTGCAGGCCATCGCCTGGCTGCGCGAACAGGGCACGCAGCTGCCCGCGGAGGACCGGGCCGTGCTGGCGTCGGTGGCGTGGGATGCCGAGGCGGCCGTGCGCACCAGCGCCGCCGAGACCCTGGCCGCGTGGGGCCGCCGCGGCCTCGTCGGACTCGCTGCCATGCGTCACCTGCAGGAGAAGCACGCCGACGCCACGTTCCGCACCACCTGTGCCGCGGCCGCGGACGCGATCCTGGCCGCGTTCGACGGCGAGCCTGCGACCGATCGCGCCTTGGTCGTCGCCATCGATCGTTGCCTGCAGGGCCGCAACGCAGAGGCCCCCGCCGTGGCCGCGGCCTCCGCTGTGATGCGCGCCGAGGTCGCCGAACTGCTGCCCCTCGCCGCGTGGTCCGGCGCCGACCGGCTCGATGCTGCGCTCCATCGTCTGGCCGCCGCTGGCGAACTCGACGTCGCCGCCTGCCGGACGTTGGCCGAGTGGCTGTGGTCGCGCGACCTCGACGTGCGCGCCATGGCCTGGAGCTGGCTGGCCAAGCAACCCGCCACCACGCGCCAGGCGTTCGCCGAGCGCAACCCGCAAGCGACCTTCGAGGAGCGGTTGCTCGAGGCGGTGCTCAGCGCCCCGCCCTACGTGCGCGGCGAAGCGATCGAGGCGATGGCGTGGCTCGAGGTCGGCATCGCGCCGCGCGCCGCACTCGACCAACTGCGCACGGGCACCCCGCGCCACGTCGTGCGCGCCCTGGCGCAGCTGCTGGCGAACGGCCACGGCGACGTGCAGGTGCCGGCGGAACGACTCCAGCGCCTGCTCGCCGGCGACGTCGACGACGGCATCAGGCTGGTGCAAAGCTTCCAAGGCATGCGCATCCGCGAAGTGGTCCACGCCGCCGACCTGCGGCCGCACGTGCGCGTGCTCGCGGCGCTGCAGACCGCGGCCCAGGGCCTGCCGCTGCCGACCGACGACGCCGCCCTCGACGTGCTGCTGACGACTTGGTGCGGCAGCTCCGCCCGCGATCTGCCGCGAACCCTCGCGCGCTGGCGCCAGGACGGCGAGTTGCGGCGCCGCCTCGACGCGATCGAAGCCGACGCCCGCGCGCAACTCCGCGTGGCCCCGCAGCTGAGCTGGCCGCAGCTGGCGAAGCCGTGAACGAGCCGCCGGCCAGCGAGGCCGCCGATCAGCGGAACAGCTTGACCAGACCCAGCGCCAGCCGTTCGTCGAAGCAGCCGCGGTAGGCCTGCGCCAGGATGCGCAGCGCGTCGAACACGCCGACGCGCGGCACCTGCGTCGAGTAGACCTTCTCGAACGAGTCGACGATGCCGACGATGCGCGCCAGCTCCGGAATCTCGGGGCCCTTCAGCGCCTTCGGGAAGCCGGTGCCGTCGAAGCGTTCGTGGTGCGAACGCGCGGCCTCGACGATCGGCGTCGGCAGGCCGAGCCCGCGCAGGATGTCGGCGCCGCGTGTCGTGTGCTCCGGGTCGTGGTCGAGGTCCTCGTAGTCGACCTTGCCGACGTCGTGCAGCAGGCCGGCGAGGCCGGCGAGCACCAGCGTGCCGCCGTCGCCGCCGGCGACGAGGCGCGACAGGCCCATGCTGAGGAAGCCGACCGTCAGGCTGTGCGCCGCGAGCCCTTGGCTGGCACCCATCAGGCGACGGATCGCGGCGAAGCCGTTCTGCTCGCGCAAGAGCAGCCCGCTGGTCGCCATCATCACCTTCTGCGCGCGCTGCACCCCGGCGCGGTCGGGCGAACCGGACAGCAGGGCATCGGCGACGCGCAGCGCAACGCCGTGCAACAGGTCGGCGCGGCGCTCGAGCGGCATGTGGCGATCCAGCAGGACCTGGTCGAGCGACTGTTCGACGCGCGCGAAGTAGGCGTTGCGGTCGCTGTCGCGCAGGAACAGCTGCTGCAGCCCTTCCGCCTGCAGGCGGCCGAGGTGCGCCTCGTCGAGCGGGGCGCCGGCCGCGTGGTAGAGCACCCACGTGTTGTCGGCGGTGCGCAGGTAGAGCGGGAACGGCGGTGGTTCCTTGCCGACGAGACCGGCCAACGGCACGGCCGTGTAGGTCGTCGGGTTCGCGGTCGTGGTGCTCGGAGCTGCCGCCATCGTCGGGCGGAATCGGCCGGCTCGGCGCGATCGCTTGACGGCGGCGCGGTTGTGCCGATGCCAGCACGGCGACCGGGGCAGGCGTCGCGGTGGCGCCGGCAAGCCCGTGCACCGCCGCGGCTTCCGGGCGGCGCCTACTTCTTCTTCAGCTTCTGGATCTTCTGGATCATCTTCGTCGTCGAGTGCGACTTCTTGTCGCCGACGAACACGGCCTTGATGTCCAGCGCCTTCAGCGTGTCCTTCTCCGGCAGCGTCTTCAGCGTGTAGTCGCTGCCCTTCGCATACAGGTTCGGCTGCAGCTGCTGCAGCAGCGCGTCGGCGGAGGCTTCTTCGAAGCAGGTCACGTAGTCGACGAACGACAGCGCGGCGAGCACCTCCATGCGCTCCTCCTCCGGCACCACCGGGTGGCCCTTGCCCTTCAGGGCCTCGGCCGACTTGTCGGTGTTGACGGCGACGACCAGCAGGTCGCCGCGCGACCGCGCGTCCTCGAGGCACCGCGTGTGCCCGACGTGCAACAGGTCGAACACACCGTTCGTCAGCACCACCAGCTTGCCGCTGGCGCGCAGGCCAGCCAGGATCGCGGCGAGACTCTTGCGGTCGGTGATGACTTTGTCCTTCGATCGCAACTTGCGCGGGGCGAGGGCCAAACGTGCCTCCAGTTCTCGAGTGCGGGGAGTGGGTCAGGAAGGATGCCACACCGAGGTGCCGGCGGCAACGGCAGTTCCGACGCATCTTCGCCGGACCGCCATGGGGCAAGACCCCGGCATCAGCGATGCGGCAGACCCAGCGGCTTCGGGCACGCGGGCGGCGGCAGCGCGAGCAGCCGCTTCGCCTCGCCTTCCAGCCAGTCGAACTGCGCGAACGGCTGGGCGCCGAGGTCCTGCCAGCGCACGCGCCCGTCGGTGTCGACGAGGAACGTGCCGTGCAGCGCCAGCGACTCGAACTCGTCGTAGCAGCGCCACGCGCGGAAGGCCGTGTGCTCCGGATCGGCGAGCAGCGGGAACGAGAGTGCTTGCTCGGCGGGCAGGGCCGCGATCGCCGCCGCCAGCTTGTCGGTCGGGTCGTCGCCGATGGCGACGATGTCGAGGCCCGCGGCGGCGAGGGCCTTCTGGTGCTTCTGCAGCGCGTGCAGCTGCTCGACGCACTGCAGGCAACCGAAACCCAGGTAGAAGACGACGAGCGTCGGCTTCTGCGGTTTCGCGGCGAGCACGAAGCGTTCGCCCGATGCGCGCGGCAGGTCGAAGCCGGCGTGCGGCCATGGCTCGAACGAGGTCGGGCCGAGGGACGCGAGCGGCGGGCGCGGGCCGAAGTCGGCGGCGAACCCACGATCGCCGCCCAGTTCGAGCACATTCTCCGGTTCGCGAGGCAACAGGAGGCCCGGCCCACCCTTCGCCATCCGGAGGACGTCCCCACGCTGGTACAGCCAGCAAAACTGCGGACCGCGCAGCTCCTCGAGCAACTGCGACAACCGAGCGTCCGGCACCTCTCCCGTCTCGCCTTCGTAGGCGTCGATCAACCGCGCCAACGTCGGCACGCGCCGCGGCCGTTCCTTCAGTTCCTTCTCCAGCAACTCGATCGCCTTCTTCGCCTGCCCGGCAGCGACGTGCGCGTCGGCGAGCAGCGCCTTCGGGAAGTCCGGCACCGCTTCGAACTCCACCACCGCGGCCGCCGCATCGCCCGCCGCGAGCTTCTGCTCGCCGCGCAGCTCGCGCAGCAGGTCGAGCACCGAACGCACGCTCTCGGTCGGCGCGCGCCCGGCTTCGGCCATGGCTTCGATCGCCTTCGTCGCCGGCTCGCGCTTCTCGTGCACGTCGGCTTCGGCGCGGTCGAGCGCCTCGGCGCGCCGCTGCCGCGCCGTCTGCAGCAGCGCTTCGGCCTCGGCGACGATGCGGTCGCCGTCGTCCTTGCGGCCGAGCCGGTAGAACGCGCGCCCGAGCAGCGACAAGCGCTGCACCTCGCGCTTCACCGAGTCCGTGCGATCGAGGTAGCCCTGTTCGCCGAGCGCGATCGCCTGCTCCCATTGCTCGTGGTCTTCGCACACCGACACGAGGCGCGCCCGCGCGTAGCCGGCGATCGAGTCGTCGTCGTCGAGCTTGTTGTGCCGTGGATGCCGCGGCAGCGCCGCCAGCTCCTTGGCGACGCGCAAGGCATCGCGCGCTTCGCCGATCCACGACAGGCTGCGCGCCAGCCATTCCTGGTTGTGGCCGTAGTTGTGGATCAGGAACGGCATCACGCGGTCCTGCATCATCGCGGCGTGGTCGGTGCGACTGCTCGCCTCCTGCTGCCACGCGGCTTCGGCGTGGCGATGGAGCTTCGCGTAGATGTGGCCCGCCATGTGCCACTGGTGCGCGATCGTCGGCGCGCTGGCACCGATCGCCGCCGCCGAACGCAGCGCGCGCTCGGCCTTCTCGCCGTCCCACAGGTGCACGCGGTAGTGGTGCGCCGGATGGTTCGGAGCCTTGGCGAACACCGCGTCGAGCAGCGCATCGACCGCGGCGTGGCTGGTGATCTCGAGGCCGAAGTCGCGGTTGCGCCAACACTGGATCGCCAGCAGCGCCTTGGCTTCGACGTCGTCGGGACACGCCGCGACGATCGCCTCGAGGCCTTTCAGGAACGCGCGCTGCAGCTCCTTCTCGTCGCGGCTGCCCTTCGCCTTCGCGATGGCATCGTCGATCGCCTTCTGCACGCGCGCGGCGTCGCCGCTCTGCAGCTCGCTGCGCAGCGCATCGTCGATCTGGTAGAGCAGCGCGATCGCGTCGACGTAGAGCCGCTCCCGCTCCGGCAGCGAAGCTCCGTGCTGCACCGCGCGCGCGGCGAAGCCGGCGGCGCGTTCGCGGTTGTCGACGTTCGCCATCGCCATGCCCCAGTAGGCCAACGCACAGGTCGGCACGCGCGACGCGACCTCGCGGAAGCTGCGCTCGGCTTCGAAGTACCAGAACCCGTGCTGCTGGCAGAGGCCCTGGTCGAACAGGCGCTGCGTCGCTTCGTCGAGGCCCTGCACCGGCAGGTGCACTTCGGCGCTCAGCCCCGGCATCGCGCGCGGCCGCTGGCGCGGGCCTTCGTCGAACGTGCTGCCGTGGCGGCTGTGGCCGAACGAGCCGGCGTTGCGATCCTGCGCCGCGAGCGGCGAGGCGGCGAAGGCGGCGGTGAGGATCGCGGCAGTGAGCAGCGGGGAGACGTTCGGTCGCGCGGCCATCCGCGCAGCCTACGCGACGGAACGTCAATCGAGCACGAACTGCCGGCCGTCCGGAAAGCCATTACTCGGGTCGCCGCCGAGCACCAGCACGCGGCCGTCCGGCAGCGCGAACACGGCATGGCCGGCGCGTGCGCCCGGTAGCGAAGCCGCCCACGGCCGCCACTGCCCGGTAGCCGGCGACCATTGTTCGATCGCCCCGGTCGCACTGCCGTCGCCGTCGACGCCGCCGACGACCAGCACGGCGCCGGTGGCAAGGCGCACCGCGCGCACGTCGGTGCGCGCCCGCTGCAGCGAACCAGTCGGCGCCCAGGTGCCGGTCGCCGGGTCGTAGAGCTCGGCGCTGGCGCGCAGCTGGATGCCCTCGTCCTCGCCGCCGATCGCCAGCAAGCGCCCGTCGGCCAGCGGCACGACCGCGTGGTAGAAGCGCGCCGTCGTCAGCAGCGGCCCCGGCGCGAACGTCGACGTCGTCGGATCGAACCACTCGCAGCGCGCGACCGCGGCGCCGGTGCCGAGGTCGTAGCCGCCGACCAGCAGCACGCGCCCGTCGGCCATCCGGTGCGCCGTGTGCGCGGCACGCCGCACCACCATCTCGTTGGCGGGTGCTTCGGCGCCGACACCGGGCACCCACAGCTCGGCGTCGCGATCGGCGAGCGGCCCGATGGCGAGGCCGCCGGCGAGCAGCACGCGGCCGTCGGCGAGGCGCGTCGCCGTGTGGCGGTTGCGGTTGCAGCGCAGGTCGCCGCGGATCGACCACGCGCGCAGCGCCGGCGTCCATTCTTCGACGCGTGTGGCGTCGGCGAACTGGCTCGAGTTGGTGTTGCCGCCGAACGTCAGCACCGAGCCGTTGGGCTGCAGCACCAGCGTGCTGTCGCTGCGACCGAGGGCGAGTTCGCCGACCGGTTCGCCGACCAGTTGGCCGGCGACGAGCGCGAGCCGTTCGCTGTTGGCCCACGCCAACGACGACGACGACGAGCCACCGACCAGCAGCACGCTGCCGTCGGCCAGCTGCGCCGCCCCGGCGCGCGTGCGCGCGATCGGGTTCGGCGGCAGCTCCTGCACGCGTTCGCGGTAGCGCAGCGGCACGGCCAACGAGCGCCGTTCGTCGCCGGCCGGCGTCGTCACCACCAGCGTGAAGGTCACGTCGGCGCCGACCGGACCGACGACGTAGCTGCGGCCGCTCTCGACCGGACCGACGAACGGCTCGATGCGCGCCGCCGCCCCGGGGAAGTACGGGCGCAGGGTCACCGTGGCACCGGGCGCAAACGCCGCCGGCTCGGCGAGCAACGCCACCAGCGGCGCCGCCGGGGCGCCACCGCCGCCGCCGCCACCGCAGGCGCTCAGCACGGACAGGGAACCGAACACGAACGACAGCCGACGCACTCCACTTCGCATGCCCGCACGGCGACAGCGGACACGTTCCGGTGCCATGGTTTTTCTCCGCAGCCGGAGCCCCCGCGTATGGTGCGGCACCATGCGTCGCCGCCACCTCGTCCCGTTCGCCGCCACCGCCGCGTTCGCGGCCCTCGCCGCTGCGTGCGCCAGCGGAGCACGCACCGATGCCAACGCCCAGCAGCCGCTGGCCCCGCTGCCGCCGCTGCCGAAGGACGAGTTCCAGGCGCGCCGCGCGGCCCTGGCGAAGGCGCTGGTGCAAGCCCACCCGGACCGCCGCCTCGTAGTGCTGCTGCGCGGCTCCGGCAAGGCGGCCGACATGGGACCGTTCGTGCAGACGCAGGACTTCCTCTACCTGACCGGCGTCCGCGAACCGGACCTGGCGATGCTGCTGGTGCCGGGCCAGGACGGCACACTCGCCACCGACGAACTGCTGGTGCCGCCGTTCTCGCGCTTCGCGGCGACCTGGGACGGCAACTTCCTGGCGCCGGGCGAGGCGTCGGCGCAGCGCACCGGCTTCGCGGTCTGCGGCAACGTGCGCGCGCTGAACGAACGGCTCACGACCCTGCTCGCCGCCGACGCCGACGGCAAGCGCCCGCTGCTGCTGACGCTGACGCAGCCGGCCCCGCGCACCGGTGGCACGCCGCGCAAGGCCGCCGACGCGGCGATGGAGGTGGCGAAGGATCCGTTCGACGGCCGCATGTCGCGCGAGGACGCGCTGGTCGCCGCCCTGCAGAAGCAGTTCGCCGACGTCGAGATCCGTGGTCTCGAACGCACGCTCGGCGCGCTGCGCGCCCGCAAGACGCCGGCCGAGATCGCACTGCTGCGCCGCTCGGCGGAGATCGCCGGACTCGGCATCGCCGAGGCGATGCGCGGCGTCGAGCCGGGCCACTTCGAGTACCAGCTGGCAGCGGCGGCGCGCTTCGTGTTCTCGCTGCACGGTGCGGGCACCGACGCCTACGGCGCGATCGTCGGCGGCGGCCCGAACGGCTGCATCCTGCACTACAACGAACTGTCGCGGCAGCTGCGGCCGGACGACCTGATCGTCATGGACTACGCGCCGACGCTGCAGGGCTACGCCAGCGACGTCACCCGCACGTTCCCGGCGAGCGGCAAGTTCACGCCCGAACAACGGAAGCTGGTGCAGGACGTGCACGACATCCAGCAGCAGCTGATCGCGATGGTGAAGCCCGGCGCCAAGCTGAGCGCGATCGGCGCGCGCTGCGCCGAGCTGCTGGTCGCGCGCGGCTACAAGAGCGACCACGGCCCGTGCCACCACGTCGGCCTCGCCGTGCACGATCCGTCGGTCGAAACGCTCGAGGCAGGCATGGTGATCACCGTCGAACCGGGCGCCTACCTGCGCGACGCCGGCATGGGCTGCCGGATCGAGGACACGATCCTGGTCACCGACGACGGCTGCGAGGTGTTCAGCAAGAACGTGCCGTCGACGCCGGACGCGATCGAAGCGCTGATGCAGCAGACCGGGCTGCTGAACCAGTCCGGCCTGCACGACAAGGCAACCCTGCCGAACCCGCCCGCGGCGAAGTGAACCTCGGCGCGCCACCGACCTCGGCCCCATGAGCACGCCCACCAACGACGACCGCGCACACGGCAGCCGCGGCGCTTCGCAGCTCGAGCAGCTGATCTTCGAATGCCTCGAGCGCATGGAGACCGAAGGGCCTTCGGCGCTCGAGTCGTTGTGCGCGGCGCACCCTGCCCACGCCGAAGCGCTGCGCGCCCGCATGCAGGCGCTGCACGCCGCCGGGCTGATCGAGACGACGCCCGACGGCGCACCGCCGTTCCCGGAGCGCCTCGGCGACTTCCGCCTGCTGCAGCACCTCGGCGGCGGCGGCATGGGCGTCGTCTACCTGGCGCGGCAGGAGTCGCTCGGCCGCGAGGTCGCGCTGAAGCTGATCCGGCCCGAACAGTTGTTCTTCCCCGGCGCGCGCGAACGCTTCCGCCGCGAGGTCGAGACCGTCGCGCGCCTCGCCCATCCGGGCATCGTGCCGATCTACACCGTCGGCGAAGAAGGCGGCATCCCGTACTTCGCGATGGAACGCATCGTCGGCTGCTCGCTCGCCGACGTGATCGAGCACCTGCAGCACGAGCCGGTCGCGCAGCTGCCCGGCGCCGCGTTCGACCGCGCGATCGCCGCCTGCACCGGCGATGCGACGACAGCGGCACCGGCGGCCCTGTTCGCCGGGCGCTGGACCGAAGCCTGCCTGCGCGTCGTGCGCGAGGTCGCCGAAGCGCTCGAGCACGTGCACCGCCGCTCGGTGCTGCACCGCGACGTCAAGCCGTCGAACATCATGCTGACGCGCAGCGGCCGCGTGATGCTGGTCGACTTCGGCCTGTCGAGCGCCGAAGGCGGCGAACGGCTGACCAAGGCCGGCTCGCAGCTCGGCTCGCTGGCCTACATGCCGCCCGAACAGCTGCGCGGCGAGACGGACTCGCTCGACGCGCGCTGCGACGTCTACTCGCTCGGCGCGTCGCTGTACGAGCTGCTGACGCTGCGGCTGCCGTTCGCCGAAGCGCAGCCGTCGGAGCTGCGCCGCCGCATCGCCGAAGGTTCGCCGCCGCCACCGCGCGGCCGCAACCCGGCGATCGACCGCGACCTCGAGACCGTGTGCCTGCATGCGATGGCGACCGATCCGCGGCAGCGCTACGCCAGCGCCGCCGAGTTCGCGCAGGACCTGACCTGCGCCCTCGAACACCGCCCGATCGCCGCGCGGCGCAGTTCGCCGCTGGAACGCACCGTGCGCTGGATCCGCCGGCAGCCGGCGCTGGCCGCGGCCCTGCTGCTGGCGCTGCTGCTGGTCACCGTGCTGCCGACCGCGCTCTACCTGCAGCAACGCGCGGCGAACGCGACGATCCAGCAGCAGAACGTCGCCATCGAGGCTGCGAACAAGGACCTCGACGCCGCCTTGCAGACGGCGCGCGCCGAGCAGCAGCGCGCCGAAGCGACGATCCAGCAGCAGAACGTCGCCATCGAGGCTGCGAACAAGGACCTCGACGCCGCCTTGCAGACGGCGCGCGCCGAGCAGCAGCGCGCCGAACAGAGCCTCGGCGTGGCGATGGAGTCGATCGACTCGATGCTGTCGCGCGTCGGCGCCTTCGATCTCGAGCAGGTGCCGCAGTTCGAACGCGTGCGCGCGCGGCTGCTGGAGTCGGCGCTGACGCTGAACGAACGGCTCGCCGCGGGCCAGGGCGCCGACCGCCCGGAAGCGCGCGCGGCGCTGGCCGAGACGCGCCGCCGCACCGGCGACATCTACCACTGGCTCGGCCGCTTCGACGACGCGCTGCGCCTGCTCGAGCAGGCGCTCGCCGACGCCCGCGCCCTGGTCGTGGCCCCCGGCACAGCCGCCGATCGCGCCCGCCTCGCCTCGATCCTCGAGTCGCTCGCGCGCACGCAGCGCGCCATGGGTCGGCGCGAAGCGAGTGCCGCCGCGAGCGGCGAGGCGATCGATCTGCTGACGGCGCTGCCGACCGACGGCCCGGCCGGCGTCGATCGCAAGGCCCAGCTCGCCCACGCGCTGCACTACTGCGGCACCACGCTGTTCCTGCTCGGCAAGGTCGAGCCGGCGCTGGCTTCGCACCAGCGCGCGGTCGAGGTCGCCCGGGAGGTGTTCGCAGAGTCTCCGACGCCGGACCACGAGGCGACGATCGCCGCCTACCTCGGCGCGATGGGCAGCTCGCAGCTCGAACACGGCCAGAATGCCCAGAGCGCTGCGACGCTGCGCGAAGCCTGCGCCATCTACGAGCGCGTGCTGCCGCACGTCGAGTCGACCAAGACCTACCAGGAGAGCTACGCCGACGCCTGCACGAACCTCGGTGTGTCGCACCAGAACGAACGCGACTACGACGGCGCCGCGCCGCACTACGAGCGCGCGTTCGCCATCTACCAGAAGCTCTGCGCCGACTATCCGAACACGCCGCGCTACCTCGACTCGCAGAACGCCGCGCGCACCAACCTGGCGGCGGTGCGCGTGCGGTCGCCGGCGACGCGCGACGCCGGCGTGCAGCTGCTGCGCGACGCGGTGGCGAGCCAGCAGCAGCTGGTCGCGCGCTTCCCGAAGTCGACCGAGTACCGCACGCAGCTGGCGATGATGGTCGGCAACCTCGGCACCCACGAACACGACGCGGGCGACTTCGAACGCGGCTGTGCGCTGCTCGGCGAAGCGCTCGACCGGCACGCCGCCCTGCTCGCCGAGCAGCCCGGCAACCCGGTGCTGCAGATGCGTTCGCTGGTGTTCGGCCTGAAGCTGGTGCACGTGCGCACGCAGGACGGCGACGCCCGCGCGGCGTGGGCTGTGCTGCAGAAGCTCGAACCGTTGGTCGCCAGCGACTGGCTGACGCTGCGTCGCATCGCCGGTCCGACGCTGGCCGCCTGCGCCGTGGCCCAGGGCGACGCGGCGCTGACGCCCGCCGAACGCGAGGCCATGGCCAAGGCCCTGCTCGACCACGGCGCCGCGCTGATGGCGCGCGCGATCGACGCCGGCTACCGCGACCGCAACGACCTCGAGAACGAGCCGGTGTTCGCGCCGCTGCGCGCGTCGACGCACTACGAAGCACTGCGCGCGAAGCTGGCGGCTGCCGCGAAGTGACGCCGGCGGCCGCGCGTAGTCACCTGCCGCCGTCGACCACCATCGGCGCCACCCCGACTTCCTGCAGCGACCGCCGCACCCGCTCACGCAGGTCGGCCCACTCGGACGCCGTCGACTTCGGGCCGCCGATCGCGTCGTAGCGGAACATCATCGCCAGCTGGTGGGCCGCGAAGTCGCGCATCGCCAGCTGCGAGAACAGGAACGCGGCATGCGGGCCTTGCTGGCCGCTCGCCGCCACGTCGTAGACCTCGTCGTCGTCGAGGAACGCGGCGAGGCACGCGAGGCGTTCGCGGCGCTGCCGATCCTCGAGGTAGCGGTAGGCGAACGGTTCCACGTACTGCATGCGCAGGCCGATCGGCATCGAACGCGCCGTGCGCACGAACGCGTGCCACACGTCGCGCTTGCCGGTCAGCACGACCAGGTGGCCGAGGCTGCCGTGCGGCGAGGTCCAGACCTCCTTCGGCATCTCCTTCGGGGCGCTCGCCAGCACTTCGAGGAAGCGCGCGCAGAAGCGGTCCTCGTCGACGTCGGCGAGGCGGCGCAAGGCGTGCAAGCGGCCGTCGAGACTCGCCGCGGCGATGCGTTCGAGCAGTTCGACCTTCTGGGCCTTGCGCATCGAGCCGTCGGCGATCGCGTCGACGACGTCGCCGCCCGCACGTTCGGGCGTGCGCTCGACCAGCTCGACGATCGCCAGGAAGAGCCGCTCGGGCCACTTGGCGGCGAGGATGTGCATCGCCCCGGTGTGGCCGCGCAGGAACGACGCGACCATGTATTCGTCCTCGGCTTGCTGGCTGGCCGTGGCCCACCACGCTCGCGCCTCGTCGACCACGACGCGCCGGGCCCACTGCGTCGAGCACGGGATGACGTCGCCGGCGATCTCCAGCAGCGCGTCGCTGGCGAGCTCGCCGAGCGGGCGCGTGTAGGACCGCATGTTGTCGATGCCGATCGTGCGCGCGCGCGTCAGGCGGTCGTCGTCGAGGTGCCGCAGCAGCGCCGGCACGATGGCGAAGCCCCGGCGCACGACGGCGTCGAACGGCGCATCGCTTTCGTCGGCTTCGAGAGCGAGGCCACCAGGGCGCCGGCTGTGCACCATCGCGAGCACCAACGCGGTCTCGGCGTCGAGGCCGGGCATCGGCTTGGCGATGCTGCAGGCGAGCTGGTCCACCAAGTGGCTCCACGGCTGCATCCAAGGGAACGCGACACCCGCCGCCACCGGGCTGCCATGCTCGGGCAGCAGCGCGACCGCAGCCCGCAGGCGCTGCTCGATCCGTTCCAACGGCTCGTCCGACTCGTGCAACTGCGCGTGCCAGTGCGCAGCCGCCAACTGGGCCGTGCGATCGAGCAGGCGCTGGCCGTGCGCCTGCCGCTGCACGATGCCGCGCGCCACCTCCCGGTAGCCGCGCGCCCACAGCTGCAGTCCGAGCGCCAGGCTCTGGTCGCGGTCGAAATCGTCGAGGAACGGCTCGACCTCGAGCTCCTCGGGCCCCAGCGGCTTCGCCAGTGGCTCGACCGCGCCGACCCGCCGCGGGCTCGTTCCGGTGCAGGTGCCGAACAGGTAGAGCACGGCGCCATCGGCCTGCGTCGACAGGCGGAAGGCCGGTTGCTGCGGTTCCCTCCCCCACCTGGGCAGCAGCAGCACCAGCTTCGCGTCCGCCGGCGGCATCGGCAGGCCGAGTTCCTGGTAGCGCGCCACCGCCGCGGCGAGATCTTCGTCGCTCGGCGCCTGCTGCGCCGACAACCACGAAGCCAACAGCAACCCGGCGCAGAGCGTGTTCTTCATCGGCGTGCCCACTCCAGCGATCCGCGCGGGGCACGTTCGGCCCGACGATGGCGAGAGTGGCGCCGAGGACGCAGCGCGAGCCGCAGAGTTCCCGCGAACGTCGTCAGCGCCCGCCCGCCGCTTCGCCCGCGGCCTGCACCGCCACGCGCGCGAGCCGCACCAGGAACACGCCGTTCGGGTCGTGGATCAGGTACGACGGCGAGCAGTCGCTGCCGTACTGCACCGACACGTAGCCGAGCATCGTGTCCTCGTCGATCGGGCTGAACGCCGCGCGCAGCATCAGTGTCGACGCGCAGCTGGTCTGCCACGCGGTCTCGACGTCGAGCACGAACGTGCGGCCGTCGGCGACGTTCCGGTAGCGCGCCGGCTCGGCGCCGCCCCAGTCGTCGAACAGCGGAATGGCGCCAGGTCCGTAGGCGACGCCGTTCTGGATGCCGAAGAACTGCCCGCTGGCCAGCGGGAAGAACGGCGCCCCGATCGGCGACGCGGTCGGCAGCGGCGCCGGCGAGTTGCGGCGCTCGACCTCGGTCACCGCCCACATGCCGTTCATGTCGATCGTGACGTCGGACTCGGGCGGGTCGACGACGCTGCCGCGGTTGCTGCCGCCACACGCGGCGACCAGCAGCAGGGGAGGGAGAAGACAGCGAGTGAGGGCAGGCATGCCGGGACTAGCCAGGAAGGCGGCGAAGGGTAACCGCCGATCCCTTCCCTGGCGCCGCCGCCGCCGGCATCGTCCGCGCGTGCGACCCGCCCCCGAACCCGGTTCCCCGCAGCGCCTCGTCGGCCCGGGCTTCCACGCGCGCGTGCACGCGCTGGTCGCGACCGTGCCACCGGGCTTCGTCACCACCTACGGCGATGTCGCCACGGCACTCGGCAGCAGGAACGTCGCCCGCCACGTCGGCTTCGCGATGGCGGCGCTGCCGGCGGGCAGCGATGTGCCGTGGTGGCGCGTGGTCGCCGCCGGCGGCCGGCTGGCGATGGCGAGTGCGCTGGCGCAGCGCGAACAGGGCAAGCGCCTGCGGGCTGAGGGGCTCGCGGTGAAGAACGGCCGCGTCGTCGGGTTCGCGGCGGTGCGCTTCCTCGGGCTCGGCTGACTCGGCGCGCGCCGGCGTCAACGCCGACGCCGCGTCTGGACTGCGACCACATCGCCCAGCTGCGCCGCTCGGCCCCCTTGCCGCGGCGTGTGATGGCCGATGCACATGCTGCCGTCGCACAGGAAGAACTCGACCTCGCCGTGGTAGCCAGCGACGTCGGCGTATGCCCCCCGAGACTCGAGCGAATGCGCAACCGCGTCCGATTCGAAGCGGACCGCGACCCGCGCGCCGATGACTGCATTGACCTTGCCGATCCTTGGCGCGGATGCCTCACCGAGGCCCCCGCGAGGCCGCAAGCGTCGGGCTTCGTCGCGGGCCATGGCCACGATGCGATCCACCGGGTCCCACGGGAACGGCCGCAGCATCAGCCTGCGCAGATCGGACGAAATCGGCGGTTCCACCGCGGCGGGTGCACTTGCCTGAGTCGAGCCCATCCCACGGAGTGTCGCCACGGGCATAGCCGACGAGGGCGACGAGCTGCACGCGCCGAGCGACAACCAGACAAGCGCAAGGGGACCCATGGATCGATGCATCGTCGGAGTTCCATCCAGCATGCGCTGGCGTAGCGAGGGCATTGCGGTGAGGCACGGGCGCGTCTTCGGGTACGGCGGTGCGGTTCCTCGGCGTCGCCGGGAGCGGCATCACGGCGACTAGCGAGAGAGACTCGCACAGACGAAGTCCCCGACACGGACGGACTCCTCGGGTCGCAACAACGCCACGCGTGCGAGCCACAGCCGTCCGAGGCGCTCCACGAGCTCCACTTCGCCCTTGTAGCCATCGGGATCGTAGAAGCTGCCGAGATCGAACATCGCGCGAGCAGCCGCGGTCGACTCGAACTGGATCGCGACGCGCGATCCCTCCACCGCGACGACCCGACCGAACCTTGGACCCGACGCGGCGGTAGCAGCGCGCGACGCTTCGGCAGCCTCGGCACGCTCCGCTGCAGTGCCGGAGTCGATCAGACGGTGAGCCCGATACCGGCGGACCTCCGCGCGCGCACCGGTCATCAGTTGCGGCATCGGGTCCAACGCGAACGGCCGCTGCATGAGCCAGCGCAGATCGGACGAAGCGGCAGCACCCAGCGCTTCGGTGGCTCGAGAACGCGGCGCACGCACGGTCGGCGGCGCTTCGTCCTTCCGCTCACCGGATGCCGGTTCCGGTTGCTGTCGTTCGCGCGCGTGCGGTGCCAGGCACGCAGCGAGCACGAACAGGAAGACAGCGAGCGTCGCGTTCGTTCGCATGAGGAGCGTTCCAGGAAAGGCGGCTGGCGAGAGCATGCGCCGCCATCCCCATCCTGGCGAGCCCCCGGGGCAGCGACGCGGCAACGACGTTCGCAGGCGGAAAGCGATGGCTCAGCAACCCGCGCCGGCGACGAACACGCGCCAGACGATGTAGCCCGCGAACAGTGCCGCGATCGCACCACCGCCGAGCACCACGGCGACGAACCACTTCACCACGGTCCACAGCGGCGTGCGCTCGTTCACGCACCACCTCGCGGCGCGCGACCCGCCGCCGGGCCCTGCACGCCACGCAGCGCATAGGGTGCCATCGCCGGATGCGCGACCTGCCGCCACTTCTCCTCGACGATGCTGGCGAACGCCGTCCGCATCTGCGCCGCCGACTCCGCGAACGGCATGCCGCCGACGCCGGTGACCATGCCCGGGATCGCCACCGAGACGATCGGGGCACCACCGCGGACGTTGTGCTGCAGCACGGCGACGAGCGCCGCGCGCGTCGCCAGGTAGGCGCCGATCGACTGCGCCTGGTTGCCGGGCACGCGCATCGTCGGCGCCATCACGAGGCAGCGCACGGCCCGCGCGCCGGGCACCTCGACGACCAGCGCCGCGCCGACCGCGAGTTCGCCGCAGCAGCGGTCGCCGATCGCCTGCGCGACCAGCGGCTGCGCCGCGCCGCGATGGAAGTCGTCGACGGCCTTGTCGAAGCCGCCGCCCATGTCGCCGAAGCTGTTGCCCGGGCACACCACGGCGTCCGGCGACAGGTCGAGCAGATCGCCGCAGACGACTTCGACGCAGGCGAGATCGCGGAACGCCGCCGCCATGGCGAGCGCCATGTCGCGGTTGCGGTCACCGACGACGAAGCGCACCCCGCGCGGACCGGCGGCGGTGGCAGGTTTCAGGGTCTCCACGCGCATCCTCCGGAAGCGGCGTCGCAGGAAGTCGAGCATGACGGCGTCGGCGCATCATGGCCGACGCGGCGTCGCCGCACGAGCGCAGGAGCGTTCTGCTGACGACCGAGGAGAACCGGCCGCTACAGAACCACCGGAGACGACGACGGCGAGACCGGTCGACGCCACCTTGGCGGAGATCATGCGGCGACACTACCGCTCCCCGACGTGCGGACGCCGGCGAACGCGGCGCTGGGATTGCGGGCCGCGGCGGACGCACCGACACTGCGCCGATGCCGGAAGAACGGTCCCCCGCTCGCCGCTCGTCGTTCGCCGTCGTCGCCGCCGCGGCCGTGCTGCTGCTGGCGCTGGGCGCTGGCTGGTTGCTGACCCGCCCGGTCACTGCACCGGTCGCCGATGCCGAACTCGACGCCCGCAGTCGCGCTGCGAACGGCGCTGCATTCGGCGACGCGGCGGCGACCACGAACGCCGCCCCGGCCGCCAGCGCCGACGGCGAAGCACGGCAGGCCGCCGACACCGCCGGCGCCATCCCGCCGATCGCGCTGCGCGTCGTCGATGCCGCCCGTCGTCCGATCGTGGGAGCGAGCGTTCGCGTCGATCCGCAGGCCGCGGAGATCGAGTTCTTGGATCTGCAGGACGCCGAGCCGCTGCTGGCCGCGATCCCCCCGCAGACCAGCGACGAGCACGGCCTCGTGCACACCCGGCTGCCGCGCGGCACCGCGATGGTGGTCGCTCGCAAAGGCGAGGCCTACGTGCAGCTGTGGGTCGACGTCGCCGAGACGATCACCGACCCGATCGAACTGCTGCTGCGGGACGATCGCGAGCTCGTCGTGCACACCCAACTCGCCGACGGCACCGCGGCGCCACACGTGCCGATCGAGTTCGCCTACTCGTGGGAACCCAACGCGCGCGCCGACCAGCTCCAGCACTTCGTGTTCGGCCGCACCGACGAACAGGGCGACCTGGTCGTGCGGCATGCGCAGCGCCTGTTCCGGCGCACGCCGGTGGCGCCGCAGTTGCTGCTGCGGCCGCACATCGTCGGCGCCAGGGCCGAGGCCACCAGCGTGTCGCTGGCGGAGTCGCGCACGCGCCTCGAGCTGGTGTGCGTTCCGCACGGCACGATCCAGGTCACCAGCTTCGCGCGCGATGGCCAACCGATCGCCCGCCCCGCCAAGCCGAACCTGCGCCTGCTGGCCGCGGATGCGGCGGCGAAGCCCTGCGAAGTGCCGCTCTGGCCACTGGCGACGCCCGGTGCGTGGCGCCTGCATCCGCTCGCCCTCGACCTCCGCTGGATGGTGGACGACGCGCACCACGAACCGATCGAAGTGCTCGGACCGCGGCGGCACGGCGAAGTCGTCGACGTGCCCCTGCGCGTGCTGCGAACGAACGCGCGGCTGCGGTTCGTCGTGCTGGCGCCGGACGGCACGCCGCTCGCCGACGCCCCCGTACGGCTCGACTCCCACCAACGCCAGGCCACCGAGGTGCGCACCGACGCGCGCGGCGGCATCGACGTCGAACGCCGCCTGGACGAAGCGTCCCTGCGCGTGGAAGCCCCGGAGCTGCACGCCCGCGGCACGCTGATGCTGCCCGCCAGCGCCGCACCGATGCCAGCGCCGCTCGACGCCGGCAGCGTTCGGCTCGAAACGCAGCCGTTGCTGGCGCAAGGGGTCGTCGTCGACGCGGTCACCGGTGCCCCGCTGGCTGCCTGGATCGACGCCGAGGAGCCGAAGGACCCGCCCGTCGAGGTGGCGTCGACCCGGTGCGCCGAGGACGGGTCGTTCGCGATCTGGGGGCAAGCGAACGGGCCCCTGCGCCTGCGCGTTCGCGCCATGCGCCACCAGGATCTCGAGCAGGACGTCCCCCCGGGAACGCGCGATCTCGTGCTGCGCCTCCCCGCGGCGCGCCACCTGTTCGTGACCCTGCGCTTCGACCCCGAGATCGACGCCGACCTGGTCGATGTGCAGATCGAGCCGCGGCGCAGCACCTGGTCGTCGTCCCGCAGCGAAGTGGGTCTGCGGCACCAGGTGATGCCGATCCCGAGCGACGGCGACAACACGCTCGTGGTGGCGGTGGCCGGCCACGCACTGCTGCGCCAGCCCGAGGCCGCCTGGCCGCCGAGCCCGCTCGGGGCCGCGGTCGAGGTCGATCTGCGCGGGCGGCTGGCGATGGCCACGATCGAAGTCACCCGGGGCGGCGAAGTCGTCGACGCGGACGTGCTGCTGCTGGCGGGCACCGAGGCCGATCGCGCGGCCGAACCCATCGCTGCCGGGCGCCCGTTCGTGCTGCCCACCGACCAGCCGTGGCGCGCCCTCGTGCAACCCGAGTTCGGCGGCATGGTCGAGCTGCCGCTGCGTGCTGGCCGCAACGCCGTCGAGGTGCCGGGCCCCGCCCGCGTGCGCTGCACGACGACCCACGCCCCGGGCGCACTCGGCGACGCCGAAGTGCGGTTCGTGCTGCTGCGCCTTCGCTGCGACGAGCCGGCGCTGGCGAGACTCGAGGATGCCGACGACGAACCGCCGCCACCCCTGCCGACGACGCTCGACGCGCTGCGCGACGACGAACGCGACGTCAGCAGCACCTGCACCCCGGACGACGACGCACCCGAGGGCGAGTTCTGGATCAGCCGCCGCGGCCACTACGCCGTGTTCGTGGTGCTGCAGCAGAACAATCGCAACGTGCTGCTGGCGCAGCCGCCGGTGGAGTTCGACGTCAGCGCACTCGAGGTCGAGCTGCCGATCGTGATGCCGCTGCAGCCGGCGGCACTGGCCGCGGCCCGCAAGGAGCTGGCACGCGACGAGAGCCCACGCTGACGATCTCGCCCCGCGTTCGCACGACAGCGACTTCAGCGCGCGAGCGAACGCAGCAGGTCGGCGATCGCCACCACCAGCAGCACGAGCCCGACCGGCACCAGCAGGATGCCGAGGCCCGGGTCGCCGCCCTGCACGCCGAACGCACCGACCAGGAAGCCCACCGGCACCGCCAGCGCCGCACTGCACAAGCACGCCGAACCGAGGCGCGGCGCCCGTGCACACGCCGCCAGCGTCGCGGCGAAGGCGACGTGCACCAGCGACAGGAACGTGCCGTGCGCATGCGCGAGCCGCCACAACAGCCGCTGCGTCTCGTTGCCGACCGCCAGGTACCAGTCGACCTTGAAGCCGTGCATCGCTTCGAGCACGCCGCCGAGCAGCACGAAGGCCAGCAGGCTCGCCCAACCGGTGAGCAGGTGCCGGCGGCGCAGGCGCAGCAACGCGGTGGATGCGTCGGCAGCAGGTTCGGGGTTCATGCAGCGGCGTTCCTGCGGCGGGGTTCAGGCGGCGAGGTTCACTCGGCGAGGTAGATCGCGCGGTTGTCGCGGCGCGCGTAGAGCGCGGCGAAGCGCGGCTGCTGCAGCCCTTCGGCATCGAGCAACAGCTCGGGCCGCGGCGGCAGCGGACCGCGAGCTTGCCATGCCGCCAGGCTGGTGTCGACGAAGCGCTTCGCCACCGCGGCGTCGGCGGTGTGCACGAAGCCGGCGAGGGAATCGCCGTAGCCGAGCCCACGCAGCGTCGAAGCCGCGCGAAAGCGCACCACGTAGTAGGGATCGTCGAGCAGGCGCGACAGGAACGGCGCCATCCAGTCGCGGCCCGCGGCCTGTTGCGCTGCGGGCTGGCCGAAGTTCGCGGCGGCGATCAGGCGCAGCCCGGCATCGCCGGTCAGCAGCCAGCGCACGCCGGCGGCGACGCTGCGTTGCTCCTCGTCGAGCTCCGGCATGGCGACGCCCCAGTCGGCGGCGAGCCGTTCGGCGGTCCACTGCAGCGTGCGGTCGAGATGGCACAGGTTGCACGCGTTCGGCCGGCCGGTCGCCAGCTCGGTCTTCACGTCGGGGCTGTCGATCGTGTGGCTGCGCGACGTCTTCATCAGGCCGACCGACGTGTGCGGCATGTGGCAGTCGTAGCAACGGCTGCCGACCGAGTCGGGCGCGTGGTGCGTGTGCGCGCGCAAGGCGTCGGGTGCGGCGAGCTGCTCGTGGCACTGCGTGCATGCGGCGTTGCCGAAGCCCGCATCGCCGCTCGCCATGTCCGGCCGCATCTGGCCGCGGCGCCACTCGGGCGTCACCGCGCCGTCGGCCGTGTGCATCGCATGGCACGACGTGCAGTCGAGCTGCCGTTCGCCAAGGCCCCGCTGGTAGCACGGCGAACGGCGCACCCCGTTCCACTCGCGCCCCGACAGACGCACCTGGCCGTCGGACCAGAACGAGCTGCGGAAGAAGTGCGGGTTCTTCTGCAGTTCGCGCCGCAGCTCGACCGCGTCGCGATCCTCGGGGCCGATCACCAGGTGCGTCGCCTGCAACTCGCCGCCCGGCACGAACGGCGAGCCCTGCTCGCGCCAAGCGTCGAAGTGCTGCTGGCGCAGGATCGACACCGAATGGCACTGGCCGCAGGCGGAGCCACTGCGCGGCGCCGACAGCTTCGCCGGGTTGACGATGGTGTCGTCGCCGCCGGCTTTGCGGTGCTGGTAGCGCGCCAGCGGATCGCGGTTGGCGGCGGCGTGCGGGCCGCCGGGCCCATGGCACGCTTCGCAGGCGATGCCGAGTTCGGCGACCTGCGTGTCGGTGCGGCCGATGTCGACGCGCGGCAGCGTGCCGGTCGCGTGGCACATGTCGCAGCTCTTGTTCCACGTGCCGGGATCCGGCGGATCGCGGAACTCCGGCGGCAGCACGAACACCGTCGTCAGCGGGATCCAGATCCGCTGCTCGAGGTGGAAGCCCATCGGCACCGGCGCCAGTTCGCGTTCGACGCCGGTCGAGTACCACAGCACCTGCACGTGGTGCGAACCGGTCAGCTGTTCGATCGGCCGATCGACGTCGGCAGGCTTGCCGCCGCCGCGCCGGAACTGCGTCCACAGCCGCTCGCCGCGCCATTCGAGCACCACCTTCGCGCCGAACCAGTCGAGCTCGAGCCGTTCGAACTGCGGCACCAGCGTGCTGCGTGTCGCCAGCTGCGTCATCGTGCGATGGAACGAACCGTGCCACGACGCGTGCTCGGCCGGATGGCACGCGCGGCAGCTCGCCGAGCCGATGTAGTCGCCGTGCGGTTCGACCAGCGGGCGCTGGTCGTTCCGCTCTTGCACCGCGGGCGGCTGCGTGAACGCGGCCCAGGCGACGGCACCGAGCGCCAGCACGCCGAGCAGCACGGCGCTGCGCTGCCGCGCGAGCCACAGCGGCAGCAGTACACAGGCGGTCAGCGCGACGAGCAGCACGATGGGATCGGGGGCGAGGGCGGCGGCTGCAGACGCAGCACCGCGGCGCCGGCACGATCGGCGGCGCCCAAGGTCTGGTCAAGGCTCGCCGCGGCGCCGCTCCGATCGCCGCCAGGGTGCCGGCGGGCACAGGGTCCCGATTAGGATCGGCGCCTCGTTCCTGCATACGCACCGACCCGCTTGGACCTCGACGAACTCCTGCAGCAGCTCGGCTACACCCGCGACTGGCTCGCGTGCGGCGTGATCGACGAGCCGCAGTTGCGCCATCAGCATGCGGCCATGGTGCGCGGCGACGACCCGCACCCGGAGCACTGGCGACTTCGGGCCTTCCATGCGTTCGTCGACGGAGCAACTGGGTTCGCCGACGAGCTGTTGCTGCGCCTCGTCCAGCTCGAAGACCACGGTCTCGATCGAACCGACCTGCGTGCGGAGCGCCTCCGGGCCCTCGTCGGGTCGCGCAAGCTCACCTCGCAGCAGTTGCGCGATCTGCCGCGGCTCTGTCCGGCGGTGCTGCAGCCGCCCGTCCAGCGAACCTACCGACGCGAACTGCTGCTCCACCGCCTGCAGGTCGAAGGCGCCCTGGCGTGCTTCGCGGACGTGGAGGCTTGCGCCGACGCCCGCGTGCAGCTGCAGGCACTGCGGGATCCGCAGCTCGGCACGCACGAGCTGCAGCGGCTGGCGACCCATGGCTGGAACCGCCAGGTTCGCCACGTCGCGCGCGATCGACTGCGACGGCTGTTGCGCCGCGGCAAGTGACGCCCCACTGCGGGCCATGCGGTGAAGCCCCGCGAACGACGACACCGCAGCAGCGCGAGTGAAACACCAGCTTGGTCGGCAACGCACATCCGCTGATTCCGCGGACAACCTGACGGCGCGGCGTCAGCGGCGCACGAGGCGCACCGCGACCTGTTCGCCCGCTGCCCCACCCACCGATGCGTCACCGAGTACGTGCAGCTGGTCGAGCGCCATCGGCGCGTTCCACGGCAGCGTCGTCCCGCGGCGGTCCCAGCACTGGGCCGCGAGCCGCGGCGGACCATCGTGGCGCCAGGTGCGCGGCTCCTGGTTGCGCACCGCGTTCCAGGTGCCGTTCATCACGCAGCCGTCGCCCATCGCCAGCACCGTCGCCGCCGACCACAGGCCGCTGCGCACCACACCGACGACCGGGTTGATGCCGAGGCCCTGGCCGATCTCGACCTGTTCGCCGAGCAGCAGCGCGCGCTCGCGACCGACGAACGCGCCGGCCGGCACCTCGGCGAGCAGCGGCTGCCGCAGTTCGACCGTCGGCGTGCCGTCCGCCGACTGCAGCGACCCGTGCAGTTCGTAGGTCGCGAAGCGCGCGAAGAACGGCGCCAGCACCGCGTCGGCTTGCTGCTGTGCCGCGACCTCGTCGGGGAGCACCAGCACGTCGTCGAACAGCGTCACCAGGCTCGGCGTCTCCGGCTGCAGCAGCAGCCGCAGGGCGTCGGCGGTCAGCGACGGGTGTGCGGCAGCCACGTAGAACTCGTCGCGCCCGAAGACGGAGAACAACTCTCCGGTCGGCTGCATGGTGCTGCTCGGTCGCAGCAGCGCCCCGAGCCGGCGCAGCGGCATCGGCGCCGCGACCGCTGGTGCGGCGAAGCGCGCACTGACGACGAGTTGGAAGCCCGCTGGCCCGAGGTCGCCGCCGCGGCCGGTGACGACGAGCGCGCCACCATCGTCGATGCAGCCGGCGAACGACGCGTGGACGGTGCGCACCTCGGGCAGGTCGAGCTGCATCGAACCGCCGCCCGTCGTCTCGTGGTGCATCGCCACGAACTCGCCGAGCAACCAGCTGCCGCGCAGCAACAAGCGACCATCCGGCAGCACGTGCACCTGCAGCCGCGTGCGCGCACCAAGCCGCAGGTTCGTCAATCGCAGGTTGGCGATCCACTGCGCCCCTGCCACATCCAGGTCGACGTCGCCGACGTGCCGACGATCGTCGACGGCACCGAGCGCGACCCGGCCGTCGGCGCGCGTCAACGCCCGCGCCTGCCACAGCGGCGCGGCCGCGCGCAGGGTCTGCGCGGTGGCGGCGGCGTTCCACACCACCGGCGGCAGCGGGCCATCGCCGAGCGGCAGCAGCAACGCGCGCACTTCGATCGGCCGCTGCGTCGCCGTGACGAACGCATCGAACTCGCGCACGCAGGCCGCGACGGCGGCAGCCTCGCCGCGGAACGACACCGTCGTCTCGTCGAACATCTCGACCTGCAGACGGCCTGCGTCGCGTGCCGCGCGATGGCGCGCACGCAACAGATCGACGACACCGTCGGCGATCGTGTTGGCGGGATCGTCACCGATGGGAACGAAGGACTCGAGGTCGTGCAGGGACATCACCGTCGGCCACAAGGGTGCAACGAACTCGCGCGGCGGTCGCGCCAGAGCCAACGGCCGCAGCACATGGGTCGATGCCGCAGCGGCGGCGGGCCTGGTCGCTTCCTGGGCGAAACACAGCGCGGTGATGGCGATCCCGGCCACCAGCCGAAGGGCGTCGGTGAACATCCCCGCATGCTAGCGTCGGCGCGGATCCCTCGGGGACTGGTGGTTCCGGCCGCCATCGCCGTTCGAGTGCGGACGCCGCCGCTGCACTTTCGACCTTCGTAGCGCGACCGTCACGACAGCACGCAAGGGATCACCCCGCAGCATTCGCCGTCTGGGAGTGTTCGGCCCGAGCTACCGTTGGCGCCGCCATGCCCACCCGCGCACTGTTGTGTGGCGCCCTGCTGTCGCCGCTTCTTGCCCAGTCCCCCGCCGAACTGGACCAGCTGGTTCCCGGCGCCGCGACCGCCAGCCGCCCGACCGTCGCCTTCGGTGACCTCGACGGCGACCGCGTCGTCGATCTGGTCCTCGGCCGCAACGGTCCGCTGTCGTGGCGCCGCGGTCGCAGCGGCCAGGGCGACCCGTTCGGCGACGAACAGGCCCTCGGCTGCACCGTCGGCGTCAGCTGCGAGAGCCCAGGCCAACCGGTGCTCGCCGACCTCGATCGCGACGGCGACCTCGACCTGCTCGTGATCGACGCACCCCTCGGCCGCAGCGAGCGACTGGTGTACTTCGCCAACGACGGCAAGACGGGCTTCGCGGCTGCCGCCGACGTGCGTTCTGCCGACGGCAACCCGCTGGCCTGGCGCGGACAAGCGAGCGGCCTCGCCGTCGTCGACGACGATGGCGACGGCTGGCTCGACGTCTGGATCGCGAGCCCGCAGCTGCACCGCTTCGCCGGTGGTCCCGGCGGCTTCGCGAACACGCCGGCCATGCTCGACGCCAGCAGCGATGCCGGCCTCGTCGTGGTGCCGCCGAGCGCGAGCCGCGCGTGCCGTGTGCTCGTCGTCCACGAACGCCGCCTCGTCCGGCTGCAGCGCGACGGCGCGCGCTTCGTCGCGGTCGACGAACTCGGCGCGATCGAAGGCGATGCGGAACAGACGCGCCTCGCCCTCGACCGCGCCGCCGGCGATGGCAGCCAGAACGTGCTGGTGCTCGAACTCCTGCTGCCGAGAGCGGACGCGGCGACGCTGCCCCCGCAGCAGCAGCGACGCCTCGCCGCCGCCCGCGCGGTCCTGCAGTCGGTCGAAGCGCAACGGCGGGAGCTCTACCGCACGCGGCCGCCGTTCGACGACGCACCGGCGATGGCCGCCTGGCGCGCACGTTCCGCCGATCTCGATCGCTTCGCCGCCGAACCGAGCAAGGTGCTCGCCGAGTTGCAGCCGGCGAAGGTCGCTGGGCCGGCGACCCACCGCTCGCGCCGCGTGCCAATGCTGTAGCCAGGACGCGGCGGGCGGATCGCGCCCGCGCAGCGCCACCGCGAAGACCCACGACCGGCTGGAGCGCCTTCGCCCCTGCACGCAGCGCGGTCAGACCTTCGGCTTCGGCGGCGGCAGGTCGCGCGCGGGGCACGCCGACTGCCAACCCTGGCGAGCGTGCTGGCCGTCGCAGAACGGCTTGTTGGCGGAGAGGCCGCAGCGGCACAGCGAGACGACGGTGCGCCCGGCGAGGCCGAACGGCTTGCCGCTCGCGTCGCACAGGGTGACTTCGCCTTCGATGCGCAGCGGGCCGTGGTCGTTGACAGTGATCTTGGTCATGGGACGGTCCTGGTTACTGCGTGCGGGCTCGGAAGCAAGCATCGAGCGACGCGGACCGCTCACGCCTCGCACGGCTACGACTCCGCCGGTGGCGTGACGGACGGCACGCAGAAGTCGAAGGCAACGGTCGCCCCGAGCGACCGGGCGCCGTGGTGCAGCAGTCGGCGCATGGCGACGCTCGGCGACATCACCTCCAGGCCGCGATCGCCCCAGCAGCAGTCGCACTCCACCTCGATTCTTGGAACGGCCAGGTCGGAGCGCTCGGCCAGCCACTGCGCGAACCGCGCCGGCGTCAGCTGCGGATGCGACAGCGTCACCGACAGCACGGGCTGGTCTTCCGGGCCGTCGAAGTCGAGCAGGTCGTCGAGCGAGTAGGCGTCGCCGCGCAGATCGGGAGGCACTGCGTCCCCGGCCTCGCCGACCAGACCACGGTAGGTGTAGCCACACGGCGTGACGCCGCGGATGCGGGCGCCGGCCCGCCGCAACACGCGAACGTTGTCCCAGCGGCCGATCAACGCCGCGCGGACGATCGGCACGTCGTCCGGGTGGCCGGTCCGGTCGACGGGGAAACCGAGGTCGACGAGCTTCTGCAGCACCTCGGCGCTGCCTTCGAGCGTGTACCAGTCCAGCATGCTCTCGCCGGCGCGGTTGCGGTTCTGGCGACACTGCGCGACCAGCGCCGGCGGTGGCGCCTCGCCGGCTGCGAGGAGCTCGTACAGTTCGATCCAACCAGGCGCATGGCCCATGCTGGCAGTGTCGCTGCCTGCGCACACCCTGCAATGGCCAGAACACCGGCCCGGTCGGACAGAGACTACGTTCGCGGCAGGCGCCGTCGAGGGTGAGTCCGGGGCGCAGCATCGCCATGTCCTGCGCAGCGGCCAGCGAGGAGAACCGTCCAACTCGCCCCCGGAAAACAGCGCGACCGCAGCAGCTCCGGAGAGACTGCTGCGGTCGCGATGTGGATCGGTTGCGAAGCCACCGTCCGGAAGACCACCGGCTGGCGAACCAGCCAGTGATCAACCGACTCGGCTCACAGGTTGCCGATCGTGCCGCGGACGCCGTTCGTGGTCAGCGTGTTCGCGAGGTTGATCGCGAAATCGAGGACCGCGGTCTGGGCGAACAGCTCGACGCCGTTCAGCGCCGGAGCGCCACCCGGGATCGGGAACGACCACGGGTGCGCGCCACCCGACAGGAAGGCGCCGGTGATGTCCAGCGTCGCGCGCAGCTGGCAGTTGGCCTGGCCGAGGCCGAACAGCGCCAGGTTCGTGATGCCCGGGTCAGCGAGGCCGATGATGTCGACACCGATGCCGACCGGCAGGTTGGTCGCGTTCAGGTCCCAGTTCTGCGGGCCAGCGCCCTGGACCGGACGGTTCAGAGCCGCGAGCCCGAGAGCCGGCGTGTTCGTGGGCTGGGTGACGAAGCCCGAGGCCAAGCTGACCGGGCCCGCATCGACCGAGGCGCCCGGACCCGTCACACCGACCAAGTGGCTCGAGCCGAACGTGCTGGTGGTGTTGTTCTGCACCGTGACCCAGACGATCGTGCAGTTGCCCGTCGCCAGGTCGAGCTGGAACTGCAGCGTGCTGGTGTTGACCGTCGGAGTGCCCGGCCAGCTCTCGACGTTGTTGAAGGTGATGTACTGCACACCACCGATCTCTTCGCTCAGGACGTCGCCGCCTTCGGACTCGTTGTAGTCATGCCAGGCGAAGAAGCCGCCCAGGTTGCTGTTCAGGAAGCCCGCGGGGGTCGGCGTCCACGTGTTGGGCGAGCCGGTGAAGGTCTGGGCAACGCTGCCGAAACCGATGATCGCATTGCCGGACACGCGCAGGGTCGCCTGCGGGCCGAACGGGGTCGGCAGCGGGACGCTCGGCGTCACGTTGACCTGACCTTCGTCACCGACAGCCAGGATGGCGGGAGCCACCGGCGTCACGAAGCCCGTCGCTCCGCCAGGGATCCAGACGCCGACGTAGCCGGTGCCCGTGTTGATGAACTGCAGCGCGTTGCCCTGCAGGGCCGCCGAGGCGATCGCCGAATCGGCGAACTGCTGGTAGGCCGAGTCCGACAGCGCGCCGCAGCCCGTGCCGAGCGTCGTGTTGCTGGCCAACACGAAGCCGACCGGCGCAGTCCACTGGTAGGTCAGACCGTTCGGGATCACGTTCGCCGGAGCGAGGTTGTTGAACACCTGGCCCGACGCGTTGGTCGTGCCGGGGGCCGACGTGGCCCAGTCGCTGGTGCCCTTGACGTTCAGGCGGTTGTTGACGTCCGTCGCGAAGACGTTGGTCGGGCCGCGCAGGCCGACCTGGAGCGCGCCGGTCGACGTGGAGAGACCCGGCGAGCAGTCGCCGTAGACGTACTCGACGTTGCCGTTCTCGTGCAGACGGATCTGGAAGTTGAGGCGCTGCTCCTGGGCGGTCGCCGCGGTGGTGCCGAAGCGCTTGAAGTTCTGCCACTGGGCGATGAACACCTGGTTGGGCGAGCTGCCCTGGACTTCCCAGCGCATCTCGGTCCACGGGCCGACGGCACTGATGCCGGTGGTGGCGCCGGACGAGGTCGCGTTGGCGCTCATGGTGATGTCCGAGCCCGAGATCGAGACCACCGTGGCGCCGGCGGGGATGCCGGTGCCGCTGAGGAAGTCACCGACCTGGACCGGGCCGAGGTTCGAGACGCCCGTGATGACGGGGCTGCCCGAGGTGCGCGTGCCGAGGAAGTTCCAGCCGCCCTGCAGGTCACCGGCGATGGCCGCGACGTAACCGGCGTTGGCGATCGTGCTCGACAGTGGCGTGTAGGAGGTCGTCGTCAGCGCGCCGAACGCGATATGGCCGTTGGACTGGACCTGGACCGTCGTGTGGCCGACACCGTTGAAGGTGAACGTGAACGGCAGGGGGACGGTGAACGTGACGTCGTCGATCGACGCGGCGCCAGTGGAACCCGTGCCCGTGGCGAGCACGGTGCCGCCGGTGATGGGCGTGTAGACGCCGGTCGTCTGCGTGAACGTGTAGAGCGGGACGAGCTGCGCGCTGGCAGCGGCGGCGAGCGCGAGAACCGCGGCCGTCGCGAGGGAACGGTGAAGCATGGGGAATCTCTAAACGAGTGGATCTACCGACAGGAATCGCCCGGAACACTCCGGACAGGCGCGGGGAGGCTACCACGGGATCACCACTCGTAAAGGTCCTGCATCGCGCAATGTCCAGCGCACGATGATACGGAGTGGCGAATCAATCAGCCTTCGTGGGCAGCGATGCGCCGCAATGAACCCACACACCAGGTCCGCGTGGTCGAAGCCCAATGCGAGACTTCCATCGCCACGCGGGAACGCGTCGCTCCAGCTCCCCCGAACAGCGCTTCAGCGACCAGCCAGCCGCGCGGCCACGGCCGGCGCCCGCTGCAGCATCGCCAGTTGCGGATGCGCCACCACCTGCTCGACGGTGAACTCGCCGCGGCGCAGGCAGCGTTCGAGCCAGTGCAGCGCCGACGTCAGTTCGCTGCCGGTCGGCGGCGCACCAGCCAGCGTCGCGCGCTGCCCGGCCGACAGCAGGCGCGCACGGTCGTAGCGCGTCGGCGGGTGCTGGCGCGCCGCCGCGACCCGCTCGAGATGCCCCTCGGCCAGCGCGAGTGCCGCGGCGGTGCCGACGCCGATCTGCTGCAGCGCGAACTCGAGATCGCCGCGCACCGCCGACGCCGGCGGTGGCGACGTGCGCACCGGCACGCCGTAGCGCTGCTGCACGGCCGCGGCCGGCGGCCACAGCGGCATCGCCATCGCCGCCGCCAACGGCGCCAGCGGCAGCCGGCGCAGGCGATCGTCCTGCGACTGCACCCACAACACGTCGCCCGCCGCCGCGAACGCCACGTCGCGGCAGCGTTCGCTCGCCATCGCGGGCCGCCACAGCCAACGACGGCGGCCGCTGGCCAGCTCGAACACCAGCGTCTCCTCCGGCACGACGACGGCGATGTAGCGGCCGCTCGGATCGACGCGCAGCCAGCCGAAGTCGCCGGTCGGCGTGCGCATCGTCACCGCCGGCGCGCCCTCCGCGAGCGGCGTGCGCTGCAGCACGGTGTCGTTGCCGAGCGTCAGCACGTGCCGGCCGTCGGGCTCGAAGCACGCGTCGAACACGAACGCGCGGTGCGTGATCGTGCGTTCGATGCGTGCTTCCGCCACCGACCACACGGTGGCGACGCCGCTGCCGCCGCCGGCGACGACGATGCGCGCGCCAGCGGCGTCGACGTCGCAGTACTGCGCCCCCGGCACGGCCTGGGCGAACCGTTCGCGCCCGGTCGCGAGCTCGCACAGCACGATGCGATCGCCGGCGAAGCCGACGAGGTGCGACAAGGCGGCGTTGCAGCGCGCGCGCTGCAGGCGCTGCGGCACGCTCGCGAGCACGCGGCCGTCGGCGGCGGCGACGACCTCGGTGCGCGCGTCGCGTTCGACGACCAGCACGCTCGCACCGGGCATGGGCCGCGGCGGCGGCGCATCGGCGACCACGCGGCCGAGCTCGGTGCGGGTCCGACCGGTGGCACTGTCGACCACCGCGGCCGCGAGCCCGTCGGCCTCCACGCGGCGCGCGACCGCCAGCCCACCGTCGAGCGGTGTCCAGTCGCGCAGCCGCAGGCGCGCGAGTTCGCGCCGTTCGTCGAACGCGGCGACGCGCCAGCGATGCACGTGGCCGCCGTGCCCGGTGGCCGCGAACCACGCCCCGTCGCTGGCGACCTGCGGCGAGTAGAGGGCGTGCGTGCCGCCGCGCAGCACGCCGAGGGCTTTGCGCAGCACGGGGTCGAACAC